>Ga0180215_1001118_pt1 | contig 30562 bp, 26 predicted proteins | sample eDN3rd37CBELigBY_FD_128871 | JGI IMG/M metagenome (GOLD analysis project Ga0180215, IMG submission 128871) | Enriched backyard soil microbial communities from Emeryville, California, USA - eDNA 3rd pass 37_C BE-Lig BY (version 2) (version 2) | ecosystem: Environmental > Terrestrial > Soil >...
AATCTTAAACACCGGAGTATATGGCTGATCCTTTAGAAACTGTCTGGTTTCCTCTTTATTATTCATCAATAAAATAGCTTTTGAAGAAAAAGGATTATGGCAAAATTCATCGCAAAGAAGCGAAGCACTGTATACGTAGGAATCAATAAAACTGACAATCGTTTTTATATCCATTCCTTTCGAACGCAACCGCTTTATTTCTTGTTTCATCTCCAAGAGATTATCTGTATCTATTAAAATCATTTGATGAACGTCAGGATATTCCTCTCTTTGCTGGAATTGCTTTTCGTTATTTGTAAAAAGTACTGTATAGTACCCTAGGCGTTTGGCTGCAATTATAACATCTCTGCTTGATCCCGATTTGTTAGTGCCTATAAAAAGTATCGTTTTCAAAAAGGCCCACTCCCTATATAAAATTCAACAATATTTATCTCGCTAATATGTGTATGAAAAATGACTTACACCTGTATAGTTATCTATACCTAAACAAGCTGGATAATATAAAAGCGGGCGCACAAAAATGGCTTGACTTCGAAGCGTTTTTAGGTGCCCTCCCCCCTATTTATATATAAATTCAAAAAGGGTGGATTTGGTGTGGACAAACATGACAGATCGAAGAGATTTTCCTAATTTGGGTTTCTTAATCTAGTTAGATATACAAGCATTCCTGCTCAGCCAAACATAGCATGCTTTAGAGAAGGGAGTGAAATGTACGCAATGATTCCTCTAAAAGTCAAAGAAATTCGAGCCATTATAGATGGGGAACTCGTTCAAGGATATGATGAACTCGTGGTGCAGCAAGGCGCCTATCGTCTGAAACAATTAAGAAAAAAGAATACAATCTTATTTACCAAATACAAACTTAAGAATTGGGATGATTTGAAGAGGTTTTTTCCGTTAATAATTGTCACCCATAAGGATTACACGGACACCAGCCATCTGGAGAATTTAACAATCATTAAGGTAGACTCTGCAGAAGAGGCCTACTGGAAGTTCGTCAATTATTACCGAAACCAGTTTGATATTCCCATTGTTGCCATTACAGGAACATGCGGGAAAACAACAACCAAAGAAATGATTCGGCACATTCTTTCCGATTCTAAAAAGGTCGCTGCTACAAAAAAGACGAATAATTCACGAACGGCACACCTCCAGTACCTTCTAAGCATTGAACAAGATACAGATGCAGCGGTTTTTGAAACAGCGGTAGGTTCACCCGGTGATGTCCTTTATGCAGGGAAATATTTCAAGCCAACCATTGGGATTATTACGAATATTGGCGAACATCATTTACGTCTTTGCAAGACAATGGAGGCTTATATTGAAGCAAAAGCTGATATGGCAAAAATCCTTGATGATCAAGGTGTGCTAATCATTAATGCAGATGATGAAAAAACAGGAAAAGTTGACTTTTCAGGTTTTCCTGGAAAAATCCTCACATTTGGGAAAGACCCATCAAGCCATTTTAGGGCAACTGACATTAAATACAAAAACGACGGCATGCAATTCAGCCTTCATCATAATGATCAGAACTATGTCATATACGTCCCAGGATATGGGGAGCATCAAGTATCTAATGCATTAGCAGCGCTTGCTGCTGTTTATGAGATGGGTATGAATCTCACGGAAGCTGCCGAACGACTCAGTTCTTTTCAAAAGTTTGAAAGGCAACTGCAAGTTGTTGAAGGCATCAACGGCTCAACACTGCTCGACGATACGTGGAGCATTACTTCCACCTCATTGGAGGCAGCCATAAAAGTATTAGAGGAAATTGGGAAGGACAAGCAAACGGTTGCAGTTGTAGGAAGTATAACCGGCTTAGGTTCCTTTGGAAAATCTATTAATAAGCGAGCTGGAGAAATGATCGCAAAGCATAATATAGATATTCTTATAGTAAGAGGCAATACATTAGCGGAAACTATGGCCACACAGGCGATGGAAAGCAACCCCAAATTACAGGTCTATTATTTTAGCAAAAGCCGCAGAATATATCGCTTATTAAAAGAAATCATTGATGAAAATACACTTGTCCTTTTTAAAGGAAATATGTATTCCAAGACTATGATTGAACTATCAGCAAAATTCAGGAAGGAGCCTTAAATATTAATAAATGACCAATGCCTATTATAAGGGAGGTGGACAGATTGGCAGTAAGCAGAGGCCGAATGAGCCAATACAGAATAATGAAATCGAATAAAGACTTATCTAACCATCTATTGGATACAGCAATGTACACGGAAGATGCATTAATTTCATTTTTAGAACTATATGAGTCTGTCATGATAAAACCTGTTTTTGGCTTAGGAAAAACCTATGTAGTTCCTGAAAACGGGAAATTTAGGATCCATTCCGGCAACGAACAATCCGAACTGCTTGATAAAGAAGAACTCCATCCGTATATCAGTGAAAAGGTTATTAAACATAAAAAAAATATTATCCAGCCATCACCTCTTCACTCAAACTTATTTCAGTACCCATTGGCCTATTTCATTACCGTTCACCGCTGTTCACCGGTTTCGGAATGGGTGTATACTTCTAAAACGGAAAAATATAAAAGCTTTTTAGACAAGTACCGTTACCTATTATTCTTTAATAAAATGAAAAGATTGTCCATACAGGCAGCCATTGTATTAGGGGATTATTTTTCTGATTGTCATACCATTGTCATTGATATCCTAATTGACCTTAAAGGGAAAATTTGGATCCAAGAAACAAGTCTTCATTTTCCTAAAAGTAAGTGGTGTCAATACCAAACATTTTCATCAAACCCCAAAATAGCTCCGCTTGTTCCAAAAACAGATCTCCTTACAGAAGTAACTTTTAGTGATTACCTTAATAAATATAAAAATATTATTATTAAGCCCTGTGTTGGCCAGCAGGGAAAAGGTATTGCTAAAATCACGATGGCAGACTCTTCAGCCTATGAAATACATGCCGGAAGGAAAAAAATAATAAAAACAAACATAAACGAAGCCTATGACTATATAAAAGATATGTATCTTGCTAAGAAAGCCTACCTTGTTCAGGAAGCACTATCGTTAGCTGAGCTGGATGACTGTCCTGCGGATGTGAGAGTCATTACCCAGAAAGAGGATTCAATGTGGAAATCGACCGGGAAAATTGTCAAAGTTGCCAGCAAAAATTTCTTTGTTACCAATGTAGCTCAAAGACTTTTAACCCTTGAAGAGACACTGCAAAACTTGCCAAATTTAAATATAAATATAAATGACTTTGAATATGAAATCGATAAAAAATGTGTAATGGCCAGCGAGCTTCTCGAAGAAAACCACCCAAATATAAAGATGGTTGGTTTTGATATTGGAATTAGCAGCCAAGGGGACATCTGGATCATTGAAGGGAACTATAAACCGGATCTTTCCATGTTTTCTAGGCTAAGGAATAAAGAAATGTATAGGACTATCAGAAAAGTTATGAAAGGCCAAAGAAAGAAAAGAAATGACTAAATTTTAGCAATGGTATTATACGCTTACCTAAGCGGATTACAGCTTTTGCCATACATTAAGATATGGCTAATAATACTGAAATGAGGTGTACTTTTTGAAGGAACGGCTTGGTAAATGGAAACAGTTTACGATGTTTAGCGGGCATCCATTACTCTCTAAATATATCCCTGAGACGAAGAAATATACGGTTGAAAATTTAATAGAAATGCTGGATAGACATGAACATATCTATTTAAAGAACGATAGAGGCGGCCAAGGAAAAGGAATCTTTAAAGTAACGAAAAGTAAGGAAGGCCTTTATCGTTTTAACGGCTATACTATGAAAGGAGAAAAAGTAAAGATGGATGTTGCTAAGATTAAGGACTTCGAGCCTGTGCTTCATCCTATTACCAGATTTGGAGGATATATTGTTCAGGAAGGCGTAAATAGTACAACTTTAGATGGGTTCCCGCTGGCCATTCGGGTACATGTTCAGATTCTTAAAGATAAATGGCTAATTGGCGGAATGTATGGAAAAGTTGCCAAAGATGAAACAACTGAAAATGGAATTATTAAAACTAGCCATAGTCCACAGCTAATGATGGTCGAAACCTTGTTATCTGATCATCTAAAGATGAAGAAAACAGAGATTGATTACATGATTAAATCCATACAGGAAATATCCGTAAAAGCGGCTGAAATCTCTGCAGAATCCGTTCCAGAGATTGAATATGGCGTTGATTTTGGCATTAAAGATTTCAAAGAGCTTATCCTATTTGAAATAAACACAAGTCCTGGTGTCAGTAACTTTTCAAAGATTGACAACAAGGAGATGCGAGAGCGTATTAAAGCAATCCGTGCCGCGCATTTAAAAGGGCAAAAAAAGACCTAACCTAGTAAAAAAAAAAGAAGCATCCGCTGCCTATTGGCAATACTTTTGCTTCTTTTTTTATATTTCAGAGATTCATATTTTTTCTATCTTATTGGATAACACGTTTTGCATACATATAATGACTGTCGTAATAGTCAGATAAGAGCACACGATCGCTAATACCTTCAGAGCTTGGAACAATAATACGATGTTCGCCAGCATAAATAGCTACTCTTGTTGGGGTTGATGAACCTATTGTAGAATTAATAAATATTAAATCGCCTTTTTTCAGGTTATCACGAGAAACTGTTTTACCTAATTTAGATAATTTAGTTACAGAAGTTTCTCCTAGGTTAATGCCGTTAATTTTATAGATATAGTTGACATAGCCGCCGCCTGAAAATTTCATCTCATCTTCATCATTAACTCGTCCCATAGTAACCTCATCCATTAAATCGTAGGCATCTTCAACAATGTTATCTGCCTTAGTTGGCGGGTTAGATGGCAGTAAAGATGGCAGTACTCTGCGCGCTGTCATATAATTTCCTTTATAATAGTCCGTACTGTTCAAATCAGAAATAACAATATCCAGTTTTGCATTAGCCGCATGAATGACTTTATTATTTCCAATATACATAGCTACATGGGTTGGATTTACGTTGCCTGGACTTCTGAAGAAAACTAAATCGCCTTTTTGCAATTGGCTTTTCGAAACATACTCCCCTTGCTTAACCATGTAATCTTCAAATTTACTTCCAAGATGAACACCGTTAGAACGGAAAATATATTCCATGAACGAAGCACACTGAAAGCGAAGAGCGTCTTCGTTATTGGTACCGTATGTTGCTTTGCCTATTAAACTTTTAGCAAAACGGATAATATCATCAGCCTTCTGCTCTGCTGCTAGCTGGTTATTCTGAACATTTGTAGTTGCAGCAGAGGCTTTGATAGGACTAAAATTAGCAGAGACGGCACCAAAAGAACCTAAACCAAGTGCTACTGCAAGTGATGTTGTAACTAGTTTCTTATTCATCCTTTACCTCCTGATGTTCTATTACTTTTCCAACTGATTTTAACATAGAAGGCAGAATGGATTTTATGGAAAATGTACCCACATCACTTAGTGATCCTCCTCAGACCTTGTCCTTAAAGGGCTCGTACTTAATATTTACAGTTTAGTTACATGTATGACAACATTAGGACGATTTAGCTTTCCAAGAATATATTTTCTCTTGAATTTCCATCTCTTACTCTTTAAAATTTTATTTAACAAAATTATTAGATTACTTTCTAAGTTGAGGGCCAAAAATGTATTATTTAGAAATCCTATTAATTCAGGTTTTATTCGTTATGTTGCCCGCGTTAGTTTATCACGCCCTTTTAAAAACAATCGTACCTTCTGTTAAAATAAAGCCCTATATATTCGGGATACTATCCTGCATCTCCATTGGACTTCTGCTGCTTTTCCCCATTGAATTGGGGGAAGGGAGATTTCTGGATCTGCGATTTGTTTCATGGTATTTGTCATTTATATATGGGAACTTTTATGTTGGGCTATTTGTTACCGCTTTTTTCGTTATTTTTCGATTCCTTATAGGCGGGATAGGGATGTATTATGCCTTTGGAGTTATTGCGGTCTTTTTGCCTGTGTTATTTTATATTTCAAAGACATTTCATTTGTTCACCTATAAAAAGAAGCTTGTTATTTCTTCTATCATTCTTTCCGTTATTACGCTTTCACAAATTATATCAGGTTTAATTATCTTCCCGGTTGCCACGATAACAGCACAGAAAGTCATCATTTATTCCATGTATATCGTTGCCAATGGATTTACTGTATGGATCATGGTTTATTTGGAGGAAATGATAAGAAGCAAGGAATTAATGTATCTGGAGCTGCAGCGTCTAGACAAACTTCAAGTCGTCGGTCAAATGGCGGCTAGCTTTGCCCATGAGATTCGAAATCCGATGACCACTGTAAGAGGATTTCTGCAGCTATTAGGAACTTCAGCACAGATTTCTGCTGATGAAAAGAAGTATATCCGGGTATCTATCGACGAATTGGACCGTGCGCATGATATTATCAAAGACTATCTTTCTTTGGCAAAGGAAAATCAGCACATGAAAAAACTTGAGAGGATCAATGTGGAACAGGAAATCAGCTATGTGATCTCAACCCTAAATTCCTTTGCTATCATAAGCGGCGTCACAATAACCTTTCAAAGTTTCAATCAGCCCATCTTTGTAAGAGGGGCCGTTTCAGACTTTCGTCAGCTGCTGCTTAATCTTATTAAAAACGGGATCGAATCCATGCAGGATAAAGGGGAAATTATCATTACAAGAACGATAAATGGAAATTATGCTTCCATTACAATTACTGACCAGGGCGCTGGAATGAACCAAGAACAATTAGACAGACTGGGGCTGCCCTTTTACTCTACCAAGGAAAAAGGTACGGGTCTTGGCCTCATGCTCTGCTACAATATTGTCCATTCCATGGATGGAAAGATTAAATTCACTAGTGAAATTGGCAAAGGAACAACTGTCAGCATCCACCTTCCGGCCATTTCAGGTTAAAATCAAAGAAATAGGGACAGCATCCTCTTTTCCCTTTTAAAAAACATTGGATGCTGTCCCTGTTTTATTTTCATTAAAGCAGATTATATGTCTAAGAGAATATTACGATTCCGTAGAAACAGGTGCTGGAACAGCCTCTTCTCCTGTTTCCTGATCTCCCCAGCCTTTGCACACGTCAATCCAGTTTTTTGCGCCGGAATATTCAAATATTTCATCGCATGTTAGTTCAATGGCGGAGTTGGTGCTGCCGCAGGCTGGGAAAAGGGTGTCAAACCGTTTCATTGAAACATCTAAATAGACATCCAAGTCATTCGCCAATCCAAATGGGCAGACACCGCCGATCACGTGTCCTGTTTGTTCTACAACCTCTTCGGCTGATAGCATGCGCGCCTTCATATGAAAAGTATTGCGGAACTTTTTGTTATCAATTTTCGCATCTCCGGCAGCAACCACTAAAATAGCATGATCCCCTTCTCCTCTAAAAGAGAGCGTTTTTGCAATTCTCGCCGGGAGGACACCAATGGCTTCAGCAGCCATGTCAACCGTCGCACTAGAGGTATCAAATTCCATAATATCAGAATCACGATTCCATTTTTTCAAATGGTCCTTTACACTTTGCAAAGACATCTTTTTCTTCCTTTCTCTTGTCTATTTATGTCAAATCATAGCATCCTTTAACACTGTAAAGCAAGAGAAGTGAATGCAGATAGTGTGAATCGTTTAACGCAAAAACATAGATTTGAATTCCCTCAACCGTTCACTTAACCGGAAGTTCTCCGTATAATCAACCTCACATTCAATCAGCACAGGACTTTTTTCAGAAAAGGCTTTTGGCAAAACCTCACCTATTTCCGTAGCTTTATTTATCTTATATCCCTTTACCCCATACGCCGTGGCCAATTGGACAAAATCGGGATTGCCAAATTGGATCCCCATAGAACGGCCCTGTTTATTTTCCTGTTCCCATTCAATCGCGCTATATCTGCCGTCACGCCAAATCATCACCACAATGGGAAGCTCTAGCCGTACCGCTGTTTCCAATTCAGCGAGAGACATATTAAACGAGCCATCACCGCAAACCGCCAGTACCCGCTTATTCGGAAAAGCCATTTTCGCGCCGATTGCCCAAGGCAGACCAACCCCCATCGAAGCCAAACCATTGGAAAAAATACAGGTATTTGCTTGAAAAGCAGGATACTGTCTAGCAATCCAATGTTTATGAGCGCCAACATCTGATACGAGGAGATCATCTTCAGAAAGAAACTCGCGGATTTCCTTAATGATTCGTTGGGGTACAAGCGGATAGGCATCACTCTCCTCAGATTTGCGAAGATCCTTTGTAATGATATCTTTTAATTGCTGGTAAACAGAGGCCATCTCGTGTCTTTGCTCCATCCGTTCCGTTAGTGATTGAAGATTCCCGGCAATATCTCCGATGAGCGATGCCTTTATTGGATAGCAAGTATTTATTTTTGCCGGGACCTCAAGATCAATATGAACAATCGGCTTGGCTGCTTTATTCCACTTCTTTGCACCATATTCAATGGAATCGTAGCCAATAGCTATAATTAAATCCGCTATTTCAAAGGCTGTATTGACATAGTCTCCCTCTGGCAATCCAATCGTTTGCAGATGCAGCGGGTGATCGCCCGAAACAACGCCTTTCGCCATATAGGTTTCTGTAAAAGGAGCCTTTAGTGTCTCAACAAAAGAAAGCACGGCCGCTGATATCTCAGGCTCCTCAGAAGCTCGCCGGCCAATCAGAACGAGCGGGCGCTGTGCAAGCTGGATTACCCTTGCCGCATCTTCAAAAGCTGAATCGAGGGCAGTCATCGTTCGCTTCAAGTTCTGTGTTTCTGGCAGGGCAGCGATGGATTCCTGAATTTGCTTAGATGCAACATCATGAGGGAGCTCGAGATGAACCGCTCCAAAGGGACTGCTTAAAGCTGATGAAAAAGCATCAGCTACTATCTTTGGCAGAACTGGGATACTTTCAATTGATGCATTCCATTTTACAATCGGACGATACATCTCTATCGTGTTTATGTATTGATGGGTTCCTTCATACTGTAAAGGAACATCCGTTTGCGCGGTAATCACAATTAGCGGATTCCGGTCCAGTGCTGCACTTGCAGTTCCTGTCATCATGTTTGTCGCTCCGGGACCAAGAGTGGAAAGGCATACACCAGGCTGTCCAGTCAGCTTTCCCATCATTCCGGCAATAAAAGCTGCATTGGTCTCATCCCGGCAGGCAATAAACTGAATGGATGATTGATGCAGCGCATCCAAAAAATCAATATTTTCCTCGCCAGGCACCCCAAATATGTATTGAACCCCTTGCTGTTCCAGGCACTTTACAAAAAGCTCCGCCACTTTCAAATCAATAACCTCCCAATTGATTCATTATTTTTACTCATTTTCGAGCACAAATATTTATATTGAAAAAATCAATATTCCTATTTTGCCCAAAAGAGAGATTAAATAAGGAAGTGATTTTGGAAAAAACGCGAAACATACGCTCTCAATTTGATCAGGTTTCAGACGGCCGCCCACTGCCTGGAACAGACGCTATTGGGGAAATAACCAGATCTTCTTAAGTCTGCGAAGCAAAAACAGACTAAACACCAGCCAAAACCAGGAATATAAAAAAGCAAAAACAAAAATCCCTAGTAAAAATATCATATTAATTGACGAAGGGACAGATGGACCAAGCACCGGAAAGGCGAGACCATATAGAGGAAGGCAAATACCAATGGTTAAAGCAGTGCTGTTTGCCAGAAGTATTTCTAATCGCCGATGAAAAGTACGAACGGTCCATCCCAAACATAGCCCAAGAATACCGGTGGTAAAAGGGTAAATCACTAATTCACTCGGCTGAAGAAAAAGCAGTATGGCAAATGTTAATAAATAGGATAAAATACCTGATCTAAGTGATATGAGCATGCTAAACAGGATGGGCAGCGTTGCAAATGGACTGAAGAAATAGCCGATTCCAGGAAGAAACCCGCCAGCAGACTGCAGAATTGCAGCAATTGCAGCCATAAAGGCAGCAAACACATACATTCTGGTTGAGGACCAAGCAGCAGAAACAAATTGATGAATCTCCCTAGGATGTGAGGGAATTGATTTCTTGAAAAACACGGATTCAGCTCCTTTCAATGACTCCTAGGGATAGTTTATTCATTGATACTGTACAAGTGCTTGCTTTAAACAGAAAAAAGGACATGGAATCTCCATGTCCCTATCCAACCACATGCTGTCCCAAAAGGGATTTTGCCTGCATTTGATACATTTGCTGATAGATGCCGCCTTTAGCAAGCAGTTCTTCATGCGTTCCCTGTTCTTTAATGACTCCTCGTTCAAGCACAAGAATACGGTCCGCGTTTTTTATCGTTGACAGACGGTGGGCAATGACAAAAGTTGTTCGGCCTTTTTTCAAGACCTCCATTGCATGCTGAATCACTTCCTCTGTCTCCGTATCGATATTCGATGTTGCCTCATCTAAAATTAAGATAGCCGGGTCAAAGGCCAAGGCACGGGCAAAGGAAATCAATTGGCGCTGTCCTGAAGATAGAGTGCTCCCCTTTTCAATAACTGGTTCCTCCATCCCCTTCTCCAGGTTCTTGAGAACCCGGTCTGCACCAACGGCCTTTAAGGACCCTTCAATCTTTGCATGTGTAATTTTTGGATCGTTTAAACTGACATTTGAAGCAATGGTTCCCGTAAAAAGATACGGGTCCTGCAAGACAATGCCCATATGCTCCCTTAGCGTCTGCCTAGGCAGGGCTGTTACGTCTGTTCCATCGATATAAATTTTTCCTTTTGATGGATCATAAAACCGGAACAATAAATTCATAATTGAACTTTTTCCGGACCCTGTATGCCCGACGAGAGCAACTGTTTCACCGCGCTTCGCCTGAAAAGATATGTCTTTTAACACATAATCGGTGCCTTTATAGGCAAAGGAAACATTTTCAAAGACCACATGCCCTTCATATCTTGGCATTGTCTCCTCTGATACCTTTTCTCCTGTCATATCCAGCACTTCAAACACCCGGTGTCCGGCCACAAGCGAGCGCTCAAGCTGGGAAAACTGATTAACCACGTTCGTGATCGGATTAAAAAGTCTTGTTAAATAATCGACAAAAGCATATAAAGTACCGGCTGATACAACAGCAGCTCCTGATATAGACTGGGTTCCAAAATACAGGATAAAAATCGTAAACATGATGAGCCGGATCGTATTAACGAGGTTAAAAGAAGTTGCTGAGTCTAGAAACAGCAATTTACGCTGATAGGAATAATGCTCTTCATTCATGTCATCAAATTCTCTAGTCATTTGTCTTTCGCGCCGGAAAGCCTGAATAATAGCCATCCCCTGTATTGATTCATTAATCATCGCATTAATATCCGCAATTTTTGTACGAATGACCCCATTATACCTGGAGGCAAATCTTCTGTACAAAATCATCCATAGGTATATGATTGGAACCATAAACACGGCAATCAACGCCATCTTCCAATTTAAAATAAAAAGCGCAACATAGACGCCGGCAATCGAAATAAAGCTGGTCGCAAAATTCGAAAGCACCTGTACATATAAGTTTCTGATTGCCTCTGTATCGTTGGTCACCCTTGCAACAATTTTTCCAGCCGGAAGATGATCAAAATATTGGATTGGCAGGGTCTGAACATGGCCAAAGATATCCTTTCTTAATCGCTGAACTACACGATTGGCTCCCATCTGCAAAAACAGAAACATTAAATACCGGAACACAGCTGTTCCAATGGATAATATAAGATACAAAGAAAGGAGCCAGGCAATCGGCTTGATGTCAATTTTCCCAAGGACCATGTATTCATCAATAATGTGCTTGGCGATGAACGGGCCTGCCAGATCTGTAAATACAGCTGCTGTTAGAAAGAGCAGGCCCATTAAGATCGGCCTTTTATACGTGAGCGCGTATTTCGTTAATCGTTTACCTGTACTCATGACTCGCCTCCCTCGAGCTGCTGACGGTCAAATTGCTCTTTATACCAGCCGTTTTGCTGCAGAAGCTCTTCATGTGTTCCGCTCTCAGTCACTTGCCCTTCATCAAGTACAATGATTTGATCCGCATGCTGGACGCTTGATAGTCGATGGGTGGTTATAATGGTAGTCTTTCCGCTTCTTTCTTTTTGAATGTTCTTTATTATATTAGATTCTGTTTTTGCATCCACAGCTGACAGCGAATCATCTAAGATTAAAATTTCCGGATCCTTTATGAGCGCACGCGCAATCGAGACGCGCTGCTTCTGCCCCCCGGACAATGAAACCCCTTTTTCTCCAACAAGAGTTTCAAGACCCATTGGCAGATTCTCCAGGTCTTTCTTAAAATAAGCAAGCTGGATCGCCTTTTCTATCTCCTCTTCACTTGCATCCTCTTTGCCGAATAAGATGTTTTCCCGGATTGTACGTGAAAATAGCACATGATCCTGCGGAACATAGCCAATCCAGTCAAGTACTTGCTCCTTTGTCTGTGAAGCGATGTCCACACCATTAATGATTAATTGACCAGCTTCTATCGGATATTCACGCAGTAATTGTCTTAAGAAGGTTGTTTTGCCCGCACCTGTCTTTCCGACAATGCCCAGAGTCTCTCCCTTTTTCAGGGATAAAGAGATTTGCTTTAAGTTTTCCACCTGGCTGGAAGGATATTGAAAGTTCAATTCGCTAAATCCTATTTCTTTTGGCGTTCCAATCAAAACTGGTTTCTCCGTATTCTGAACATCGGCTTCATAGTCAAGGGTTTCCTGTACACGGTCTAAAGAAGCATTCCCCTGTTGCATCACATTGATCAATTCCCCAATAGCAAAGATTGGCCAAACAGCCAGCCCTAAATAGACATTAAATGTTACGAGCTGCCCGACTGTCATTTCCCCATTGGTAATTAGAACGGCCCCATAGCCGAGGGCAACAATATAGCTGATGCCTGTGCCAATTTTCGTAATAGGCCCGAATAAGGCGTTGATTTTCACGGTATGCATATTCTTCTCATATACAGTCTCGCTCATTTCGGCAAATCTTACTTCATCCTTTTTCTCCTGAACATAGGCCCGAATAACTCGAACGCCTGCAATTGATTCTAGAACACGGTCATTTAACTCGCCAAAGGCATCCTGTGCCTGCATATACCTTTCATGCACAAGCTTCCCAAGGTATTGAATAAACACCGCCATAATTGGGACTGGGAGCATCGCAAAAAAGGTCAGCTTCCATGAAATCATAAACCCCATTGCAAAAATGATAGCACCCATATATAAGGTAGAGTCAATCAGGGTCATAATTCCGAATCCTGCCGTTAAAGATACAGAATTTAAATCATTCGTTGCACGTGCCATGAGGTCTCCTGTTCGATTCTTCTCATAAAAGGCTGGCGTCATTTTTAAAAATTGAAGCATTAATTTGCGCCTTAATGTTCTTTCTAGATTAATAGCCCCTTCAAAAAGCCTGTATTGCCAGTAAAAATTCAGAAAATATCCCCCGATAATTATGATTAAAAAGATCCCTGCATATTGAAAAAGCAAAGATGCTGTCATCTCACCTGCTGTTAAAATATCAATAACCGACCCTAGCATATAGGGAGGAATTACGTCCAAGACACTTGCGATAATCAGCAGAAAGACCGCAACCGCGTATTGCTTTTTGTATTGTTGAAAAAACCAGCCTAATTTCCCTAATACATCAAACATCGATCCAACCTTCTTTCTTTTTTATGCTAAGAAAAATGGCTACCCGCTATCATTCAACTCATTTTTGAAAATCAGTATCCTTTGTTTTCTTCTCCACATGTAAACCCGCTCCTTTTTCTATATTTCACTAAAAATTCCCAACAAAAAAGATGCATACCCTAAAAAGAGCATGCATCCCTAGAAAGGTATAGATTGTAAAATCCATACCTTCGCTTGCGGAATCCAACTATACAGAGAGCTGGCATGGATCATGTATGAAATTGTTTGTTTTATAGTAACGAACAATCATGATCCTAACCTCCCTTTTCCCTGTAAAAAGTTGTTTAGTGTTCTTGAAGATTACCATTTTTGTCACATAATTGTCAAGAATTAGATTTGTGCGGCAAAGAAATACTTCTTTTGGCTCGTTTATGCCGTACAATTGCCTTTTTAATAAAGAAATAGACAATGATCCCTGCAAGGAGGAAACCAGCAATTACATTTTCGTTCAGATCCTGTGAAACTAAACCAGCCTGTATCAATGTATAAATCGTAAATAAAGTAAAATTTCCTAGAGCAGTTGCTGTCATAAAGGACGATAACCTTATATGACTGATCCCCGACACCCCATTAATAATGCTTGTCGGAGCGAATGGGAAAATTCTTGCACCTAACACATACCATAGCCCATTCCGCTGAATCTTGTGGAGCAGGGACGGGTTTACTTTTTCAGAAACCCAGCTTTGGAAGCCATGACGAATGACTAGAAAGACCGTCACTGCACAAAGGATGCTTGTCAGTAAGCTCCAAGCAAAACCAAATTGAAAACCAAAGAAAGTATTATTGATTAAGAGGACTAGAAAAAGCGGAATAACCGGAAAGGCATTATGCACAAACATAATTATCAATGTGATTAACAAAATATAAAACTTGCTGTCTCCCGAAAGAGCCCTAATGGAGTCGACATCACCTGAGATGATGGTACGGAGAAAATCTGTATTAATGGCCAGAAGCAGACTGAGGATGACAATCAGAATAATTGCTGATACTTTCCCCATATTCAAAGAATCCACCCTCTCTAGACAATCATTCTTATTTTAAAAAATTTGCTGCATGGGGTCTATAACGATAAAGAAAAAAGTCTGCCACAAATGGACATAATAATCCGGTCGTGACAGACTCCACCTTTAGTTTCAATATTTACAAAATATTCTTATTTTTATTATCACATAATTTAAGATAACAGGCAAGGGAAAAGAGCCGGTCTCCTTATGCGGGTTTCTAATGCTGACAGTTTGTGCAAAGACAAGTCTTTCTTGATGATATTTCTTCCTCAGCAATAGGTGTGCCACATCTTGGACAAGGTTCTCCTTTACGGCCGTGAACATTCATTTCATATTGACCCGTTCTGCCATCCCCTTTATAAAGAGGATCCATGTAGCCCCCTTGCTGTATGGCTAGCATAAGAATGTGTTTTACGGATTGGTATAGCCGAGTCAGCTGATTGTCATCTAAATCATTAACTTTCCTTTCCGGCAGCAGCTGGGCATGCCAAAGGATTTCATCTGAATAGCGATTCCCTATTCCTGCAATAACTTCCTGATTCAGCAGCATTGACTTTAACCCGCCTCTTCTGTCTTTCACCAAAGCAAGAAAATCCTCCTGTGATAATTGAAAAGGCTCTGGACCAAGATCCTTAAATTCCTCCCTTATCTGATCTGGTGTTAAAAGATGCAAATATCCTAAACGTAGTCCAATGAAATATAGGTGATAATCACCAAAGGATACCTGTACTTGCACGGTCCGGTCCGGTTTATCCTCTTCCTTCCCATAAAACATCTTTCCGCCAAGCATTAAGTGCAAGAGCAGGCACGAGCCATCTTGCAGCTGAAAAACTAAATATTTGGCTCTTCTTTTAATATCTATAATTTTCTGGTTCAAAACATGCTGCATGAATTGATCTGCTGGTACATTGATGGACTTCTCGCGGGTAATCATAGCCCCCGTTATCATTTGACCGCCAATCAAGGGCTGAAGCAAAGACCTGTATGTTTCCATTTCCGGCAGCTCAGGCATAATTCTTCTCCCTCCATTAAAATCATCTTGTTGTTCACAGTATCCCTCAACATGTTAAAATCATGACTCTCTTAATGCCAAATAAAAAAGACGCAGTCCCTACGGACCCGTCCAAACATTAAAGCAGTATTAAAGCTTGTATTATGGCAATTACAGCCGTCCCTATAATCGGGACTGCCTTTATTAGCATGAATCCATCTGCTGCTGAAATGAGAGGCTCAATCGGATCTTTTGCCGGTGAGGCTAAAAAATGAACAAATCGGCCCCATCTGCTTGGCTTTATTGGAAAATCCGGCACCTCGATGTGATATTCATCAAGCTTTCTGCTAAGTTGCTGCTCCTTCTTAAAAGGATCTTGATTCAAATTCTTCGCCCCCCAAGCTTTCTTTTAACTTTTTGATTGCTGTGTGTAATCTTGATTTGACCGTGCCTTTTGGGATCCCAAGAATATCTGCGATTTCCTCTTGCGGCATATCGTGATAGTAATACAGCAAGATAACCGCCCGCTGTGTTTCAGGGAGGTCTGCAATGGCCTGGCGAATAGTCATTTTATCTGAATGATGAAGTTCTTCCGTTTGTGCAGGAGCAAGGAAAGGCAAGAGGGTTCTCCATTTCTTCCGGCGGTTTAATTTCGTGATCATCAAACGATAGGCGATTTGAAAAAGATAGGATTTGAGTTTTCCTTTTTTCGGATTATACTGGTGCTTGTAGCGCTGAAGCTTTACAAAAGTATCCTGGACAATATCGATGCTAAATTGCTCATCTCTTGTATAACGGAAAATAAAAGAATAGAGCGGCTGCCTTAACAGAAGGTAGATCCCTTCAAGGGCTTGTTCATCCCCCTTTTGAAAAGCAATCATCAATCCCTCTTCACGCTCATTCAATCTCATCGCCCCAGCGTTCCTTTATAGACTTTAAGGTCATCGATACCCTGCTAATCAAGTAAATAATTGATACCAGCGTCCATACTTGTGCCTGATTCGTAAAAAACTGGACAAACGGGTTCTCAATAGTTTGACCGCCTGAAACTAATATGTTTAATACCTGAACACAAATAATAGAATAAATAGCAAGACAAAGGGTCAAAGTGTCAAACACATTCCATCTTAAATAAATTTTTGTTTTCTTATAATTGATTTTACCATTTTCCCTGACAACATACCTGCGATCCATCGGAATAGCAATCGCTAATATTAAAATAATGATAATCCCCGCAACAATCAGCGAAACAATCCAGCCAATGTGCATTACTCAATCCCCATTCCCGGACAAGAGGACAGGTCTTTTGTCCCTCGGGACAAAGTACCTGTCCCCCTGTCCTCCTGTCTTATTTACAAACTATACAAATAACTGGGGTAAAAGGTTCATTGTAAATGGAAAAAAGCACCCAATACTTTTTATTGGATGCTTTTCAGTACTTTATACTCGTTCAAACAAGACAGCGCCGGCAATTCCTGGCTTTGTCATTTCATATGGATCTAAAATGAGATCTAATTCTTCCTCACTTAACACATCATATTGCAAACATAATTCACGAATTGGCTTTCCTTCAATGATTGCTTCTCTTGCAATCTTTGAAGCGACGTTATAGCCAATATGCGGATTAACAGCCGTTAATAACCCTACACTTTTTTCTACATATTCTTTAAGGACTTCTTCATTGGCCTTGATTCCTGAAACACAGTAATTTGTAAATACTTTAAACCCGTTATTCATAATGGAAATAGACTGAAGCAGGTTAAACAGCAATACTGGTTCCATGACATTTAATTCAAACTGGCCTGCTTCTGAGGCAAGTGAAATTGTATGGTCATTTCCAATAACTTGAAAAGCAATTTGGTTAATGACTTCAGGCATTACAGGGTTTACTTTTCCAGGCATGATGGATGAGCCAGGCTGACGGGCAGGCAAATTGATTTCATAAAGGCCCGCTCTTGGTCCAGATGCCATCATTCTAAGATCATTAGCGATTTTGGACATATTGACCATACAAATTTTCAAAGCAGCCGAAACTTCGACATATATATCTGTATTTTGTGTTGCATCAACAAGATCTTTTGCCGGTACAACAGGAATTCCGGAAATATCAGCCAGATATTGAACCACTTTTTCAATATATTTCGGATCAGCATTTAAGCCAGTGCCTACTGCTGTTGCCCCCATATTGACTTCTAGCAAACCTTCTCTTGCCTTTTCAATTCTCTTAATATCACGTTCAATCACATTTGTATATGCTCTAAACTCTTGTCCCAAGCGAATAGGAACGGCATCCTGCAAATGTGTTCTTCCCATTTTAATCACAGAATCAAATTCAATGGCCTTACCATTAAATACATCGCGCATTTCTTTCATTGTTTCTAATAACAATTCAACTGCTTTATATGTGGAAAGGTGGATTGCTGTTGGAAATGCGTCATTAGTTGACTGCGCCATATTGACATCAATATTCGGATTTAAATGGAAATACTCTCCCTTTTCTCTTCCTAATAGTTCTAGCCCTCTGTTCGCAATGACTTCGTTTGTATTCATATTGATCGACGTTCCAGCGCCGCCTTGAATAGGATCTACTATAAATTGGTCATGCATGTTGCCGGCAATAATTTCATCACATGCCTGACAAATAGCATCTGCTTTCTCTTTATATAATCTTTTAATATCTGAATTGGCAAGTGCTGCAGCTTTTTTTACAATAGCCATAGCTGTAATCAGCTGTTTGTCTAATTTATAACCGGTAATTGGGAAATTCTCTACAGCCCGTAAAGTCTGAATACCATAATACGCATCAGCCGGAACCTGTTTTTCGCCCAAAAAGTCTTGCTCTACTCGAAATGAATTCATTGTTTACTCTCTCCCTAGTAAGTAATAGGCTTAACTTAAAGTGTAAGCGATTACAACTAAAAATCAATAGAGGGCCGATTACGACCCGACTCCCATTATACTCTATTAAATCGATAATGGAGCAACAATTTTTCCTTTTTGAAAAAACTATACTTGGACATTCCGGAAAAGTATGGTCATCAGCCATTATTTAATATTTTTCGATAATAAATTCTCATAACAGTGAGAACCAATGAAACGATGAAAACAACTGCTATAAAAATCATTGCCGCTGGGAAAATACCAAACGCGTCTAACGTCGTCGAACTGTTATCCTGTAAGGAGGGAACAACAAAAAATAACCAGCCTATAAACAATGCTGTCACCAATTGTGGAAGTAACCGCAGATAAAATCTCCAACCAGGCTGGTGTTTACGCTGATCTGACCACTTTTTGCTTCGAAAGATTCCTTTTATTCCAAAAATCAAGTAAATCAATGTAACAGCACCAAGTGATAAGTCAATGATCTTAGGTACGGACTTTTTTATTTCAGGCTTTTGCCCCTCTGTCAATTCAATAATTCCTGAACTAATCTCATACGCGTGTTCAAACGTAGGAGTAAAGCTATTGAGCAGCACAGCAACTGCGTATCCGCTGCTTGGTATAATATCTTGTTGGGTTTGATACGTAGATACCGCCCCGCTATGTGAAATACGTGCTGGTTTGACATTCGGTGAACTTAATGACCAGCCAAGTCCGTACTTTTTGCTTCCAGGCTGCGGTGAGTAGGACACTTCCAATAATTCTTTTGATAATAATTGTGTGCCTAATTCATTCTTTCCTCCATTGGTGTGCATAGAAAGCCATTTCCCCATATCTGATGCTGTTGTTATGACTGCTCCAGCTCCCATATTCATCTCTTCCATCTCAGTCCATGGTATGGCGGTTCCGTATGCTGTTACATATCCTTTTGGGAGCCCCTGCACAGAATCTCCAGAGTTTACAGTCGTTAATGAGTCATGCATTCCTAGCGGGGAGAATACCTTTTGCTTAAGATATTGAGAGAATTCCATTCCGCTTATTTGTTCCACCAAATAAGCCAATATCCAATAATTAGCATTACTATAGGCATACTTCTCTCCTGGTCTTGATTGCAGTCTCCAATCATGAATACGTTCAACACCTTCTTTTAACGTACTCGCTGGAGGTACAATGATTGGATTCGGTATCCCAGATGTATGATTCAACAATTGACGGACTGTAACCTGTTTCCATCTAGAATCATTCATGACCAGTTCCGGCAGATAGTTTACGACATGTTCATCCAGATCTATTTTTCCTTCATCAACTAATTGTAAGACGGAGAAGGCTGTAAACGGTTTCGAGCCTGAGGCAAGTCTCATAAGTGACTTTTCTGTCAGTGGTTCTCCTTCAGAATCATGCCCGTAACCTCTTTCATAAACGGCTTTTCCATCCTTTACAACCACAATAGAAACACCAGGGAGCCCGTTGCGTTCCATATAATTAGCGACAAACTTATCAATATCTTCCGTTTTAAACGGCTGAGCGGCTTTAACGGAAAAAGGAATTTGAAAGGCAGGAATTAAAAGAATGACTAACAGGAGAAGAACACTTAATTTCTTTATTTTTCGATTGTTTTTAAACATATTTCCTCCAATAAACTTGTATTAATATTAAAATCTTTAATCGTACAACAATCCTAATCATACAAAATAGTTATTATTAGGTTAACCAGCTTGAGGCTAATTATTTTTAAGCCCCAAGTCCTAAATTTAATTTTCCGCTATTCAAAACTCATTATTTATTTTTTAATAGAAACAAGGAGTGATTCAATTGGAAAAGTTAACAAACGGTATCGTTTCTTTAATCCCCATTAGTCTCGAGCACACCGATGGCATCCATGCAGCGGCTCAGGATATAGACATTTGGGAACATATGTCTGTTGATCTTACAAACAGAGAGAACTGTCTCGAATATGTTCAAGATGCTATTAAAAAACGGGAAGCCGGCACCGATTTTGCTTTCGTCATTTTTCACAATGAAACCAACACGATTATCGGCTGTACATGGTTTCTGGATATCTATCCAAATCATAAGAGAGTAGAAATTGGGTCAACCTGGCTGAATCCTAAGTATTGGAGATCCCCGGTTAATACAAATTGCAAATGGCTGCTCCTGCAATATTGCTTTGAGGTCCTTAAATATAACAGGGTTCAAATAAAGACGGGCCACCGCAATCTACGTTCTCAAAAAGCCATTGAAAGGATTGGCGGGGTAAAAGAAGGGATTTTGCGAAACCATATGATCCAAAGAAATGGAGATATTCGTCATACAGTTATGTACAGCATTACAATAGAAGATTGGCCAAAAACCAAACAGGCCTTCACCGAAAAATTACTTAGGGAAAATTAATAAAAAGGGGCATTGCTCCTATTGACCCAAATCGCTTTCGTTCTATTTGTTCTAGTTCAATACTGCCTTTGGAATACGGTATAATGACCATGTCAAGTAAATGATCAAAGGTGGGCGCTAAATGATTTACGCAATATTATTATTTATACTTGCTGGAATTGGAGAGATTGGCGGAGGTTATCTTATTTGGCTGTGGCTAAGAGAAGGGAAGCCAATTTATTGGGGTGTTTTCGGCGGAATCGCCTTGGCGTTATACGGGGTTATTGCCACACTCCAGACATTCCCATCATTCGGCAGAGTATATGCTGCCTATGGAGGAGTGTTTATCGTTCTTTCTGTATTGTGGGGATGGGGCATAGATAAAAAAACACCCGATTTATACGATTGGGCTGGAGCGGCAATATGTTTAGCGGGCGTTTCAGTTATGCTATTTGCCCCCCGCCAATAAAAGCCAGCGTGTACTAAAAAATAAAAAAACAAGAGAGGGTCAGCACTCTCTCTTGTCTATAATTTTTAATATTTATTCAACTGTAACAGACTTCGCTAAGTTCCTTGGCTTATCAACATCGCAATCACGATGAAGTGCGGCGTAATAGGAAATTAGCTGTAATGGAATCACAGAGATAAGAGATGTTAATTGTTCATGTACTTCAGGGAGAACATAGGTGTCTTTAGGTGTTTCAAGACCCTTCATTGAAATAATACATACATTTGCTCCTCTGGCTGCCACTTCTTGCACGTTGCCTCGGAGATTAAGATTGACGCTTTCTTGTGTAGCAATGGCGAATACTGGTGTGCCATCTTCAATCAAAGCAATCGTTCCATGCTTTAACTCGCCTCCAGCAAAGCCTTCAGCCTGTATATAGGAAATTTCTTTTAATTTAAGAGCACCTTCAAGTCCAACATAAAAATCTAAACCGCGGCCAATAAAGAAGGCATTGCGGGTAACAGTTAAAAATTCATGGGCAATGGCTTCAAACGCTTCTTTTTCATCACAAAGAACTTCCATGGCATTTGCAGCAATCCCTAATTCCCGAACAAGGTCAATGTTAAGCTCCATATTGCGGCTTTTTGCTGTTACTTCAGCAAGAATAGCCAAGACCGCAAGCTGTGCAGTATAGGCCTTTGTGGAGGCAACCGCAATTTCAGGACCCGCATATAAAAGCAAGGTATGATCCGCTTCGCGTGATAAGGTTGATCCCGGCACATTGGTAAGTGTAATGGCCTTGTATCCCATTTTCTTCACTTTCACAAGAACAGCTCGGCTGTCTGCTGTTTCCCCGCTTTGTGAAATAAAAATAAACAGCGGTTTTTGTGAGAGCAGCGGCATATTGTAGCCAAATTCACTAGAGATATGAACCTCTACAGGGATTTTCGCCATTTTTTCAATAAATTGCTTGCCAACTAATCCCGCATGGTAAGAAGTACCGGCCGCAATGATATAAATGCGGTCTGCCTCATTCATTTCATTAATAATGTCTGAATCGATTGTCAGACTGCCGCGTTCATCCTGATAGTTCTGGATGATTTTACGGATAACCAATGGCTGTTCATCAATTTCTTTCAGCATATAATGAGGATAGGTTCCCTTTTCAATGTCACTGAGATCCAGCTCAGGTGTATATGGCTTGCGTGAAACGATTTCACCGTTCAGGCTTTGAATCGTCACCTTGCTTTGTGTAACAATAACCATTTCTTTATCCATTAACTCTACATATTGGTCTGTTACCTGCAGCATAGCCATAGCATCTGATGCAACAACATTAAAGGTATCGCCCAATCCAACTAGCAGCGGGCTTTTATTTTTTGCCACGTAAATCGTTTCCTGATCCTTCTCATCCAAGAGGGCAAGTGCATAGGACCCCTTTAAAAGCTTAAGCGTTTTTCGGAACGCTTCGACAGTTGCCAATCCATCATTGGCAAATAGCTCGATTAACTGAACAATAACCTCTGTATCAGTCTCACTTTTAAATGGAGCTCCTTGCAAATACTCGCGCTTGAGGATATCAAAGTTCTCAATGACTCCGTTGTGAACAAGTGTAAATCGGCCAGATGAGCTCTGATGAGGATGTGCATTAGTAGTGCTTGGCACTCCATGGGTAGCCCATCTGGTATGGCCAATTCCGGCACTGGCGAATAAATCAGTGTCAACAATTGCTCTTAAATCGGCGATGCGGCCTTTCTCTTTAGAAACATGAACTCCTGATTCATTCATAAGTGCAAGCCCTGCTGAGTCATAGCCCCTATATTCAAGCTTTTCTAAGCCTCTTAGTAAAATTTCCTTTGAATCGCTATTTCCAATATATCCAACAATACCACACATACTTCTCTTCCTCCTAATAAAAGGGGCAAGAAGCCTTTGGGGCAGTCCTGCCCCTTATCTCTGTTCTATATCTGTATCTAAAACGCAAAAAGTCTAAAATCATTTTAGCTGGTCATTTTAGCTGCATCTCTTTATTTCTTTATTAGCATTCCCATCCCTTTGTGCATTAAGTTACCCTAATGTTTTAAAGATGGAATTACGGTCTGCTCTAACCGGGAGGTATCCGCCGAAACCTTCGATAAGCCTCCTCCTCGTCAACTAATCCGATATACGTTCAAGGATTAGTCCAGGCGCTTAAGTAATAAAAAGAAAAATCCTTCTGCGCTCCTTTCCTAAAAATATGCATTTCTAAAGTAAAACAGGATTATCATACAACAGGTAGAACACATTCGTCAATAAATATTACCGGGCGATGATATCCTTACAATAAAAGTATGCATAGAAGAACGCAATGGTTCCCCTATGCATAAAACTTGTCTACTATTCCTTTAGTCCCATTTCTTGTTCAACTACAGCTGCAATTTTTTCAACATACTCCGCACACAATTCTTCTGTTGGTGCTTCAGCCATAACTCTTACAAGGGGCTCCGTTCCTGAAGGGCGAACCAAAATTCGGCCATTCCCGTTCATTTCTGTTTCCACTTCGGAAATAATGGCGCTTACCTTCTCATTATCTGTTACGTGATGCTTGTCTGTCACACGGATATTAACAAGCTTTTGCGGATATTTCTTCATTTCCTTTGCAAGCTCTGACAAAGGCTTTTTTGTCATTTTCATAATATTAACAAGCTGCAAGCCTGTTAACAAGCCATCACCGGTTGTCACATAGTCAAGGAAGATGATATGGCCAGATTGCTCTCCGCCAAGATTATAGCCGCTTTTCTTCATTTCCTCTACCACATAGCGGTCGCCAACAGCTGTTTGAACACTTTCGATTCCATTTGCTTCAAGTACTTTATAAAATCCAAGATTGCTCATGACGGTTGAAACAACCGTATTATGCTTTAAACGCCCTTGTTCTTTTAAATATTTTCCGCAGATATACATGATTTGGTCGCCGTCCACGATTTCCCCATTTTCGTCTATCGCGATAAGACGGTCGCCATCCCCGTCAAATGCCAGCCCTACATCTGCACCTTTTTCTCTAACAAAGGAGGATAGGTTTTCAGGATGCGTCGAACCGACGCCATCATTGATATTTAATCCATTAGGCGAAGCTCCGATCATGGATGTATCTGCCTCTAAATCGGCAAATAAGTAGGAGGCTAATGAAGAAGTTGCACCATTTGCACAATCTAAAGCGATATGTAAACCAGAAAAGTCTTCGTCGACCGTCTGCTTCAAAAATTGCAGATACTTCTGCCCGCCTTCAAAATAATCATTCACTTGCCCAAGCGCAGCTCCAACTGGTCTTGGCAGCTCGTCTTTTTCAAGATCCATATAACTTTCAATTTCTAATTCCTGCTCATCAGAAAGTTTAAATCCATCTGGGCCAAAAAACTTGATGCCATTGTCAGCAACCGGATTGTGGGAAGCAGAAATCATTACACCAGCTTCTGCCCCTAAAGCCTTTGTTAAAAACGCCACTCCAGGTGTTGAAATCACACCTAAGCGCATAACTTCTGCTCCGATCGATAGAAGACCTGCAACAAGTGCCCCTTCAAGCATATGACCTGAAATACGAGTATCGCGTCCAATTAACACTTTCGGGCGGCTTTTATTTTTAGTAAGGACATATCCTCCGAATCGGCCTAATTTAAACGCCAGCTCCGGTGTCAGCTCACTATTTGCTACTCCGCGAACACCGTCAGTACCAAAATATTTTCCCATTTCATCGATCGCTCCTTCTTCTTATCTAAAAAGTAACAGTTACGCTTCTTTTTGTGAAATTGAGACTTTCGCTTTATCCGATGCTAGTTTCCAATTCACATCGGCAGGGCCTTTAACATTTATTTTGACCTCATGCTCGCCCTCAGCTAAATTTGCCAAATCAAGATATAGTTGAAAGTCGTTTGCTTTTAACTGATCAATCTTTTCACCTGTTCCGGAAACAGTTAAGCTTGCCCCATTTGCAGGTGACTGCAGCAAGGCTTCATATTGCTCGGATAACCCAGACAGCTGGATAGGAAGATGTGAAAATGTCCGATCCTCCACGGCTGTTTCTGCCGCAGTTTCCTCTGTTTCTTCCTTTGTCGCATTTATAGTGACATTCACTGTTTTCGGATTAACTTCTAATATTCCCTCTGAAATAATGACAGGCAATGTTTGTTCTATATCCCCATCTGCATCTATTTTGCTTAAATCTACTTCGACTCTGACACTGTCCACCTTATCTAAAACCGCCTGATTAGCAAATATCTTTGCCTCATTCACCTCAAGATTAATGGAGTTAATCTTAACATTATTTGGCGGACTGCCTTTTTCAACGACCTTTATTGGCACGTTTTTGCTAAGACTCTTTACAGGGATAATCACATCGATGGTATCGTGATCAATCGCTACATCAAGTTTGTTCATATTTCTATCAAATACTAAAACCTGTGCTTGTCTTCTTACTGTGTCTTTGACAGACCCCTCCAAATTGACAGTAGCCTTCACATAGCTGATGCTATCAATCATATTCTTCGCGCCAGTGACCTTGACTTTGTCAGGTTCTGCTGTAGGTGCCTCTGAGATATAGCCTTCTTCCAGCAACGCTTTATTAAATTCAACATCAACAGAAAATTCCCTTGTTACTTTCTCCTGAATTTTCACGTTGACATTGGAAGGATTAATGGTGACCTTAAGCTTATCTGATATATTTCGAATTTTAATAGGAACTCTCTCTGTTCCTATTTCGGCATCTGACAAATCCACATAAACCTCAAAGTTTCTTTGCATTTTTGCCGGCTGAAGAACATTTTTAGGACCTTCAAGCGTGACCTCTACGGTTTCCGGAACACCTGTAACGAATAGATTTTCTGTGTCATAATAGCTTTTTACAGGTACATTGGAAATTACCTCTGTATCCTGCTCGCCAGGCACATTAATATTGGAAACATCCTTATCTGGATTATAGACTGAATCGAAAAGCAGCAAAGCTAGTACTAAAGCAATAATTTTCATAAACCACTTTGTATCAACGAGCTTATCTATAAACTTATCCATTTTTCTTTGCCCTCCAGTTCCAGCGGCCTGAAGAAACATTTTTGTGTTTGTTTTGCAAGTAAAGTTCTTTGGTCAGCAGTTCTTTAAACACATCTGGCTTTAGATCTCTATGCAATTCGCCATTTTTTGTCAAAGATACGCTGCCGGTCTCTTCAGAAACAACAACCGTAATGCTGTCGGTTACCTCGCTTATTCCTAACGCAGCTCTGTGTCGCGTACCCAGCTCCTTAGAGATAAACGGGCTTTCTGATAACGGTAAATAGCAAGCAGCAGCTGCTACCGTATTTTTCTGCAAAATAACAGCTCCGTCATGTAATGGTGTATTAGGTATAAAAATATTGATCAGAAGCTCTGATGAAACCTTCGATTGAAGCGGAATTCCCGTCTCAATGTAATCCCCCATCCCCGTTTCTCTTTCAATGGAAATAAGAGCCCCAATTCGGCGCTTTGCCATGTAATCTACGGCTTTGACGATGGAATCAATCACTTTGTCTTGTTCTTCAGCTTCATGATTTCCACTCCTTGAAAAGAAACGGCCGCGCCCTAATTGTTCCAATGCCCTTCTTAATTCAGGCTGGAAAATGATAGCGATCACAACGAATCCCCAAGTTAGTACCTGCTGCATCATCCATCCAAGTGTCTGCAAATGGAATTTATCACTGATGACTTTTACAAGGAGGATCACAAAAATCCCTTTCAGTAATTGTACAGCCTTAGTACCGCGAACAATGGCGATTAGTTTATAGATGACGTACCAGACAAGGAAAATGTCAACCGTGTTTGCCAATAATTTCAGTATCGAAAAGTCTGAAAAAAACGACATTATCCTTCCTCCAAATGTATATTCAAAACATTATCAAATTCTGCATTTGCACTATAGCTTTCATATTATATCATAAATGAGATTTCAATTTCCCAAACGAAGGTAAAAATAAAATGGACGAAAATCGAGCTTTTTAGCTAGTTTTCGTCCATTTTAGCTATTGTGCTGTCTTTGGTTCATTATCCCCAAATACATAGATGACATCTTTAGCCGTTTTTTTGATGTGGTACCACATCCAATCAAACAATGCATTGACCTCTTTGATTTCTCCGGTGACCTGGCCGGCGGAAGCTAAATATTGTTTACCATTGATAACTTCCCCATTGATAACGGTCACGTCTCCTTCGACCTGGCCTTCAATTTGAAGCTTGCCGTTCTTTACAACCACATCACCTTTGACAACTTCCCCTTCAGGAACAATCACTGTATCATTACGAACCAATAAATTGGGCTGTTTTGATACTGAAAACTGATGATCTTCTTCCCAGGTAGAAAAAAGGCTTCCCATCATTAGCACTAAAAATAATGAAGCTGCTGTAAACAATGGATGCTGTCTAATCCAACGCTGAAATCCTACTTTGCGCTTTTCTTTTGGCAGCTTTGCCATCACGCTAGCGGTAAAGTTCGATGGAGCTTGTATATGAGACGTACTCTGTACCAAGGCAATTGTTTTTCGCAGTTCATGAAAGTGTTCCAGACAATCTTTACAGCTTTGCAAGTGCTCTCTAAGGACTTTTTCTTCCTCGGCTGAGATCTCGTCGTCTAAATACTCATGCATATAAAGGACCATTTCTGCTGGACATTTCAAAGTTCTCACCCTCTTCATACTTAATCAAACCATCATAGGAGGATTTGCTTCAAGGTTATACGTATTGCAATTGTGTTCTTAATGCTTCTCTTCCCCGATGAATCCTTGTCTTAACCGTACCTAGAGGCAAATCCAGCAATTCGCTTATTTCGTTCAGCGAAAGCTCTTCTATATATTTTAAGACAATCACTGTACGGTATTTTTCCGGCAGTTTCGATATCTCTCTTTGAATTGCTTCCTGCAGTTCAAGACTTACCACGTCTTCCTCCGGGAGTCTCGTATCCGAAGCAATTTGAGAGTACATCGTTAATCCATCGGTTCCGGCAACCTCTGCATCCAAATAATAATCCGGTTTCTTTTTTCTTATGCGATCGATGCAAAGATTGGTTGCAATTCGATAAAGCCATGAAGAGAATTTTAAATTTATATTGAAGCTGCTGATATTAACATACGCTCTAATAAAAGCCTCTTGTGCAATATCCTCTGCCTCATGCCGATTGCCTAGCATCCTATAGCAAATCTGAAAAACCTTATCCTTATATATTTCGACTACTTCTGCATAGGCATCCTGGTCACCTTTTAATACTTGCTTAATCCTTTTCTTTACGATTGTTTCCAAATTTCATTACCTCCGCTCTAATGCGGCTAATCGATATTACGATCGATAGCGGAAAAGGTTTCACTCTTTGTGAAAAAATATTATAAATCTATATTAGCAAATTTTTACTAATTTGGATGACCATTTTCCCCTGAAGTTTAGATTAGTACTTTTTACACAGAACCTCTCAAACAAATAGAATACCATAAAAGCCAGACATAAAAAATAAGCAGGACTGAATGCCCTGACTTATTTTTAATCCTCTTAAATTATAGCAGTTTTTCCCCAAAAAGAGATCCCATCAATGCCACGGCAACAGTTGCCGTTTTATTCTTATCATCAAGAATCGGATTGACCTCAACAAATTCTGCCGAAGTAATTAATTGAGACTCTGCAAGCATTTCCATGGCCAAATGACTTTCCCGGTAGCTGATGCCTCCAATAACCGGCGTGCCTACGCCAGGAGCATCGTGAGGATCCAGACCATCAAGGTCTAATGATAAATGAACCCCGTCAGTCCGTTCCTTTAAATAGGCAATGGATTCTTCCATAACCTTTGTCATGCCTAATCGATCAATTTCATGCATCGTGTATACTTTAATGCCCTTTTCTTTAATAAGGCTTCTTTCTCCTTCATCCAGTGACCTTGCCCCAATGATAACAATATTTTCAGGCTTCACCTTTGGAGAGTAGCCCCCGACATTCGTTAATAATGGATGACCTAGTCCTAAACTTACAGCTAAAGGCATTCCATGTATGTTTCCTGTAGGGGATGTTTCAGCTGTATTCAAATCACCGTGTGCATCATACCAAATAACACCAAGATTTTTATAATGCTTTGATACGCCAGCCAGTGTTCCAATGGCAATACTGTGGTCACCGCCAAGAACTAATGGAAAAGTATTTGCTTCAATTGCTTTATCAACTGCTTCTGCAAGGCTTTGTGTTTTTTCAGCAATCAGATGCAAATTTCTTAGATTCGATTCTGGATCTACTTCCACTTCTGGTCTGCCAATGGCAATATCGCCTTGATCATGAACATCATCAAATAGTTTGCTCAAGCGTTCATTTATGCCCGCATAGCGTATCGCGCTAGGACCCATATCCACTCCCCGGCGCATCTGTCCTAAATCCATCGGCATGCCAATTATTGAAAGTTTTTTCATCCCAAACGTTCTCCCTTCGTCCTTTCAAACTAATATTATTTTAACCCTTTTATTAGAAATGACTCAACTTGACATTTATTTGTATATATATACGAAATGGGAAGAATGATGGGGATTGAGTCGAAATGAAGGACTTTCTTATCCTATTTTAAATAGTAAAAGTCCTTCATCTTGGCTATGAAGGACTTTTACTGCATAAAATCTCGCTAATATGTCCGTTATGAACAGCAAAAACCCCTTGAGGGATATCCTCAAGGGGTTTTTCAAGTGAGCCATGAAGGACTCGAACCTTCGACCCTCTGATTAAAAGTCAGATGCTCTACCGACTGAGCTAATGGCTCAATAAATGGCTGGGCTAGCAGGATTCGAACCTACGAATGACGGAGTCAAAGTCCGTTGCCTTACCGCTTGGCTATAGCCCAATATGTATTCCAAAATAAAAAGGACTAGTTTTATCTTGTCCCATTTTTAGAGTTTTATTATAAAAAAATGGTGGTGGGGGACGGATTCGAACCGCCGAACCCAAAGGGAGCGGATTTACAGTCCGCCGCGTTTAGCCACTTCGCTACCCCACCAATCACCTGGATGGTGCCGGCCAGAGGACTTGAACCCCCAACCTACTGATTACAAGTCAGTTGCTCTACCAATTGAGCTAGGCCGGCATTGCTAATGGAGGATGACGGGCTCGAACCGCCGACCCTCTGCTTGTAAGGCAGATGCTCTCCCAGCTGAGCTAATCCTCCATAATGGTGACCCCTACGGGATTCGA
>Ga0180215_1001119_pt1 | contig 30550 bp, 25 predicted proteins | sample eDN3rd37CBELigBY_FD_128871 | JGI IMG/M metagenome (GOLD analysis project Ga0180215, IMG submission 128871) | Enriched backyard soil microbial communities from Emeryville, California, USA - eDNA 3rd pass 37_C BE-Lig BY (version 2) (version 2) | ecosystem: Environmental > Terrestrial > Soil >...
CTTGATCCTTATATGCCTTGGTCTAGATCATTGCCTATTACTTGCCGCGTAGTTTAAGTGAGATATAACAAAGCATACCTAAGCTCCTGCCTTATTTGAAGGTGGGGGCTATTTGACGCTTACACTTGGGCAGTTGTCGGGTGAGATTTTTTATTGGTTATGTAGGGGCGGTTGACCTTACAATACTAATTCTTTGGAGGTTGTTATCTTATGAAAAACGTAGTCATTTATGCCCGTGCTGGAAGTGAGGCGGCTCTGGAACGTCAGGTGCAGATGTTGAAGGAGCATGCTGAGGATCAAGGTTGGGTAGTAAAAAAAATTTACACGGACTTGGTTAAGGGTAGCTTTCGTAATCGTGGTGCGTTTAGTCATCTGGTGAAGGACTCTCGGGATGGTCTGGTTGATGTTATCTTGGTTTCGGATTTGTCTCGGTTGTTTTGTAATAGAGAGTTTGCTTCTGGGATTCATAATGATTTGATGGTTGGAAAGATCGGGCTTGCAACACCAGATGGCTTCTTGAATTCGGCTGATAACATGCACTTTTTACCACTTCTAATTGCTTTCCATCAAATGGTGTCGATACAGCATGGTCGTATGATTGCTTATGCGAAAAAACATAGGAAGCAGTTGGAAGGTTAGTTGTGTGTAAGGTTGCTTTGGGTAAGCTACTGCATAAATAATTGTTAATATATGTAAAATGTTGACAGATGCGTTAAAGGAACGAGTGTTCCTAATTATAAACTTGACTCTCTTGCTTAGACCATGCTATTACATACATCAGCATTTGGTTTATAAGGGAGATGGTAAACAGTCATATAAAGGGATGGGGATAAAGATGGATCAAAATGTACAGGTTGATTCCTGTAAATTACAGGAGATTGAAAATGCTGATTTAATTATTCTGACGGAAGAAGAATTGAAAAAGGAAGAGTTGATCAGCGTTTTGGCTGGACTTATAAAAAATTATTCGATGAAACAACAAAACAAGTAGCTTGTTTGACACGATGTGGGCTCCTAGATCATTTTGGAAGCCCACACACTTAAATAAAAAAGATGGAGGAATGAAATCATGATAGCAGATGTTAAACCAAAAGCTGCATTGTACTTGCGTGTATCTACTGAGGAACAGAAGAAGGAAGGCTTTTCGCTAGGTGCTCAAGAAGATGTTTTAAGAGGATATTGTGCTTCGAAGGGTTACGAAATCTTCGACATTTATGACGATGGCGGATATTCTGGTAAGGACTTTAATAGACCAAAAATACAACAGCTGTTAAGAGATTCAAGAGATCAAAAATTCGATATTGTGTTGGCAATCGCAGTAGATCGAATTTCTCGGAGTAATCTGGATGTATTGACCTTTGTTGATCGGGAACTTCATCCACGTGGACAAAAGCTGGTTATAAGCACATGTGATATAGATAGTTCAACAGAAACAGGGAAGATGTTCATTTCCCTGTTAGGTACATTCGCCGAATATGAACGTAGGCTGATTGTGGGACGAGTGAAAAAAGGAATGGAGAAACGTGCAGACGAAGGATTAACTAATGGTGGTCGTATGCTAGGTTATGATTCCGTTGACGGAAATTTGGTAGTGAATGAGGAGGAAGCCGCAATTGTAAAAGAGATTTTTGAACTTCGTACTGAGGGTAAAGGTTATAAGACTATTGCAACGATATTAAACAAAAAGGGCAAAAAAACGAAGGGGACTAAAAACAAGCAAGGAACAAGTTTCAGTATAAATGCTGTGAAAACGATTCTTGAAAATGAAAAATATACAGGCAGTATGAGTTGGGGAAAGATGCGAGATTGGAATAGTAAGCGAAGGGCAGGAAAATCAGAGCCAACTATAGTTAAAGAAGCACATGAAGCTATTATTGATATGGAGTTGTGGAACAAAGTTCAAGCAGTCAACAAGCTGAATAACGAACAATATAGTAATCAGAGCAATAATCTTAAGGGGGAGTTCATATTAACGGGTATTTTACGTTGTCCTGAATGTGGTGCTGGTACAGTGATGAGTAAAGCAAAGAAACGTGACGGTTCAGGATATCATAAATATTATATGTGTCAGACATATCATTCCAAGGGAAAGACGGAATGTAATACAAATTTAGTTGTTAAAGAGCTTGTGGAGGGACAGGTTATTACATTTATTCAGACTATGCTTGGAAACGATTCAATTGTAGACGGTATTATGAATCGACTAAAACGCGAAGAGACTCAAGGCTCAGCTGATCTTGAAAAAGATTTGAATATGCAGCAGGTCAGTCTGAGAAAATTATTGGACAAGCAGAAAAAGCTTGATGCAGATTATTATGCTGGTGAGATTCGTGCTGTATTATATAATCGATTATCTGAGGCTATTGAAGATGAAATCAACGAAGCTAAGCAAGCCATCGCACATCTCGGGCGTGAAAAAGAAAAATTACAGTCGAAAGTCATCCTCAATAAGGATATAATTATTGATGCTTTGAAGAATTTTGAAGACTTATTCGCCAAAGCGACTAACGAGGAAAAAAGAGCCTTGCTTAGGGCACTGATAAAGGAAATTCACATGGAAGCAGACCGCAAGCGCATTAAAAATATCGTCTTCTGGTTCTCAGAAGACGATTCCTTTACGGAAACTGCTTTACCAGTTAGTGACGTGGGGAGAACCGTATATAAAAAGGTGGCTACGAGAATGAGAGCATTTGAGGAATTACACACTATTGAGGACGTGAATAACTTCATCTCAAGCAATCCATTATCATTTGTTTATATTTCCCGTACTGGCTGTAATGTTTGCCACGCCCTTTTGCCGCAGGTAGGACAATTAATGGAGAAGTTCCCGGCTATTCAGCTTGCACATATTAATTCTGCTGAGGTGGAGGAGGTTGCAGGAAGGTTCACTGTTTTTTCGGTTCCGGTGTTGCTATTATTCGTTGATGGGCGTGAATATTTACGGGAAGCGCGTATGGTCCATATGAGTCTGTTCGAGGAGAAATTACAGAGGATATATGAACTGGTCATTTAAGCTGGGACCGCAATCTTGTTCCAGCTTAACATGACCAGTCGTAGCTCTTACTCATTTTTATACCATCAAGTCCAGGATTACAGCTAGGAAGTCCGATTCATAGAGGGGTGCTCTTCAGCCTCAGAATCAGTGTGAACGTCGTCTGTTCGAATGGCTTGCTGTTTAATTCCACAGTGCCCTTATGAGCAAGTGCAATCTCCTGTACGATCGACAGGCCGATACCGATTCCCTCGCCCTCACGGCCATGCGATCCGCGATAGAATCGATCGAAGATCTGGGATTTCTGATCCTCTGGGATTCCCGGCCCACGGTCGGCCACCATGATGTAGACATGACTGCCCGACTCCTTCAGGGCCAGTCCTAGATAATTTCCTTCATATCCATATTGCATGACATTCTCGATGAGATTGCGTACAGCTCGTTCGATCAGATGCACATCCACCTCCGCGATGATCGCGTGCTCCGGGATCTGGATGTCTAATTCCATCTCTTGATTCTCCAGCACACGTACGTAATCTGCAGCGATCCGTCGCAGTAGCTCTGATAGATTCGTATGCTCCAATCGCAGCTGATCCTTTTGCGCATCGAGCTGAGAGATCTCTAACAGCTTCTGCAATAATTGATCCATATACCTCGAACGACGTAAGATAATCTCCGTGAAGCTCTTCCTTTGCTCCTCGTCCTGGTACATACCGGCATGCAGCACTTCTGCATAGCCTTCGATCATGGTCATCGGTGTCCGCAGATCATGAGAGATATTCGCGATGAGGGACTTGCGCTTCGCCTCGAACTCCTGTATCTGAGTAATCTGTCGGTTAATCCGTTCGGCCATGCTGTTGAAATGGCGAGTTAGCTGACCGATCTCATCATTAGCCGAATCGTGTAGTTGAACGACTGAATGGTTCGCACTCATGGCATTCATCGCGTGGTTCAGCTTCTGAAGTCGTCGATTCATCCTAGAGAAGAAGAGGATCGCGAACAGATAAGGTGTCAGGATGAACAGAAAGAACGGGAATATCCACTGTAAGAATGATGCATTATCCCGCACGTAGAAATACACTTGACTGCTCTGCATCGCTTCGCTCGGTAGAGATAAGAAGAAATAATGCCTACTGCCGTTCAGGCTGCTGTCGAACATTAGGGTCACTGTATCCCCGGTCTGCCATAGATTATCCGGCATATTCAAGAATCGATCCATCATCTCCTCGAAGCGATACGCCTGCTGTCGCCCATCTGTAGCATAGACGAGCTCCCCGTCATTCGTTATCCACTCAAAATTGATATCAGGATAAAGCTCGGCATAACGATCCATAACTTCCCGGATCATCGCAGGGTCAGCTGCGGATCGTTCGGCCTCCTCCGTGATGCGCTCTCCGATGTCGGTTAGGCTCTGATGGGTATAGCCTTGATTCAGCAGACTGCCTAGCAGCCATGTGGTACTGACGAAGAGGATGATACCGGTGATGGAGCTAGCTGCGATGAGTAGCCATAGCTTCGTCTTCAGATTCATCAGGCTTCACCTACAATCCGATAACCAACCCCGCGAATCGTCTGAATATATTGGGGATTCGCTGGATCCTCCTCGATCTTTTTGCGCAGAAAGTTAATATACACAGTGACGGAATTGCCGTCGATCTGATCGAGCTTCCATACATTGCGATAGATCTCTTCCTTGGTATACACGCGCCCCGGCTCCTTCATGAACAATTCGAGCATCACGCCCTCGATCGGAGATAGCACGACGGTGCCTGATGGCTTATGCAGCTCCTGCGTCGTACGGTCATACACTAGATTCCCGCATGTCAGACGAGTTTGCTGCTTGCCTGACTTGACACGGCGTAGATTCGCCTTGATCCTAGCGATCAATTCGCCGGGGCTGAAGGGCTTCGTGACGTAATCGTCTGCCCCCAGCTCCAGCGTATCGATCTTATCGGAATCCAGATGGCGGGCGCTGAGCACGATGACGGGGATCTCCGACGCGTGACCCCTCATATGGCGCAGCACCTCCCAGCCGTTCATATCCTCCATCATCAGATCGAGGATGACCAGATCCACTGGATAGTGTTCGAGTATGGCTAGTGCGTCACGGCCGGAGGCTGCTTCGAGGCTCTTCATGCCTGCCCTGCGCAGATGAAGTTGAAGTAACTGTCTTAGCTCTTGCTCGTTGTCTACGATTAAGATGGTGGTGTTCTCCATAAGCGCCTCCGATCTCTTGTGTCACATGTTGCCTCTATTATAGATCATTATCGACGTAGGTGTATTGCCAGACTAGCAAATTCAATATCAGTGTCGCAGCTTCCTCGCGAGTTAGTGTCTGATAGGGCTCGAAGCTACCGTCAGGATAACCATGTATGATGCCGCTATCTGACAGTGAGCGGATCGCTGTAATCGCCCAGGATGGGATCTGATGCTCATCGGTATAGCTAATGGCGGTATCCGATGATACAGGGAGTTGATCGCCCAGTAGCCGATGGATCAGTACCGCTGCTTCGGCCCGGGTGATCGAATGCTTCGGATTCAATCGCCACTCGCCATTCTCATGAACACCTGCCAACCATTGCTGTCGTATCGCTGTCGCTAGGTATGGGACTGCCCATGTGCCTACGTCATCCAGATCGACATAGTGCGCTGGTATGTCTACATTCACCACTTGGGTTTCGCTGGCTGCTACTAGCAGCTTGATGAATGCTTCTCGGCTAATCGATCGTGTAGGTTCATACACCCACTGACCGTGCTGGAATACTCCGTCGATGACCCCGATCGAATGTAGCCTGTACACGATGTCCTCTGACCAACGTCCGGTCATATCGGTGAAGCTACGCCGTTCAGGGTGGTACAGGAGGGCGTATTTGCTAAAATGCGGCAGCCTCGCGGACACGGTATGCTGTTCGGCATCATAGGCGCCTCCGATGTATTCCCAGCGTTCAAGCTGTTCGTTATACCAGTAAATATCCAAGTGATCGACTTGGGTCCACTCCTCATCTACCTGGATGGTCAGGACCGGCAGCTGTTCAAAATCGAACGGTTGGTTCAGCTTAAGCTCGTATATATCTCCGATCAACTGAAGCATGCCTGAGGCTGGCACATACTGCTCAGGATTCGTAACGCGGCCCAATCCAATCGCATATTCATCGAGGCCTTCCTGCTGGAATATGGTGATGGCGGCGCGATCTCCGAGCTCGATGATATTATCCTGATCCTCTGATAGCTGCTCGATGCCGATGAGCTCGAGGTTTCCTGCTGCTCGGATAATCTGTTCGAGGATAGCTCGTAGCTGTGCATCGATATCCGGAGCCAATCCTCCTGACGGAATGGAGCCGGTATCTGAATCTCCTGGATTCGGCCCTGGATCCGGCTCTGGATCAGTACCAGGATCGGGCTCAGGTTCTGGGTCTGGATCATCAGCTTCGGACTTCACTTGGACGATGATGGCGTCTTCTAGGGCATACTCTGACGATACCGCGTATCTAGCGAGGATGACCATCTCGCCCTCGGCTGTAGTCTGTAGCTGCCCTGCGGCGCTCACATCCCCATATTCCTCACCGAGCAGGATGTCCCACTCGACATGATCCGCGTCGATCGTGAACGTCTCATGCTCATCCGTGATTCCCGCTAGCAGCAGAGCTTGATCCTGTCCAGCGGAGATTACCCATTCATCGGGATTCGTTATCGTCTCATCGATAGCTGATGTATCGGATGCTGGGCGGATCTCCACGCGCTCGATATGCAACGACTCACTGTTCAGGACTTCGGCCGTGTAGGTGGAGCGATTACCTGCCTGATCCTCAGCGACCACGGTGATGATGCGCGTCATATAGCCATCTAGTGGGACCGTTGTAGAGAATCGTCCGTCTGATTGCAGTACGATCTCTTCGCCATTCACGGTGACCGTACTACCCGGTTCGGCGCTGCCTCGCACATCGGCTGAGCCTGTGGCGATCTGTTGGATCGTCGGTGCCTCGATCTTCAGATCTGGAGCAGTCGTATCTCTACGAATCTGTATGGCACTGACGGTCATATCGCCTAAGGCATTCTGCGCCACAACCTCGATATGAGAGGACCCATCCTCCGGCAGTTCGATGGACTGTGACCAAGAGGTTCCACTGCCGTCTCCGGCTAACACTCCGTTGCGATATACGAATGCGTCGATCGGCTGATCCGAGTTAATCTGCATATCTACTCGGTCTTGGCGGGTCCAATATACCTTCGTTCCTGCTTCATCCGAGACGACTGCTTGGTCTTCAGCCACCTGTAGGGAGATCGTAGCTGGATTCGGCACAGCCACTGCGACGGGATCGGTAAGGCTAGATGAGCTGAATACCTTCGTGTCGCCCACGAGATTATATGCCTGTACGTTAAATCGATAGCGATGTCCTGGCAACAATCCTGATGCTTCCTCGATCGTGTCACCTGTCTCCGGATGGGTGTAGATGTTCGTGTAGACGCCGCCGATATTGGCTGTGCGTGCTTCACTGTCCACATATATAGCGCCAACACCTGAGATTGGATTCCCCTCGGCGTCGAGCGCCTGTATGGCATATCCATCAGGCAACTCAGCTTCGTCATAGGTCCAATCGACTTGTACGAAGCCATTGCCGATCGAGCTGGCAGTTGGAGATAGCGGTGCATCTGGTTCGTTCGGATTGACGATGGTGATGCCCGCTGTACTAGACATACTGTGAACATTCGTCTCGCCATCTACGAGGACGACCTTCACATAATAGGTACCAGAGGCTAGGTGTTCTGGTAGAGTGAAGCTCGCGTGACCTGCTCCTGCTGCCACGTCTCCTGGCGCGAGGACGAGCTGTCCAGCATCGGAGGATGGATCCTCCGTCACATACAATGCGATCTTCATACCATCCGCATGCTGCGCTAGCCATGTGACCTCGATCTCATCGTCATGACGCGTCCACTGGATGCCATGTGCTTCATCGAAGCCCGGCAGCTCAGTTGCATAGTATGGTGTTACGTTCATTTCTTGGTCGTAGGTGAATGTCCAAGTCCCTGCCGCAGGATCTTGGGCCGAGATGATGAGACGCTGCTGATGATCGCCTGCCTCATTCAGTTGAACATTGGTCCCTTCGACTAGGGAATAGACACCATCAGGAGCATTCACTTCGAGCTGAGCGAGGATATCTGCTAGAGTCCTGCCCTGATCCTCGAGTAGTAGCTCGAACAACGCGTAGTCTTGGTCGCTAGGAACAACGACGGATTGCGGTGTGCCTGCACCCAGTATGCGAACAATATCACCTCGGGATGCTCTACTCGTTGCTACGCTGGACATACCTCTGCGCAGATTGGAGCCGAACGTCAATCGACCCATATATTCGCCAGTCTCCGGGTTGACAAGCTTCTGTTCGCCAAGCCCCATAATCCTCGAGTTATGACTCAGTATCGATACCGCACCCGTATGACCGAGCTTCACGTCACCGCCCCATTCATACGTGATCGCCAATGGGACCTCTAGGATTGCTGCACGAGCATAGAGCTTCTCCGTACTGATCTCTGTCTCTACGCTCGCCAATGTGGTATTCCCGATTAGCGGGATGTCCTCTGGTATGACGATGGCGACGGAGCCATTCCCTGCTAAGTAGATCGGTCCGAATATCCCATTACGACTAGAATCATAGGAGAATACTGCGCCGATATCACCGTTAATGATCTCGAGCACCGTGATCTTCGCGCCGATATTCACGTCTACCCCGAGATAGTCCGTCGTATCCGCTACTCGGATCGTGCCGTACACGCCATTCAGGATCGGCACGCTCGCTATCTTAAAATCACCGGAGAAGCTGGTCTCCTGCAGAGACATCTCGAGACGCAGGTTACTCGCTTCGACGATCTTGGCCAGCTCCATATCGCCCATCAGGACTAGCTTCAACGGAGGTAGCACCTGATAATTGCCCATGATCGTATCGTATAAGTGGTGGAATCCGCCGCCCGCCTTGGTCACATATCCGACGACCGTCGGAGGGACCAGCGGAATGCCAGGCTTCGCACCGACAGCGAACTCTAATGTATCTACGATAGGGATGTTCTCATCTGTGAACCGAAGGGAGATCAGCCCGTTCGCCTCCACCACCTCGAAGCTAACGCCGACCTCTATCTCATAGATCTTGTCGAATGTATTAATCAGCACACGGCCATCCGCTGCGAAGGTCATGCCCGGGATGAATGCTTCTGGCATCTTCACTTCTCCCTGGGCATGGATGCCCACCAATCCAAACTGACCGTCGTCAGTCGTGCCGAAGCGTGCCTCCTGCATCTCCACCGTAATTCCTGCAGAGGAAGGCGGGCCACCGGTCTCATCGACTTCACCTGTGCCACCGGAGCCGACAGAGCCGGAGTCACTAGAGCCACCTGTACCACCTGTATCGGCATCCGCCGCATCATCCTTGGCTGTGCCTAGATGGAGTCGTAGCTTCCCTCCGAATGAGACCGTATTCTCACCCAGTCTCGCGTTCGTGATCTTCACCGGCAACGAATCTAGATTCAGCTCGGAGCCCGACCAGCTCATCAGTGGCCAATCGATCATCAAGCCTGCTTCATCATTGCTCTCATCGGGATCAAGCGCATAGTCTGTACCGTCATCGAGCTTCATCGTGAATGCACCAACAGCGAATGGGAAGCTAGGAATCGATAATGCCCCGACACCGCGCAATGTCACCGTGCCGTCACGCTTCTGAATCGTCAGCCGCTGATTCTCGGCATACAGATCTGCCGCTAGGTCACTCTCATGGAACCTCACGACGTTGTTCATCGTCGCCCCCGGCTGTACCTCATAGATCGGACCGGATGGATCGGCGATTTCATGAATATCTCCACGAATGACGATGAGCTTCTCATCCGTGATAGTATCTAGCTCTTGCTCCGACTCCAGCGCGATAATCTGATGATGCTCACCGCCGCTCGTTACCGCTATGACGCCATATTGGCGGGAACGATAGGACTCATCCTCGGTGTACATCATCCTCTGCTCGAACTCACCATGCTCCCCGGCATCGATATGCAGGGTGTATTCGCCAGGATGAACAGGCTCTGACCACACTTCGTCCAGTCGAATATTCATATAGTTGCTGGTTACCGAGAGACTAGCGTAAGGGACGATGAATACCTGTCCGTCCAGCTCTCGTGTCAATGTCACCTCGATGGAGGTATCGCCCATTAATGCGTCGAAGCCCTTGCCGGTTACTAGCAGCTCGTGTGTTGCATCTCCGGTATATTTTTTGTTTGGTAATAGGTCGAGGACTTGTACGTCTGGTATTGCGCCGGTAGTTGCCGGCAGTATGACGAATGCGGCCTTCCTCACGGCTTCGCCACCCTTAGCCTGTACGCTCGCCCAGTAACGCGCCGCGGTATACATCGATTGTGGCTTAGCCTCCACCCGCCAGGTGATCGTCCGGGTGCCGTTCACAGCAACCTCATCGATCTTCTGGACGGCCTGCTCGCCATCCGCTAGCTGTAGCTCCTCAGGCAGTCCTAGCTCGACGGTGACCTCCTCTAGCTTCTCCGCATCACTATAGGTATTGTCGATAGCTAGGTGCACATCGAAGCTAGCAGGCTCATAGCCGTCTCGATCGGCATGGATCTCCAACGCACGCGGACCTGTTAACAGCGTGCTGTAGTCCGCTGCTCGGCCATCGCGCTCGAAGCTACCGAGACCGTAATAGGTCTCATAGACACGTGATTGTCCTGGGGCTAGCCCAGCAGGCTCCCAGTAGATGGCTAGAGCGCTGTCAGCCGAACCGTATGGGTTCTTGTCACTGGTGTAGTAGAGATTCTCGTCTGGTGTATAGTCCCATTTGCTCGCGGATAGTCCTTCCCAATGGCCGATGATCAGTCTGCTCGGCTCTAGGTTGTTCCATCCGCTCAGGAAGCCGTAGGAGATGACCTCTGGTGCTAACGGATCATCTACCGCACGCCAGTATTGTGGTAGATCAGCACGGATCTCCGTCTCGTTCTGGATGAATCGATTATCGCCTTCGAGTGTGATCGGCGCGGCATCTGTAGCGCCGAGCATCGTATCGAGCAGCATGCGGCCGCCGATCTGTACGGTCTCATCTGATTGATTGTTGACCTGGTAAGCGATTCTCACATTACCTACATTCGGATTGGATGGATCGCTGACCAGCTGTATCGTCTGGGTGATGTGCAGGTCTTGAATTTCCCAGACGGCTTGGTTGGCGAGCCCCGCTGATATTGGGGCTTGTGCGAAGCCGCTCTCGAGCCCTAGGAATCCATACGAATTGCCGTATATATAATCCTCGCCATTAATTCGGAAGGTCGCGAAGGAGGTTTTGGGCTCTGTTCCTCCGAACAGCAGCGCTTGGTTGCTGTCCTCCCGTCTATTCGGATTGCCCTCATCTGTCATGATGGCGAATCTCCCGGAGGATTCGTCTACATAGACGTCTACGAATCCATTGCCTAATCGGTGGATGCTCTCGTCATCTGCGGCTGCCGTAATCGGCGGTAGCCAGAGCGCTCCGGCTGTCAGCAGCGACAGGACAGCGATCCCGCATCTGCGCAGTAGCTTGGTCAGGAATGGCTTATTCATCCGTTATTCCCCCCTTGTCCGTTGCCGGTATGACATAGATATGGATGAGCTTGTAGTGTCGCTCTTGATCTTGAATGAACAGCGTGTAGTACCCTTGGCGCTCGATCTCGAGCTGCGGATCTGCCAGCGGTATACCGCTTTCTTTGAAATAGCCCTTGGAGCGTCTACCCTCTGCCCAATACACCGCGGTATCCCCTTGGGCACCGAATATGCGTAGCGTCAGCGTATGAGCTCGGATAGATAGGTCGTCCACGGCTGCCATGCCGTTAATATAGACGGCCAGTTCCTCTGTGCCGACGACGATTGCCTGCCGTATAACCTCCGTTCGATTCGAGGCGCTATCTGTTACGGTATAGCGGATCTCATAGGTGCCTGGCACATCCCGGTTTATATCGTCGGACACCGTGACATGCGCTAGCACGTCGCCGTCTGTATCATCGGTCGCGGTAACTCCAGCTAGCATGTCTGCCTCTGCTCCGAGTGCGATGATCAGTGGTCCGGGATAGCCAATGGTCGGTGGTGTATGGTCAATATTCGTGACTCGGATCTCGATGAGATAGGTATTACCTAGCTCGTCCTGTGCTTGCAGCCATTGCACTCCGTTACGGGTGAAGGTGATCGACTTGCTGCCGCCGTTGTTCAAGATCGAGAGCTCGCGTCCGTCTGGATCAGGTACGACGATGACCGTGACCGGGTCTTGAGTCGGTGCGGTTTCGCTGTACTCGAGCGTGTAGGATACGGTGCTCTTATCGATCACCGTTACGGTAGCGACAGCCTCTACGGTGTTGCCCGCCGTATCCTCGAGGATGAAGCGGAAGCTACCATTGTCCGTGAAACGGTATGCCGATCTTCCGGCATTGTTGAGTACACGTACGGGTTCGTCAGCGGTCATCGTCACGAAGACATCGTCCTTGGTCTCGTCCGTGCCGTCTAGCACATAGTAATAGGTCGGTCTGTCTCCTGATAGATCGATATCTGTGCGTGTAGCTGCAACATCCACGAGATTTCCCTCATCATCGATCATCTGGAACGACAGCGTCGGGACTGGTGGGGTCTTATCGATGTTCGTGACAACCGCAGTGATCGAGTCCACTCTGCCGAGCTGGTCCCTCACGTTGAAGGTGTAGTTACCATTATCCGTGAAGTCATAGTAGGTCTCTGTGGTGTAATCTCCAGCGTCGTTCATGACCTCGATCGGCATATTGGCCTTGAGCGTCGCGCGAACCGCGCCGTTGGTCGGCTCTAACGTGGAATATTCCACACGGAGATCCAGCTCGCCAGTCGAGATGTGGTTGACTACGGCCGTCGCTGAGCCGATGTTTCCTGCTGCGTCCTGGAAATAGAATACGTGCTGGCCATTCTCGGTGAACGTATGCCTATGTCCGTCAGGCAGCGGATTACCGAATTTGTCTGTGTATACAGGCGGGATACCACTGTTATCAGTTGCTACGACGGTGGCGGTCACTACTCCCGCAGTCGGGCTCGGCGGAGCGGGATCGTACGAGATCGTACCGGTCGGTGCGAGCTTATCGATCCAATCGACATGTAGCGTGACCGTCCCTGTGCGTCCAGATTGATCCACGTATGAAATCTCACGAGTGCCGTTCTCGACGAATGCTGTCTCATAGGTGGATACCCACTCCGAGCTACCGTTGATCTGTACCAGCTGCCCCGTGTCCTGATCGTCAAAATCTATGATGGCCGTAACGGACTCATTCGTCCATGCTGTGGTGCTGTAGCTGATGCTCGGTTCGAATGTGTCCTTCGCGATGTAATCGACGACCGCTGTCATCGATCCGACATTGCCTGCCTGGTCTACGAAGGTGAATGTAAACTCTCCATTATCTGTGAACGTATGCTCCGCTCCTCCTGCACTCGTGACGGTGACATCGCTCTGTCCATCCTGCGGAAATACCCTCACTGTGACATCACGATGCGTCGGCTGACCAGAGGGCTGACTATAGATCAGCTTAGCAGTAGGTGCCGTACGATCGATGAGGTTAAAGGTGCGAGAGTAAATCTGCTCGATGCAATCCCCGTCTACGTTACATCGTTCCACGGTGTATGTGATCTCGCCATCGTCTAGATTGAAGGGCACATCCTCTGTGAATCGCATAACCACCTCGATTAGTTGGTATGCGGACCAATCTGGGGCTCCAGTGAGCTCGTCTCCAGTCCATTCGGTCAACTCGCCAGATTCGTCTCGTGTGATGACCTTGATCCACTGTGCTGGTGAGAAGGTGTCGCGCTGCGTCGCGATGATGTTCTTCAACGATAATTCGCCACTCGATTCCTCGACTCGCAAGGTCACATCGACATGATCCCCTGTCCACACGTCAGGTGTGAAGATCACGTCTGCTGCTGGCAGTGTGTGGTCGATCCACGTGATCGGTTCAGTCGAAGCGATGGCTGTATTCCCGACCGCATCCTCTACATGGAAGTGGTAGATGGCATCCGTATTATCTATATAGGTCAACTCTCTCGGACAGCCGTCCTGCTCGCCGTATTCAGGACAACCAACACCGCCGTAGAGCGGCTCCTCTGTGCCGTCCTGCTCACGCACGATCTGCGTCACCGTAAACTCACTTCCGAATGAGAGATCCAGATCATACGGTTGATCATGCAGCCCGTGGATCGTGGCTCTCACCGGTCCGGGGACAGCATTCACGCTTCCGGGTAGCTGCTGCTCCGGTGGTGTCGGTGTGTAGGTGATATAGGTGATAGGCGGATTACGATCTATGATGAATGGATCGCTGCGCTCGATGGTCAGATTGCCTCGTTCATCCTCTGCTCGGATCCATACATACCAGGCTCCGGACTTCTCTGTCGGATCGAGTGCGATAGTCTCCCCTAGAGCGACCGATTCCCACTCCGGTATCCAATCCAGACCCATTCCGTCCTGATCGATCTCTTGTGGTACTAGATCCGCGTCATTCGTCCATGTATAAGCTAGCGACTGTAGATCCTCCTCTGTCGTGAGGATGCTAGTCTCGGCTGTCTGTTGTGGCTCTAGGTTACCACGTACAGTCCATTGTACGACCGGACCGACACGATCAATATTCGAGATCGTGATAGGATGATAGGTCACGTTACCCGCTTGATCCTGGAATACCGCTTGATACGTGCCATTCTCGCTGTAGGTGTTCGTCCATTCATTCATGATGAGTGGATTGTCATCCGTGTAGGTGACAGTCACCTCTACTGGCCCTGTCGTTAGGCTGGGTGGCGTTAACGTCACGTCTGTCGCGACGGGTGGTGTACGGTCATAGACCACCGTATCGGTCAACACATCGCTCTCGTTGCCGATAGCATCTACGAATCTGACATAGAGCGTATACTCACCATCTCCGGCATCCTCAGGCAATACGGCTATTGCACGCGATTCGTTGGGCATGTGGCCGAGCTCTGTCCAGGTGACGTTATCGAATGAATAGCGGATCCCGATATCTCCATCCACTAACTCGCCAGATTCATATGCCCAGTAATCAAAGTCGATCGATGATGTATTCACATAATCAGGCACGATGCGGATGACACCGTATGCGGAACGATTATCGAACTGGTAACCATGAGTCATGAACAGCTTCGCATTACCTGCCTCGTCCTCGACATATACGATCAGATAATAAGTCCCTGTCAGCGGATCACCCAGCTCGATGCTACCGCTATCGGCTGTCTCCCATCTAGAAGCGGGAAATTTCTTCGTATATGCTAGCTCAGGCTCGTCATCTGTCAGATACTCCACCGTATATTCGGAGTCATCGGTTACCGTTAGCGGGAATACGATCGATCGGATCGACTCGTCGTGAACGGTAGCTGCAGCGCTACAATCGAGTGATACAAAATCACCGTCGACCACCGATGAACAAGCGATGAGCTCGCCTCCCAGCGATAGCTCTGGAGGAGTGTTGTCTAACCGGAACAATGCCGGCTGCCCGCTCTCATCCTCCACGGTATGAATGATCGTATTACCAACAGCGTCCTGCGCAAGGATATGCAGGTATCGGTCGCCTGTAATAGCTGGTGGAGATGAGGCTATGGCTCGACCGAATCCATCTAGCGTAAGCTCCTGCCAGCCTATGTCATGCACACTTGGAGGAGTGATCGATTCGCTCCAATATTGGAATGCCATATAGCTATCACCTAGTGCTGACAGATCATCCTCTACTGCTAAGACCGTAATCGAGACCTCGTGTCTCTGTTTCGGCACACCAGCCTCATCTTGGTAGACGGATGTTGTGACGGTGGGCGCTTCCAGATCCCGAACATATGAATACGTCACTGTCGTATCTGGAGCAGTGACAGTGAGCTCGTGTATGCCGGAGATAGGCGGCAATCCCCCGAATGTGGCAGAGCCATCCTCCAATTCAAGCACGGTCGGCGATAATCCATTCCAGGTATAGGTTACCGATGGGACGGTACTGGCGTGGACGGTGAATTGCGGGTCCTCTCCGCCGCCATAGCGATTGGCATTCGGCGTGATGTGCATGTCCGGTGTGTCGAAATTCAGGTAATAGGGACCGAATTTATTCACGGTCTCATTGCCTGCGTGGTCGACAGCGCGAATATACAAGTAATAGTCGCCCGTTCCATCTATTCCCTCGAGCGGAATCGGATGCCCCCAGCCCGCTCCGACTCCTTGGATATGCTCTGGATAAACGAATGGATTCTCATATATGCTAGTAGGCGGCTGCCACCATAGGTAGTACAGATCAGCGCTAGTGTCATCGGTGGTTACGATGATCTCATTCGGTGTTCCATTCGGCGTTGCGTGGAGATTGGGTCGAGCCCCGTCCACCCATAGCTGGTAATCACTGACGGATGCTACCTCATCAGGAATGACTAGGGATATTGGTTTCCCGTTATGTGTAGGACCGCTACCTACTCCCGATACGGCAGTCACATCCAGGATCCCGAGATCACGATCAGGCACCGTAAACGCATAGTCATAGGCATAACGGTTCCTGGCTGCATCGATGAGCTCCATCCCCTGGTAGGTTGCGTAGTAAGCTCCTCCATTCAGCTCTAGAGTTAGCTCGGAGCCGAAATCATTCGGCGCACGATTCCCGACATTAAGCGAGAACAGACGAATGCGGATGACATCCCCTTGCTTGGCAGTCGCTCCGCCTGTGCCGCTCGTCAGCTCCGCATCGTTCAGCCATACGCGGGTATCCCACTCTAGCTCCATCGTGTCGATAGTCAGCCTCGGGAAGCTGGCCCCAAAGCTCACCGTGTGCTTGGCGGAATCGTAGTATTCTAGGCCGCCTTCGAGCACGGCTACGCCCTCTAGATTACCCATGATGAGTTCGCCGCTCATGAGGCCTGAGTGCACGAGCATCTCGGCTTTGTAATCGGTCTTGTATTCACCGGGAGCTGCGCCGATCACATGAAACACATACGGCTGACCATACCCGGGTGCTTCTGCGCGGATCACACCGTCAGCCATATGAACCTTGGCGTTAAAATGAATGTTCAGACGGATGGTATCGCCGATATGATATTCCGTCTTCGAGCCGTCCAGTTGTACGGTTACAACCGGACCAGCTGCGCTCGCTTCTACAGCAGGAACGAAGAGTGTAACGAGCATACACATCACCGTTATGGCTGTAATCCATTTTCGCATGTTGATCCTCACCCTCATTACTTTGTTCGCCTCACTTTCTCCCTATTGATATCGAAACATGGCAAATCTGGGACCATCGTAACATATGAATCTATTAATTCAGATTAAAGAAGTATTAAAATATGCTTTTAATGTCAAAAGGGCAGACCCATAAGGCCTTCTCGAGGTTAAATCTGTTATGGTACAATAAAAATAATAATCTGTAGGCGGTGTTGTGATGCGTTGGGGAGAAGTTCGGGAGCGCTTTCCATGGGAATGGGTTGTTCTTGAAGCGACCAAGGCTTATTCGAAAGAGGGGCAACGTTTTATAGAAGAAGTTGTTGTCATCGATACTTTTGATGATTCCATCCAAGCACTCCGTCGTTATAGCGAACTTCATAAAGATAATCCTCACCGAGAATATTGCTTTTTCCATACATCTCGACCCAAGTTGGTAGCACGAGAACGCTATGTCGGTATACGAGGTCCAAGATGAATGGAAAGCGACTAAAGCTGTACTGGCATATCAGGGGGTAGAATTGCGGCATCCAAGAGATATTTTTTCTGAAGCATTCTCTTCGGATTGGATCAACGAGCCAGACATTTGGGATGCCATGATTGAAGATCGGAATTTAACTACACACACATATAAAGAAAGAACAGCAGAAGCGGTGTATCAGACCATATGCCAAGCATACTTTCCGTTATTAAGCGGCCTTTACCACTCGTTGAATGAGGTGATTCGTAAGTATGTCGATTCTACCGAAGAGAGTGATGGATAACCTGATAGCTGTCCTTACTCAAGAACCAAGTGTTGAAAAAGTCATCCTTTTTGGTTCAAGGGCGAGAGGGGACGCTAAAGATCATTCAGATATTGATCTAGCATTACTGGGGAACGGTATTCCACTTTCGCTTCATACAAAACTCCGTTATGCAGCAGGACTTTACCAGTTGGACATCGTAAGGGTATATGAGTTAGAAGATACAATCTTACTGTCGAATATAGAACGAGATGGCGTAGTCATATATAGTGCCGAGGAGGCCGCGGCTCGGCTGTCAGTAAATCAAGTTCAACCGAGTAGTCCTCGGGTGAAGCTTATCGAAGCATCGACTTAACGGTCGGTGCTTCTTTAATCGCGAGGGCAAGTTCACCCACGAGTCGGATGATATTTATTCTGTATCTCGGCATAATTCGTTATAATAGAGTGAATGAAGGATAATTTAAGAGAATTCAGGTGAAAACATGACTGCAGCTAGAGATTTCCTACCGATCATACTTGGCAGTGATGAGAATGCATACGGCAATGTCAGACTCATCCACGAAGCCTATCAGATCAAGCCTCTGTTGTTATGCTCCAGGCTGTTAATACCAACGATGCATAGTAAGCTGTTCGAGCTCATCCAGATCGATCAGTTCGACCATGATGAAGTGTTTCCAGAGGCTCTGCTCTCTATATTAGAGCGCTATGCCTCGCCTAATCGCAAGCTGATCGTGATCCCTTGCTCCGATTATTATGCGAGCTTGCTGACACGCCATTATAGTAAGTTCAAGGGACTCATCGCCAATCGCTTCATCTCAGAGGAGCTGCTTCGTACGTTAGATACGAAGGACAGGTTCTATCAGCTGTGTGAGAAATATGGACTCGATTACCCGCAGACGATCGTCTGTGAGCCACATGAACGCGAGACGGCTCTTGATCAGATGGCGTTCACCTTCCCGATCGTCGTCAAGCCAGAGAACAGCAACGCATACGAATATCTGCACTGTGAGTTCGAAGGCAAGAAGAAGGTGTTCTTCTTCGATAGCAAGGAGCAATATCTGACGATGATCAGGCATATGAACACATCCGATTATCGCGGCAAGCTGATCATCCAAGAATTCATCCCGGGTGGGGACAGTGCAGCGCGCGTTATCAACAGCTTCTCCGATAATCAGGGCAGGGTGAAGATGATGTGCCTCGGTCAGCCGGTGCTCGAGGAATATTCACCGAAAACCCTGGGTAACTATGCGGCGATCATGTCGCGATACGATGCGGAGCTCTATGCGAGGGTGAAGGGCTTCCTCGAAGAGATCGGCTACGTTGGATTCTCGAATATGGATATGAAGTATGATAGTAGAACCGGTAAATATATGATGTTCGAGATCAATCCTCGATTAGGTAGAAGCAGCTTCTTCGTAAGGGCAGCTGGACTGAACATGATCGCGGCGTTAGTTGATCGTGTCGTCTACGATCGGGATGAGGAATGCGTATACGGTAAGCAGACTGCGCTATGGACGAATGTGCCACGTATCGTACTCAGAAGATATGTGAAGGAGCCCGAATTATCGGCAGAGATCAGTAAGATGTACAAGCAGAAACGTGTCGTAAGCACGATATGGTATCGACAAGATCTGAACTTGAAGCGAATACTGAAGATCTCCCGATATTACTTCAGCCATATTAAGAATTACCGTCGATATTACTTCGACAAGAGTGACGTACAGCCCGGCTCCAGCGTGTCATACAGTTGAGTGTCATCAAGTACCATCACCAGCAACCCTGTTTAGGACAACAAGCCGTCACGGGTTTCCCCTGTGACGGAAGTTGACTAATAATCAATATCCTCATCATCCTCAGGATATGCGAGTAGCCCCATCACATTATCGATGATATCCTCGAAAAAATCAGAGTCAGTATCCACCTTGCCTATGACGATCGCCTCTCTCTTATCCAGATCAATAGATCTAACATTATTGATCAGGACTACGCCCGTCAGCTCCCTAAAGTGAAGGTGCGGAGGTAGCAAGCTGGAATCAGGTGTTTGAATCCCTGGGGGAACTGGGATTTCAAAGCTATGTCCTCTTACTTGGCTAGTGACTGGGACGGTGAGCGCCATTTTGTTGAGGGACGGGTCTATGAGTCCATCGGAGATGACGATTGAGGCGCGATAGCCATGTTGCTCGTGGCCTTTTGTAGGATGAGGATTACACCATATGAGCATCAACCTTCGGTTTAAGACGATATGTTCGAGGTATAGATGATTTATTGCTATAATGATAGATAACATCATATGAATGTAAGGGAGATAGACAGATGACGAATCTACCGAATTGTCCGAAGTGTGGATCTGAATATACGTATGAAGACGGACTCATGCTCGTATGTCCAGAATGTGCGCATGAATGGTCTGCAGACTCAGAAGGCGTGAGTGGTGATGAGAACGTCGTGAGAGATGCGAATGGCAACATCCTGAATGACGGGGATACGATCACGATCGTGAAAGATCTGAAGGTTAAAGGGAGTTCATCGACGCTAAAAATCGGCACAAAGGTGAAAAATATCCGGTTGGTAGATGGTGATCATAACATCGATTGCAAGATCGATGGGTTCGGCGCGATGAAGCTGAAGTCGGAGTTTGTTAAGAAGAGCTAGGGTGAATGGCGTGGCGTGAATTGATCTAACTTGGGGCGGGGAAGCGAATATAAGAAGGGAACGGTTCTCCTACGGCAAGGAGACGTTCCCGCGAGTTGTTATTTGGTATGACTCAAGTCCTCGCCACAGTCAGGATCATATTAAGGATGCTGAGAAACGCATTCTTCTGTGAACATTACTTTTCAAACTCCATCATATGGGGCATCGAGGAGCCGGTTAGTGTACGCTCAAACATATCGATAATGACTAAGAAACGTTCTGCTTCACGGAATACATGGTCTGCAAGCAAGGGATGGATAATGCTCTTGATCCTGCATGCTTCAATTAATTCACGTGCTGTCTTCTTAAAATCCCGGAGCGATGTGACGGAGACGCGGTTTTGGTCCAAAAATTGATCCAGCAAAGGAGCAGTCTGGGACTGCGGACGCATCGAATCGAGATCACGAGCTTGGTATAACAACTGGTCGAATTCTTCGCTGAAGTTGCGAGCCTGTTCCACCAATTGTCGTTCGGAAGGATCGAGCAGATGGCCGATGAATTTGGCATGGTCCGCCATTATACGCAGGAAGAAGACGTTCTCATTAATGATGGCATCCGGAAGCGGGTCAAGAGTTCCGTTGTTCAAATCGACAAGGCGCTTACCAAAATAAAAGGCTTCGCGGCTTACATGGTCAACGAGAAGCGGAAAGTTGTTACCTCCCGGTAGCTTGCACTGTAGGATTAAGCCAAGTACCTTTCGCTTAAACGCCCAGATGTGAGTGGCTGCATTGTATACATCCATGTTAAACCTTCGTATGGCTTCTGGATCGGTTTCTTGCGAGTAAGAGTGGGATTGATTCTCGATCTGCTCGAAGAGCCTATAAAAATGGTTGGCTTCGCTAATGAGCTGTGTGTCTTCGCAGCGAAATCCCAATCTTAGAAACAGCGAATGCTCTTTCATAATACGGGACCAGAAACGGATCTCGTCTAATGACCTAGAGACAAAAAGGTCAGCCATATCACACCTCCGATAAAATAATAGTCCGTAATGTATATGCCCCATGAAGTTGTCTGCTGCTATATCAAACCCCAAGAGTGTAGATAAAAATCCCGTGAAGTAAAACCATGATAATAGGACAGGGAGAGGTGTTGCGACTTCCAACTTTCATATCGATGCGGGTATATTCCTCTACGATCGGTGCGACACTAACGGCAATATGAGGAAGAAAGGCAGGAACGATCATGGATGGTTATCAACCGGGGCAGATCGTGTATGTCATCATACGTAACCCGCATGTTCAAGGAGTAGCTAATGTTCAGGAAGCAGCGGTTGTCCAAGACCCTGACAATACCGGACAGCTCGCGCTCTTTTTGTACGAAACATATTATCCACTGAACGATGACATCGCTGTGTACACATCGGCTCACGAGGCGGAGCAGGCTTATCATGAAGCGTTCGGCATATCCGAAGTGGAGGGTTATTATGGTTAAGCCATTCGTCCCCCAGCTTGTCTATGTAGAGCCGCGGGCGTTGGATTACCCGCTAGGACAGCAACTAGTGCGAAGATTCGAAGACATGGGCATCGAGATACGGGAAACGACTTCGCATAATCAGATCCGGAACCTGCCAGGGGACAATGATTTCCAAAAATATCGAGTGGCGAAGTCCACGTTAGTTGTCGGAGTGAGGAAAACCCTCAAGTTCGATACGTCCAAGCCATCCGCAGAATATGCCATACCGTTCGCGACGGGATGCATGGGGCATTGTCATTACTGTTACTTGCAGACCACGATGGGAAGCAAGCCGTATATTCGGACTTATGTGAATATAGATGACATCTTCGAGGCTGCAGACCAATATATGAAGGAACGAGCTCCATCTATCACAAGGTTCGAAGCATCTTGCACATCCGATATTGTAGGGATCGATCACCTCACTCACTCGCTGAAGCGGGCGATTGAATATTTCGGGCAGTCTGAACTGGGGCAGCTGCGATTTGTCACGAAGTTTGCGCATATCGATCACTTACTGGATGCGAAGCATAATGGGCGGACGCGGTTCCGCTTCAGTATGAATGATGAGTATATCATTAAATTTTTTGAGCCCGGAACTTCAAGACAAGAGGAGAGGATGGAGGCCGCGCGTAAGGTTGGGGAAGCAGGATACCCGTTAGGCTTCATCATCGCGCCGATCTACCTGCACGAAGGATGGAAGTCCGGCTATAAGACGATGTTCGAGAAGCTAGAAGCCGCGCTACCGACTTCCTCTAAGCGTGGTCTAACCTTCGAATTAATTCAACATCGCTTCACGAAACCAGCCAAACGCGTTATCGAGAAAAACTACCCCATGACGAAGCTGGAGCTCGATGAGACCAAGCGGAAGTGGAAGTGGGGAAGATACGGCATAGGGAAATATGTATATACTGATGAGGAGCAAGAAGATATTAAAGACACGCTCGGTCAATATATACAGACATATTTTCCGGACGCGACGATCGAATATTTTACTTAGTTACTGAACCTGGGCATCGAACGGGATGCGATGCGATTGCACCTATTAAACTTCATGGACTAGTATCGATAAATTCTGATAACTTGATTGCGGTCAAGTCTTATTCTCTCCAGACCACTTATACTTAAGTCATCAAGCAGATGACAATAGTGAAGGTTGGAGGGAGATCAGCATGCAGAGCCATATATTAAGTAAGAAAAATCGGATTACACTGATTAGCGGAATTCTCATCGCGATTGGACTGTTCAGTCATTTTGTATTAGAGCATATGACGATCACACATACGGCCCTCATCATCGCTTCCATCTTAGGCGCGGCGCCGATCGCGATCCAAGCCTATCAAGCACTGAGGGTTAAGGTCGTCAGTATCGATGTGTTAGTCACCATCGCCGTGATCGGAGCATTCTTAATCCGCAACTACGAGGAATCAGCGATCGTTACATTCTTGTTCCTATTCGGTTCTTACTTAGAACAACGCACGCTGAACAAGACTCGTTCAGCTATCCGAGAATTAACGGAGCTCGCACCCGAGAGTGCGCTGAAACAAATGGATGACGGGGAGTTCGAAGAATTTGACGTGGATGATGTGGATGAAGGCGATATCCTGTTGGTCAAGACTGGCGCGAAGGTCCCGGTGGATGGAACAGTAGTTATGGGTGAAGGCCATGTCAATGAAGCGAGTATCACAGGTGAGTCAGTTCCCGTAACCAAGACAGTGGATGCACAAGTATATGCAGGAACCATCTTGGAGAACGGAACGATACAGGTTCGTGCAGATCGCGTAGGAGAGGACACAACCTTCGGCCGCATCATCGAACTGGTCGAAGAAGCCCAAGATTCCAAGTCCGAAGCCGAACGATTCATAGACCGATTCTCCAAGTACTATACACCGATTGTTCTGATCCTGGGATTGGTCGTCTGGTTACTATCAAGAGATATTGAACTGGCGATCACCATACTCGTATTAGGATGTCCTGGTGCATTGGTCATTGGGGTCCCTGTATCTAATGTTGCTGGGATCGGTAATGGTGCGCGGAACGGCGTGCTCCTCAAAGGAAGTGAGGTCATCAATGACTTCAGCAAAGTGGATACCATCGTCTTCGACAAAACAGGAACCTTAACAATCGGGAACCCGGAGGTAGCTGACAAAGAATATTATGGAGACAATATGGAGACCGTACTAGGCTACTTAGCCAGTGTGGAGCGGGAATCGGATCACCCATTGGGCAAAGCCGTATTACAAGATATTGGTGCCACAGCTACCAATACTGTAGAAAACACCGAAGTCGTCAAAGGCGGTGGGATCACCGCTAATGTCGAGGGTCATCGGATCGTCGTGGGGAACGTGGCGCTAATGGAGCAAGAACATGTGGAGTTAAACGAACGAGTGAGAGGGGATATCGAACGCTTCGAGAAGAACGGGAACTCTCTCGTCCTCACGGCAGTCGACGGTAAGCTAATGATACTCATGGGTGTTCGGGATCAGATTCGTCCAGGAGTGAAGCAAGATCTCGGGAAGCTGAAGCGTCTCGGGGTGAAGAACCTAGTCGTTCTCTCTGGAGATAATCAAGGGACTGTCGATATAGTAGCTCGGGAATTAGGCTTAACTGAGGCGCATGGGCATATGCTGCCAGAGGATAAATTAGCTTATATCGAAGCACTGAAGGCAGATGGGCGGATCGTGGCCTTCGTCGGTGATGGCGTGAATGATAGTCCATCCCTAGCCATGGCGGATGTTGGGATCGCGATGGGAAGCGGGACAGACGTTGCGATCGAAACATCGGATGTCGTCTTGATGAACTCTGACTTCGGCCGTCTACCGCACGCACTAGGTCTGACAAAATTGACAGCCAGAAACATGAAACAGAACATCCTGATCGCGATCGGCGTCGTATTGGTCTTACTGGCTAGCGTGTTATTCAGTGAATGGATGAATATGTCCATCGGGATGTTGGTTCACGAAGCGAGTATCCTCATCGTGATCTTGAACGGGATGAGATTATTGAGATACCGCTTGAGGGAGAGAGACTAGATCGTAGATTTTCGTAGAACTTGATGGCCGTCAATTTTTGTTCGCAGCACCTCAGTTATACTGAGCTTGTACAGAGGACCCAGTCAGCAGAGTCACCGATCCGCCGATTATATCATAGGGAGAAAGGGGAAATAAGCGATGCAACAAACATTCGACCAAATCATCACCAAACGATTGGACCTATTGGAGCTATATACTAAGGCCATCACTCGTGCACATGGCGCCAATCATCCAGAGACATATGCAGTACGTGAATTATTCGAATCTATTCGTGCTAAGGTGTTGGATCAGGATGAGAGCAAATCCAGACTAGATTTGGATACTGAATTTACCCAGTTACGTACCATTACGGACAGCTATACCATTCCTGGAGATGTATGCGAGACCTACGCTGCCACATATACGATGCTATCGGAAGTAGACGAGGCTTATCAAGCCAACTATTGAGAGGAGTTGATAACCATGCAAAAAGCTTCGATTCAATTAGAGACGTTATCCTGTCCATCCTGCATGCAGAAGATTGAGAACGCCGTTAAGAGAGTAAACGGTGTTGATGAAAATAGCGTAAAGGTATTATTCAATTCGAGTAAAGTGAAGACAGATTTTGACTCCGAGCTCGTATCGATTGAAGCGATTGAGAAGGCTATAGAAGAGCTGGGATATCCGGTTATCAAGTCGAAAGTAAAATTCAGCTAGTCAATGCGTGAATTCACAACGAAAAATCATCTCACCACCGGCCCCTCTTAACAATATTTCCGTTTTTAACGTCAATATGAGTCTAGGGCACCCTTGTATGAGGGTGTCCTAGACTAGTGTGCCACGTGGGAGGTCGGCTATAAAGATTGCTGTTATCACATTTTCGTCGCCTGGATCGATAGCCATTGCGGTAATGCTGCTAGCGGGTTCGATTGCCAGTTACATAATAGCTCGAGTTCTTGCGGCGAATGAGTAACTTCACCCTCCACCGATTCATCAATCCAGAATGAACCATCCTCTGCGTAAAGCTCTTCGATATGCTTCATGGTTAGGCCGGAAGATATCATCGCATTCATGATATCCTGCATACGCCACGTGTATCGAGGTACATTGTCTATAATAACAGGACCAGTAGAGTCGTAGGGTCTAGTTACAGTGAGCTTCGCGGTATCGCCTCCGAATGGGCGAGTAAAGGGATGAACCTCAAACAGGATATATATACCATTCCTGCTCAGAATCCTATGAATATTGTGGTACATGGAGCTTAGATCGTTAATCCACACATGAACACTATTAGAGGTATAGACGAAATCATATTCGTCACTCTTAATTTTGCTTAACGTCATCGTATCATCGCATACGAATTCAATATCCCAGCCGTGTTTATGAGCTATTGATGCACTGTTTTCTAGCTGTCGTTCTGATAGATCGACGGAAGTTACGGATGCTCCCATTAGATGAAATGCGAACACAGCATGGTTATCGCCACTAGAAGGCACGCAGACTCTCTTGCCATGCAGGTTTGGCAGCACGCGATTGATCATCCGATATGTAGTACGATGAAATGCTGTCTCTGGGTTTTGTATGATGGTTGCTATTGCTTCATCCGTTCGATATCTCTGATACCATGTATCTGACCAGGTATTCCATATGTTCTTCACATGATCTTGATAGGGCATAAAAAAACCACCTCCACATCGGGCTAGAGCTATTCACCCCCCACAAAAGCGCGTGCTAGAAATGCTCTAACACCACTTTCCCAACCGTATGTCCTGATTCCAGCATCGCATGAGCCTTGCGGAGGTTCTCGGCATTGATCGGTGTTAGCTTCTCGGTGGTTGTCGTCTGGAGAACACCCTCATCTACGAGCCGGGCCACTTCATGTAAGAGATGATGCTGCTGGATCATGTCATCTGTCTGGAACATGGACCGAGTGAACATCAACTCCCATACGAAGGTGACACTCTTATTTTTGAACAGATTTAAGTCCAGCAGCTCATTCGTCTCCACGATAGAACAGATCTTCCCTTGTGGCGCGATGACATCAGCCATGCTCCTCCAATGCTTCTCCGTACTGTTCAGACAGAAAATATAATCGACATGCTGGATGCCAAGCTCCTGTAACTGGGGGCCAAACTCCTCGAAATGATTCACGACATAGTCTGTGCCAAGTTTCTTCGTCCATTCAACGGATTCGGCTCGTGAAGCTGTTCCGATCACGGTAAGTCCCGCGTACTTGGCAAGTTGAGTGGCGATGGAGCCAACTCCTCCCGCAGCTCCGATCACTAAGATCGTCTTCCCTTGATTGTCAGCTGGATGAAGAGGTATCCCTAGCCGTTCAAACAATCCTTCCCAGGCTGTTATGGACGTGAGAGGCAACGCCGCTGCTTGAGAGAAGTCTAGACTCACTGGCTTGGCGCCGACGATTCGTTCGTCCACCAGATGAAATTCACTATTCCCACCAGGACGAGTAATACTACCGGCATAGTACACCTCATCACCAGGTTTGAATAATTGGCACTCCGGCCCAACCGCCACTACCACGCCTGCTACATCCCAGCCTAGTACCCGTGGCTCCGGCTCTTCTCTGTTCTTCGGCGAACGAACCTTCGTATCCACAGGGTTCACAGAGATTGCTTTAACGCTCACTAACAGATCCTTACCTTCTGGAACCGGCTTTTTGACGACGACGTCGATGAGACTCTGCGGATCGTCGATCGGCAGATATTTCGTTAATCCCACTGCCCTCATGGTCTCAGTATTCATGAAACATCTCTCCCTTAAGCTACTTTGGAATTAATATCCTACCCCTACTAGAGAGTATAGATGATTCATATAACGATAGGAAGTACGCACATGAATGTGGCATAGTATCAATGATGATACTGATGTCCGAGATCTGATCAGGACTTATAGGTCTCTCCCCATTGTTTCATCAGTTGGATTATGGGGATTAACGTTTGACCATATTCGGTTAAGGAATACTCGACTTTAGGGGGGACCTGCTTATACACCTCGCGATGAACAACCCCATCTTCTTCTAACTCTCTAAGCTGCAGCGTCAGCATCCTCTGTGTTACAGCGGGGCAGATTTTTCGGAATTCATTGAACCGTTTAGGCCCATGCATAAGATGGTATAGCAGGACACCCTTCCATTTACCACCGATCACATCTAATGTATATTCAACAGGACAAGCTTCGTCATTAGGACAATATCCATAGCCGCTCTTACGATCCCTCATACGCGTATCCACCCTCCGCCTTCACTTCATATCACCCAATTTTTATCTTAATTATATATGTATATACGGCAGATGAGAAATATTGTAGGACTATCGGATTGTGTTAATATCATGGTCTTTTCGATATTGAATATAAAAATAAATGGCTATGTTAAATCATATTGTTGATATTTGAATTATACAAACATTTGTTCTATAATAGAGACATCATTTTGGTGCGGGGTGATTTCACCTATGGAATTGAAGGACTTGAAGAAGTACGCTGACGCTTTGGACGATAACGGCAAGCAAGAACTCATTTACTTTTTGCAGTCTCGAACTAAGGAGATGAAGGCTCCAGTACGTGTGATTGATGAAATCCAGGAGCAGAAACATAAAGATGGGCTTGTCTGTCCGCATTGTGCGGTTTGATAAATACGTTATTAAAACTCGCACAGGTGAAAATCCTGCAGTCAAACGTTTAATGACCTTACGAATACTCCCCTTCAACGTACCAGAAGACCTCACCTTTGGGTTCGATTCATCGAATGTATGATTGAAGGGTTCCCGCTCAGGAAGTGTGCTGAAATATTAAACGATGAGATTTCTTATGTTACCCTATTTTACTGGCGACATAAGATCCTCTCTTCTCTAAAGCAGATTCCAATAGAATCGTTCCAGGGTATTGTAGAAATGGACGAAACCTATTTTCTTTACTCTGAGAAGGGAAAACGGGGTATTACAGAACGTAAGCCTCGTAAAAGAGGTGGTAAAGCCAAATATCGTGGCATCAGTAACGATCAAATATGCGTACTGGTGGCTCGTGACCGTCAGAAGATGACATACTCTGGCGTTCTTGGGCGTGGGCGAATTCGCACATCAAAATTAGATGAGGTTATTAGTGATCATTTATCTGAATCTAACGTGCTATGTACTGATTCCTGGCGGGCTTTCAGCTCGTATGCAAGAAAAAAGGGATTAGACCATTATCGATTTAAGTCTGACGGGAAACAGCGTGTAAAAGGTGTGTACCACATTCAGAATGTCAACAACTACCATAGCCGGTTAAAACGTTGGATCGACCGTTTTAATGAAGTTGCAACCAAGTATTTGCAACATTATTTAGCTTGGTTCCGTTACTTAGACAGCAAGGAGTACGAGAACACAATGTCGAATAAGAAAAGTATGCTCGTGACTTCATGTCTTTTCACGGTAAATTTCACGAATGTCGGTCTTCGTCAATGTGATGTGGCTATATAGAAGCCCTATTTTAAATGCTACAAAAGAAAACGGCTAGAACGGAGGATTACTGGATTGAGAAGTGAACAAGAAATGATGAATATCCTTATAGACTTTGCTAAAAATGATAATAGAATTCGATTGGTAACTTTGGAAGGTTCACGTACAAACAAAAACATTTCACCTGATGCATTCCAAGATTATGACATTTCTTACTTTGTAACAGATATTGATTCTTTCAAGGAGAATGATCAATGGCTTCGAGTTTTTGGGAATCGTGTTATGATGCAAAAACCCGAGGATATGGAGCTTTTTCCGCCAGAAATAGGTAATTGGTTTTCATATTTAATGCTTTTTGAGGATGGAACTAAAGTAGATCTAACACTTATTCCCATTAACGAGGTGGAAGATTATTTTTCCAATAGCGACGGTTTAGTTGAGGTGTTGCTCGATAAAGATACTCTTATCAAAAATGAAGTGATCGCAACTGATCGTCAATATTGGATTAAAAAGCCAACTGCAAGAGAATTTGATGATTGTTGTAATGAGTTCTGGATGGTTTCAACTTACGTCGTAAAAGGATTAGCGAGAAAAGAAATACTTTTTGCTATTGATCATTTAAACGAGATTGCAAGACCTAATTTATTGAGAATGATGGCTTGGAAAATTGGATCAGAGCAAGGATACACCTTCAGCGTAGGGAAGAACTATAAATTTATAAATCGTTACCTCCCAAATGAGGATTGGGAAAAACTCCTATTAACTTATTCTGAGGATGGGTATCAGAAAATGTGGAAGTCTTTATTAATTTGTTATGAGTTATTTAGAAAATATTCAAAAGCTGTATCAGAAAGTCTCGGATATAAGTATCCAGATTACGATGAAGCCATTACTAAGTATACGGATCATGTTTATACTTCATTAACGTGAACTACTAAGTAAATTACCGCCTTATTGTAGGCGGTTTTCTTTTGAAACAAAAATCAACAACAAGAATTAACATAGCCAA
>Ga0180215_1001121_pt1 | contig 30491 bp, 27 predicted proteins | sample eDN3rd37CBELigBY_FD_128871 | JGI IMG/M metagenome (GOLD analysis project Ga0180215, IMG submission 128871) | Enriched backyard soil microbial communities from Emeryville, California, USA - eDNA 3rd pass 37_C BE-Lig BY (version 2) (version 2) | ecosystem: Environmental > Terrestrial > Soil >...
ATTTGTCAGAAGAAGAGCAATCATGAGACAGACGTGCAATAAAGAATATGATCGAATGTGTCGGAAGTCGGGGCAACTACGGATAGAAGAAGCAAAATATCCACGGATATGTCCGAAGTCTAAGTATATGAAAAGGCATGGCTAATTCTTATGCGAACCATGCCTTTTCTTGCGTTATTTCCTTTGTTTTTTTACTTTTTGCACCTTAAAAGAGAACCCATTGTCATCATGACAATGCCTTTTTTCTGTTCTGAAGGATATGACATTTTGATGAAATGACTGCTGAAGTAGTCTGAATTTACGGAGTCAGTGCACGTTGTCTGTTTCATTGTGATATTATGGTCATATCTATGGTTAAAGGATGGGACTTTATGAGCATTAAAGCTTTTGTGGTTTTGCAAGATGTTTCTTTTCGGTTTGGGGATCAACCAATTCTAGACCATGTTGAACTGTCTTTGAACAAAGGAACGTCATATGCTTTGATTGGCAAATCTGGTGTTGGGAAAAGTACGTTGCTGAACCTAATTGCCGGCTTTATTCAACCAAGTCAGGGGAGTATCACAATCGGCGGGCAGACAGTGAAAAAATCAAAGGGAAGTACGGCATTTTTATTTCAGGATTTAGGTCTTTTTCCATGGCAGACAGTAATAGAAGCGGTTATGATGCCGTTATTGCTGAAGAAGGAAAAAAATATAGAGAGTGCAAAAGAGCAAATCATTTCGCTGTTAAAAGAAATGGAGCTAGAGAGCCTAAAGGATAAGTATCCACATGAGCTGAGCGGGGGACAAAGGCAGCGGGTGGCTATTGCAAGGTCCTTAATCAGCAAGCCTGAGCTGCTATTAATGGACGAGCCGACATCTTCCTTGGATGCGACAACAAAGGAACACATTCAGCAGCTGATCCTAGCACAGCAGCAAAAATTAAAAACGACGCTATTGTTTGTCTCGCATGATATTGAAGAGGCAGTTTTCTTAGGAGAAACCATACTGATTTTGAATAAAAATGGAACGATTCAAGAAGTGAAGAACCCATACTTTGCACAAAAGAATGCGAAGGAGCAGCTAGGGTTTTATGAGGCATGTATTGAGATTAGAAAATTAATGAATATGGAGACAACAGTCAATGAACATCATACGAAAAATAGGTAGCAGCCAACTGATTGTCGGTTTCTTTAGTTTTATTGTTTTTTGGGAACTCATTAATCTGCTTGTTCAAACCCATACAATCCCGTCACCGCTCGCGACATTTACGTATTTGTTTACCATCCTGGATGATCTGATCCTGCATTCGCTCGGAAGCATCCTACGAGTACTAGTTGCCATGAGTATTTCATTATTGATCGGGATTCCAGCCGGCATTTTTCTCGGAGTTAATAAAAAGATCAATCGTCTTTTTTCTCCGTTTTTATACTATATTTACCCAATTCCAAAGGTTGCCTTTCTGCCTGTATTTATGCTGTTATTCGGGCTTGGCAATATGTCAAAAATTATGCTGATAATATGGATCATCATTTTTCAAATGATCTTATCTGTCCGTGATGGAGTGCTGCAGATTCCGGCTTCCCACTTCAAGGTAATGAATAGCTTCGCTGCCTCCATTAAACAGCAATACCGCTTCCTTATCATCCCGGCTATTTTGCCGCAGGTATTTTCAGGGCTGCGGATTAGTATCGGTATTTCACTTGCGTCATTATTTTTTGCAGAGAACTATGCAACAACGTACGGAGTCGGCTACCTCATTATGAGCGCATGGACGAAAATGAATTATGAAGAGATGTTTTGCGGCATAATCGTTTTAGGCTTTATCGGTTTACTTTTCTTTAAGCTGTTAGATTTACTAGAAGCTCACTTTACCCCATGGGCAGCAAAATAAAAGGTGTCAGGCACCGTAAAAAGACAAATGGGAACCATTTGTCTTTTTGTGGTGCCTGACACCTGATTTTAATCTTCGATAAAGCTAAAGTTTGTTAATTCATCATAGGAATACTCTTTTTTGATTTGTCCTTTTTCCTTTGTCCATTTGATAATGTTATCAAATTGGTCTTTATCAATCTTACCTGCATAGGCAAAGTCATCTGACTTGCTAGATAAATACGCGCTCATTTGTTCAGGGAATTGATAGGTTGTTAAAATCTCGCTATACTCTGCTGCGTCTGTATCATTCATATAATCGACGGCTTTATTATAGGCCTTATAAAAGGCTTTAATATCACCTGGTTTTGAATTAATCATCTCGTCCGTAAATTGAAGTGTACCGCCCTTGATGCCTGCTTCCTTCGAGCTTCCTAGTAAATGAGCACCTTGCTTAACAAGCATTCCTGCCTGCGGCTCTGTAAAAACAACACCGTCAATTTGGTTAGATAATAAGGATTCTGCTCTTGCGGAGAAGGAAGGTATTTCAACAATTTCATATTCAAACTTATCTTTTTTCGCAAATTCATCCATTATGTACTCAAGAATAAAGTTAGGAACAAGTGAAACCTTCTTGCCGCTTAATCCGCTCATTTCAGTAATGCCGGAATCTGGAGAAGATAGAATTTTGAAATCCTCACTAATATCAGAGGTGATTTTCATATTAATCCCATTGTCTTTAAATGTTGCTTCTGTCATCACATCGCCAATTGTTGCATCAAGCTCTTTTGCTTGTACAGCGACATTTCGGTCATTTGGTGAAGAGAAGGTTTTAATTGACACATTGACGCCTTCCTCTTCAAAAAAGCCTTTCTCTTTGGCTAAAATAATCGGAATAGCAGACTCAGCAGGCAATACGCCAATGGTCATTTCCTCGCCGCTTGGCCCAACTGTTTTTTCTTCCGTTTTTGGTTCTTCCTTTGTGTTTTCTGCTTTTTTAGTACTTTCATTTTCATTGCCATTTCCACACGCTGCTAAAAGGAATAGAAAGACAAGTAAGAGTGATGCTAGTAATCGTTTTTTCATCGTAGCAATTCTCCAATCGTTATTGAACTATTTTTTTGAAAGCATCTAAATTGATAAAATACGGAATGACATTCCTCTTGAGATGAAGCGGCTCAGTTTGTCGGTCATTTTTACCAGTTTCCGTTGTGAAGGCTAAAATAACCCCTTTTTCTCGTAAAAGAGACACATTGCGATCATTAAATAACCCGAATGGATAAGCGAAAACATCCTTAACCTCAACAAATTCATTACAGGTATCAAGGTCCTGTGAAAATTCCTCGTCACTTGCTTCCATCATCATGCTTGTTTCAGCATTTGTTCGTTGGTGAAAGGAGTGAGTATGATTAGCGTATTCAAAAACATCTGAGATATCCGTCAAATCCGTTTTCGTCATGCAGACAGATTTTTCTGGATTAAATTCCGTTGCCGTATCCTGCAGCCAGCTTGTTACGACAAAAGCAACCGCGTGAAAGTCATATTTTTTTAAAATGGGATAGGCATACTCTTTAACTGATTGAAAACAATCATCAAAGGTAAGCAGCACGGATTTTTCAGGTATTTCTTTTCCCCGATAATAATCCTTTACCTCAGCTAATGTTAATATATGATAGTTTTGTTCATGTAAATAAGTCATTTGCTCTTCAAAATGCTCAAGAGTAACAAAGAGCGGCGATGGCAGAATATCATCATAATCCTGCTTCACATCAATATATGACGGATGCTCTGGGTTAAACTCCTGTTCTTTTCTTATTTCATGATACATAAGGACAGAAAATGACATATAGACCTCCTTGTTAACTATTTCACTATATTATAGATTTTCTTTATTTTACAAGTCAACCTCATTTTGGAAATTAGAGGTTATTGATGGGTCCAGGTTGTTTATTGGCCTTTATAATCGTATAATTTACAATAGAGAAGGTTTACATTTTTTTCACCATATTTGTTTTGATTTATTGATGAGGTTCACTTTTTAAAGTGAATGTTTAACCATAGAATACAGCTAATACAGGGAAATAAGGAGGCTTTACAGGGTGAGCGAAACAAGGTATATCAATAAAAATGCTAGAGACACGCTAAAAGCGACGAGCCGGACATTTTATATTCCGATTAGTCATCTAGCAAAGGGTTTACAGGAAGCTGTTGCATCTGCTTACTTATGTATGAGAGCAATTGATGAGATTGAGGATCACCAGAGTCTTCCTTCATCAGATAAAAGTCATCTTTTATTTTCCATTAGTCAAATACTCGACAAACCCTTTCATGAGGAAGAGTTAACAGCACTTTTCCAACCTTATCAGTCACAGTTACCAAAGGTTACTTTGCAGCTTGCCGAGTGGATTAAGCTCTGTCCGGATACGATTGTGGACAAGGTTTTGGAAGCAACAGCAGTTATGGCAAAAGGGATGGCTGAATGGGTAAATAAAGACTGGCAGATAGAAAATGAAGAGGATTTAGATCAATATACGTATTATGTAGCGGGTCTTGTGGGCGTCATGCTTTCTGACATATGGAAGTGGTATGACCAGACAGAGGCAGATGAGCATTTAGCGATTGCATTCGGGCGCGGCTTGCAGGCCGTTAATATCCTTCGCAATCATAATGAGGACAAGGATCGCGGAGTCAGCTTCTTTCCAGAGGGCTGGAAGCTAGAGGATATGTTTGCCTATGCCCGCAGAAATCTTGAGCTGGCTGATCTGTATGTAAAGGATATTAAAAATGAATCGATTTTAAAATTCTGCAAAATTCCGTTGGCACTTGCGCATGGTACACTGCAGGCTTTAGTAGACGGAAAAGAAAAGATGAGCAGATTGGAAGTTATAAAGGTAGTAGGAAAAGTAGTTGGAAATGTATAACGAAAGACAATAGCGACGGTCAAGGGATATCCCTTTTAGACCGCCGCTATTTTTTTTGAAGCATCAGCTGCCTCTAATTAACAAGACAAGGGGAGAATCGATTTTCCATTTCAGTGAATTAGCTTGCTGCCCTTCCTGAGCAAATAATAAGCAATGATAAAGCTAATGGCTGAGCTGTAGAAAAGAGCGGGGTGCGTGAATAGGTCCATCATGAGCCCTAATATGCTTGGGGCAATAATGGCAGCTGCCATTGAAAACAAATAATATAAGCCTGTGAAAAAGCCAATTTTGTCTTTTCCTCCTAAATCAGCTACGAGAGGATAGGCTTGAACGTTTACAAGTGCCCATGTGATACCGCCAGTAAAAAGGATGATTTGTAATAATAAAACTTCATTTAGAGAAGGAAATTGTGCCGTGAAGATTGGAAGGAGTGGGATGCTGAGAAAGAAGAGTGGCTGGAGAATGAGCCCGGCTCGCATGAGAGGCAACTTTCCCCATCTATTCCCTAAAAGTCCCGCTGGAATTGCAAATAAAACAAAGGCAAGACTGAAAAAACCAAGTGTTAAACCTGCCGCGCTTTCCTTCATATTTAGATATTCGACTGCATAGACGGTAAATAAAGCCTCCACACCGGTATACCCGATAAAATAAACAAAAATAGCCAATAAAATAAGTAGCTGACCTCTAAATTCAGGCTTTGCCAGTTGACGGAGATCAGAGAAAAAGGAATGTGATGCTTTAATTTCTTCCCAATCTGCAGCAGTGCTGCCGCTATATGGGGGATTACGGTCAACTGTAATAAAGAGCAGGATGAAGGTTACTAGCAGCAAAAGTCCTGCAGTCAGAAAGGGGTACGCGCGGTCCAAGTCATATAATAGAGATAAGCCGAAAAGAGCAATAATTGCTCCGATGCCGCCCATAAAATTAATCACTCCGTTAGCTGACGACCTTTTGTCTGTTGGGGTATGGTCCGGCATGAGGGCGATCACAGGCGCTCTAAATACTGTCATGGCCAGTAAGAAGATAATATCAATGCTAATCAGTGCCCAAAAGGAAAGCGAGGCACCATAGGGGATTAAGATAAAGAAGAGAGCAGCAACCGGCATTCCGACAACAATGAAAGGGAGCCGTTTTCCTATTCTTGTATTCACCTTATCTGACCAGGCTCCAATAATCGGAATCAGCAGAACAGCAAGTAAATTGTCCATTCCCATAATTGCGCCGCGAATCGCTCTGCTTTCAATAAATCCGCCTAGAATAAGAGGCATGTAGGCATTATAGAAGGTCCAAACAAGCATTAAGGTTAAGAAACCACTACCGATGACAAAAATCTTGCTGTAGGAAAAGGTCTTTTTAGAATTCAGTATGATGACCTCCGTTTTAATCACTGTAAGCAGTTAGGATAAAATCCTTCCTGTTCAAATATTCATATATTAGCTTATTAATAGTAGGCAAGTACTATGTTGCATGCCTAAAATAAAAAACCAATCCAAGTCATACACACCTGGATTGGCCTTTTTATTATACGGTTTCCTTCACTTTATCCTTTTCAAGTAAAACAAGGAGAGCTGGTAATAGGATTCCTCTGATTAAGAAGGTATCCAAAAGGATTCCCACTGCAACAATAAAGCCAAACACAAACAACAATTCAACTGGCTGTGTCATAAGGACGGCAAATGTCGCAGCAAGAATAATTCCTGCTGAGGATATCACACCACCGGTATGGGAAACGGCTATTTCTACAGCCTTTTTCACAGAATGCCTTTTTCTTTCCTCCTGGAACCTTGAAATTAAAATAATATTATAATCTATCCCAAGAGCGACTAAGAATACAAAGGAATACAACGGTACCCTGTTTGAAATGGTGCTGATATCAAAGAATAAATCGGTTAAAAACATCCCTAATCCTAGTGCGGCAAGGAAGGAAACTAAAATCGTTCCCATCATATAAATTGGCATTTTAAATGACTTAGTTAACACAATTAATAATAGGAAGATTAGCAAGGTTTCTAATAGGACAATGACGATTAGGTCTCGATTATTAGCAGACCGGTCGTCCACTTTTTTCGCTGTTTCACCTGCAAAGTAAAGATTCCCGCTTAACTTACTATCAGCTACTAATTTATCTGCTTTGTCCCTCATTTTTTCCAAAGCATCCATCGTCTTAACTGAATAAGGACTTTCTTTAAACGTAAGACTTAGATTGATGACCTTCTGATCCTCGGTCAGACCGCTTAGGCGGACGCTGTTGACTTGTTCTTGCTCTGATAACACATTAATCAACTGATCCTGTGATTCTTTCGTGAGGGCTTCTTTCCCTTCAAAAATTACAGTGGTTGGTGCCAAGTCACCTTTATCAAATTCCTTTTCTAGGATTTCATACCCCATTCTTGAAGGCATATCATCAGGAAAGGATTTCATCGTATCAAACTCATAGTTGAGATTGAACAGGTTGCTTGCAGATAGAAGCAGAACAATTCCAATCACAGCAACAGCAGTACCTGGTTTATTTGTGACAAAACGGGCAATTTTACTCCAGGTTGAATTGCTTTTTACATGATGATCGCCAACATGCGGAACCTTTGGCCAAAATGACTTTCTTCCAAAAAGCGTGAATAATGCCGGAATCAGTGTGATGGATGCCAGCATGATGATGGCCATTGTTGTAGCAAAGGTTGGTGCGAAATTTCGATAGTCACCAAATTCTGCAAAAAATAACACGAGCATCGCTGCTAATACAGTTCCTCCGGAAAAGAATACAGGCATACCTGTTTCCCGCATAGCATATTTCATTGCCTCATACTTGTTTTCGTGTACCTTTAATTCTTCTCGGAAACGAGAGAAGACAAACAAGGAGTAATCAATGACCGCAGCAAATAATAGGATAGTCATGATGGATAAAGTCTGATTACTTATAATAAGTCCTGCTTTTCCCATTAGGCCAAGGATTTGGTAGACCACTTCATATACAAAGGACGTAGCTAAAAGCGGGATTAGTGCAAGCAATGGTGAACGGTATATTACAATTAATAGAATTAGAATTAATCCAACTGTTGAAAGGATAAGAACAACATCAGCCCGGGAAAATAGATTTAAGGAATCAACTGCAATTCCTGCCGGTCCTGTAACATAGAGGTTTAGGTTTGTTGTCTCCTTTGACAAAGCTTGTATCTTCTCCAGTTTGTCTCTTAATTCCTTCGATTCTAATGCAGGATCAAAGGTTAACGGAATAACGGCCGTCTGCTTGTCTTCAGAAAAGAAGCCGGCAACTGCTTGCGGAGGGAGGGCAGCCAATGGTACAACCTGTTCAACTCCGTCGATCTCATCTTCTACCTTTGCGAAAAAGCCAATAAGCTGTGTTACATCAATTTCTTCTTTATCGGATTGAAAAACCAGTATTCCCGGAGTTCCCTCATCCTCAGAAAAATATTCGTCGACTTTATTTTGCGCAATCACAGATTGAGCATCCTCTGGTATGGAGGCTATACTGGAGACTTCATATTCTTTTGCACTTGGAGCAAAAGTGGCCAATAAAATGGTTGCTGCAAGCCAAATGATTAATGTAATCCACATTCCTTTTTTGGTTGTCACACGATCTGTAATGTATTGAATAAATGTTTTCATATCATAATACCCCTTATCATACCTTCCAAACTCCACCTTTCATGTGAATATAATATTCAAAGTGACATTTGTGTCACTTTTGTGAAAAATTAATGACACCAACGTCATTATCATTAATATTATCATTAAAAGTGACAATGGTGTCAATTATTTAGTGTTAAACATGCCGTGACTAATTATTTCTTTTATCGATTGAGCCCATTCTGAATGGGGAACACCGAAGTGGTTAGGAATGGCCACTGACTGAAAGATAAATCCAAGCATTAATCCATTTGCAAGATGAGGCTTTAATTTGGCTTCATCCTTTCCAAGCTGGATAAAGCTTTGCAAATAGCCATACATATCAATATGAAGCTTGTCTAATGCTTCTTTATTCTTTTTAACATTCTCATTTGTTCCATCTGGGATTTGAGCATTCATCCCAATAAATCGGTGAATTTCACTTTTCTTTAAAATAATATCTAAAAGATAATCAAATTGGGCATCAAAACCCGCGAATTGCTCAATTTTTCTTAATTCAATCAAGAATTGATTCATCTCATGAATCATAAAGCTTGTTACTAGCTCTTCCTTATTAACGTAGTATTTATAAATCGTGCCTCTTGATACATCTAAGTGATCTGCTAAAAGACTAAAAGAGAATCCCTCATAGCCATGAAGAAGGAGTAACTCTTTTGTTACATGAAATAATTCTTCTTTAGAAAACTTCCGCTCACGTGCCATTTGCTCACCTCAGGTCTCATTATACCATTTACCAATTGAAATGAGCATAAGTGATTCACTCCGCCATTTCATGATTATTAATGATGGAAAATAAAGAGTTATGTAGACTTTATTTCACTACTGAGTACCAATATGTAACCAATACTTTATAACCTATTGTTAATAACTTAATTAAAAGATATAATGAAACCGCATACAGTTACTCATAAAGTAAAAGAAAAATCAAAAAAACGGTTGACTGAAAGCGGTTTTAGTATTAAGATTGAATCAAAGGTAACCAAAAGATAACCAAAAGTTAATAAAACGGTTAAAACAGAAAGATAAATTGTAAGCTTATTACAGGTTATCAAAAATATAGAATTAACTAATTAAGATTTTATTAGAATTATATCTACTAAATACAGAATATGGTAAGGTTCAAACCTAAGGAGGAAGAAAACACATGGCAGAAGTTAGAAAAATTAAAAACTATATTAACGGTGAATGGGTAGAAAGTAAAACAACAAAATATGAAGATGTATACAACCCTGCAACAGGTGAAGTAATTGCCCAGGTTCCTCTATCAACAAAAGAAGATATTGATTATGCAGTTGAGGTTGCTGCAGAGGCGTTTAAGAAGTGGAGGAACGTTCCGGTTCAAAAACGTGCAAGAATCTTATTTAATTTCCAACAATTGCTACAGAAGAATCAAAATGAATTAGCTCGCTTAATCACAATCGAAAATGGTAAAAATACAACAGAAGCGCTAGGCGAAGTTGGACGTGGTATTGAAAATGTGGAATTTGCAGCAGGTGCACCTACACTTATGATGGGTGATTCACTAACAAACATTGCATCAGATGTTGAAGCAACAAACTATCGTTATCCAATCGGAGTTGTTGGCGGAATTACACCATTTAACTTCCCGATGATGGTACCATGCTGGATGTTCCCAATGGCGATTGCAGTAGGTAATACATTTGTGTTAAAGCCATCTGAAAGAACTCCGCTTTTAACAGAAAAATTAGCAGAATTATTAACTGAAGCAGGACTTCCTAACGGTGTATTCAACGTTGTAAACGGTGCACATGATGTCGTTAACGGAATCCTTGATCACCCGGAAGTTAAGGCTATTTCATTTGTTGGCTCTAAGCCTGTCGGCGAATACGTATACAAGCGCGGAAGCCAAAACTTAAAACGTGTACAAGCATTGACTGGGGCAAAGAACCACTCAATCGTTCTTAATGATGCAGATTTAGATCTTGCCACAACAAACGTTATCGCTTCAGCATTTGGTTCAGCAGGCGAACGCTGCATGGCTTGTTCTGTTGTTACTGTTGAAGAGGGAGTTGCTGATGAATTCCTTGATTTATTAGTAAAAAGAGCTAAAGAGGTTAAAATTGGAAATGGCTTAGATGAAGGTGTATTCTTAGGGCCAGTTATCAGAGAAGATAACAAGACACGTACACTTGGCTATATTCAAAAAGGTATTGATGAGGGTGCGAAGCTGGTATGTGACGGACGTGAAAGTGCTTCACCTGAAGAAGGATACTTTGTTGGACCAACAATCTTTGACGGTGTTACAACAGATATGACAATTTGGAAGGATGAAATTTTCGCTCCAGTATTATCAATCGTTCGTGTGAAAAACTTGAAAGAAGCAGTTGAAACAGCAAACGAATCAGAATTCGCTAATGGTGCATGTATCTATACATCAAATGCTTCATCAATCCGTTACTTCCGTGAAAATATTGATGCAGGTATGTTAGGAGTTAACTTGGGAGTTCCGGCGCCAATGGCATTCTTCCCATTCTCCGGCTGGAAGTCATCTTTCTACGGAACACTTCCTGCAAACGGAAAAGACAGTGTTGAATTCTATACTCGCAAAAAGGTTGTAACAGCAAACTATAAAGCACCTAGCTTTGAATAATAATCTAGAACAATAAAAAAGTGGCTATTATCCTTGCAAAAGTCAGCAGGGATAATAGCCATAAATAAGTGGTTGTAAGAATATCAACTTGCCTAAATAGTAGAATAATTTATTGTAAAATGCAAGTCATAACCTGACTAAAGTAGGTATAGATGCTTTTCATTTATGAATAATAGAATTTTGATATAATTTATCAATAATGACAGGAGGAGATTACATAGTGAGTAAATTACTCCGTAAACCAAATACAGCAGAATCTGCAGCTGGAGTTACGATTGTCCATGAAGTGACATCTGCCAATTCACCGTTAGAATATGTCGGCCTTAAAGTAGTTGATTTAGCTGCTGGTGCTACATATAAAGAGGAATTAGGCAAAATAGAATGCTGCATTGTTGCCTTAACAGGAAAAATCAATGTAACAGACCAAGAAGAAACATTTGAAAATATCGGCACAAGAGAAAGTGTTTTTGAAAAGAAGCCGACCGACAGTGTGTATGTATCAAATGATCGAATATTTGAAGTAACTGCAGTAAGTCAAGCGCGTGTGGTTCTTTGCTACTCTCCATCAGAAAAGCAGCTTCCGACAAAGCTGATTAAAGCAGAGGATACACAGGTTGAACATAGAGGGAAGTACAGTAACAAACGTATGGTTCACAACTTTTTAACGGATTCAGATCCAACGGCTAATAGTTTGCTAGTTGTTGAAGTTTATACAGATGGTGGAAATTGGTCAAGCTACCCTCCACACAAACATGACCAAGATAACCTACCGCATGAATCGTTTTTAGAAGAAACCTATTATCATGAAATGAATCCGCGTCAAGGATTTGTCTTCCAACGTGTATATACAGATGATCGCACATTAGATGAAACAATGGCGGTTGAGAACGGTGATGTAGTTGTCGTGCCTGCCGGATATCATCCTGTTGCAGTTCCAGATGGCTATGATTCCTACTATTTAAATGTAATGGCAGGACCTACAAAGATTTGGAAGTTTCATAACGAACCAGCTCATGAATGGATTTTAGACCGTAAATAAATTAGAGGAGTTGTCCGGAATATGAAAGTCGAATTTCGTACAGATAGAGAATTTGATATTATCGCGATTGGCCGCGCATGTGTAGATTTAAACGCAGTAGAATATAACCGTCCTATGGAAGAAACGATGACATTTAAGAAATACGTGGGTGGTTCACCGGCAAATATTGCTATTGGAACATCTAAATTAGGCTTAAAAGCAGGATTTATTGGTAAGCTAGCCGATGATCAGCATGGACGCTTCATTGAACAGTATATGGCTGGTGTTGGTGTTGATACAACAAATATGATCGTAGATAAAGAAGGACATAAGACTGGCTTAGCTTTTACAGAAATCTTAAGCCCAGAAGAGTGCAGTATTTTAATGTACCGCGATAATGTAGCAGATCTTTATTTGGATCCATCTGAAGTAAGTGAAGACTACATTAAGAAGTCAAAAATTCTTTTAGTTTCTGGGACAGCTCTTGCAAAAAGTCCATCACGTGAAGCGGTATTAAAAGCAGTACAGCTTGCGAAGAAAAATGACGTGAAGGTTATCTTTGAACTAGATTACCGCGGTTATACATGGGCATCAAAAGAAGAAACATCCGTCTACTATACATTAGTTGCACAGCAGTCTGATGTAGTTGTTGGTACTCGCGATGAGTTTGATGTGATGGAAAATGTGGAAGAAGGCAATAACGAAGCAACGATTGCTGAGTTGTTTAAGCATTCTCCGGAATTAGTCGTTATTAAACATGGTGTTGAAGGTTCATATGCTTTTACAAAATCAGGCGAAACCTTCAGAGGTCAAGCGTATTTAACAAAGGTATTAAAAACATTCGGTGCTGGTGATTCATACGCTTCAGCATTCTTATACGCATTAATCTCTGGTAAAGATATTGAAACGGCTTTAAAATACGGCAGTGCATCTGCAGCAATCGTTGTAAGCAAGCACAGCTCATCTGAAGCAATGCCGACAGTTGAAGAAATTGAACAGCTTATTGCTGAAAGATCATAATCGGAAAATCTGCTCGAGGTGAGAAAACATGGGGAAAATTAGATTAACAACAGCACAGGCATTAATCAAATTTTTAAACCAACAATATATACATGTTGATGGCAAGGAAACTCCTTTTGTAGAAGGGATATTCAATGTATTCGGACACGGGAATGTATTAGGTATTGGCCAGGCACTTGAACAGGATGCGGGTCATTTGAAAGTCATTCAAGGTAAAAATGAACAGGGAATGGCATTAGCAGCAATGGCTTATGGTAAGCAAAAGCTTCGTCAAAAGATCTATGCGGTAACAACATCTGTCGGTCCGGGATCAGCTAACCTAGTTACTGCAGCAGCAACTGCGCTAGCAAACAATATTCCGATGCTTTTATTGCCAGGTGATACCTTTGCTTCAAGACAGCCTGATCCTGTTTTGCAGCAGGTTGAACAGGAATATAGCTTAGCTGTAACAACAAATGATGCATTAAAGCCTGTTTCAAGATATTGGGACCGTATTACACGCCCTGAGCAGCTAATGCCAAGCTTGATCCGTGCATTCGAGGTTATGACAGATCCAGGTAAAGCGGGTCCTGCAACCATTGCGATTGCACAGGATGTTGAAGGCGAAGCGTTTGATTATGATGAAAAATTCTTTTTAAAACGTGTTCACTATCTAGATCGTAAAGCACCGGTAGACCGTGAGCTAAAAGGTGCAGCAGACCTAATTCGAGCAAGCAAGAAACCAATCATTCTAGTTGGTGGGGGAGCTAAATATTCAGAGGCACGTGATATATTAGTAGCTCTATCAGAAAAACATAATATTCCTTTAGTTGAAACCCAAGCGGGTAAAGCAACAGTGGAATCTACATTCAAAAATAACCTTGGTGGAATGGGTGTAACAGGTACGCTCGCAGCAAATAAGGCGGCACGCCAAGCTGATTTAGTCATCGGTATCGGAACAAGATATACTGATTTCGCTACTTCGTCAAAAACAGCATTTAACTTTGAAACAGCAAAGTTTTTAAATATTAACGTAAGCCGTTTTCAGGCATACAAATTGGATGCCTTCCAGGTTGTAGCAGATGCTAAGACAACGCTAGAACAGCTATCACCGCTATTAGAGGGATATGAAACGGAGTTTGGTCAAATAATCACTGATTTAAAAGATGAGTGGAATGCTGAGCGTGAACGCTTAAGCAAGATTACTTTTACTCGTGAAAATTTTGATCCTGAAGTTAAGAACCATTTTACACAGGAAGTTCTAAATGAATATGCAGACGCATTAAATACGGAATTGCCTCAAACAACAGCATTACTGGCCGTTAATGAAACGATTTCACCTGACAGCACGATTATTACTTCAGCTGGTTCGCTTCCAGGGGATGTACAGCGTATCTGGAATCCAACAGTAACAAATACGTATAACGTTGAATACGGTTATTCCTGCATGGGCTATGAAGTATCTGGTGCATTAGGCGTTAAATTGGCTGAGCCAGATAAGGAAGTTTATTCACTTGTTGGTGATGGTAGCTTCTTGTTGATGCATTCTGAATTCATTACAGCTATTCAATATGGTCACAAAGTAAATGTTGTCCTTTTCGATAACTCTGGGTTTGGCTGTATTAATAATCTACAAATGGAAAACGGCAGTGGTTCTTATTTCACAGAATTCAGAACGCATGATAATAAAATCTTAAATATTGATTATGCAAAAGTAGCTGAAGGATATGGCGCTAAAACATATCGTGTCAATACGATTGAACAATTGGAGGCAGCTTTAGAGGATGCGAAAAAGCAGGAAGTATCTACTTTAATTGACATTAAAGTTCTTCCGAAAACAATGACTGAAGGCTATGAAAGCTGGTGGAATGTCGGAGTAGCAGAAGTATCTAATAAAGAAAGCATTCAGAAGGCAAGCGAAGCAAGAAAACAAAAATTAGAAACAGCTAGACAATATTAATAAAAGCTTCTAATTTGCGGCGAGGGTTTTACAAGCCCTCGCTATTTAAAAAAAAATATTTATTGAAAATTAAAATTATTTTTGAGATAACTTTTAAGGAATAAGAGAGGTGAGGGATAAGTGTCAACATTAATTTCATCAAAGTTAGTTTCTATGAAACAAATGCTTGAAAAAGCAAAAGAAGGCAAATACGCAATTGGAGCTTTCAATATTAACAGCTTTCAATGGGCAGAGGCTATTTTAGAAGCAGCTCAAGAGGAGAACTCTCCTGTCATTGTTTCATCTTCTGATCGACTTGTAGATTATTTAGGCGGATTTAAAACGATCGCTGCGATGGTTAATAGAATAGTAGAAGAAAAGAACATTACGGTGCCTGTAGCATTGCACTTAGACCACGGTATGAGTGTTGCACGCTGTAAAGAGGCAATAGATGCAGGATATACTTCGGTTATGATAGACGGCTCACACCATCCAATTGATGAAAATATTCTTATGACAAAGCAAGTTGTAGACTATGCCCGCCCACAGGGTGTATCAGTTGAAGCAGAGGTTGGAACGGTTGGCGGAAATGAAGATGGTCTAATCGGCGGGATCCAATATGCAGATCCTGAAGAATGTTCCCGTATTGTAAAAGAAACTGGTATTGATGCATTAGCAGCTGCACTTGGCTCTGTTCACGGACCATATCAAGGTGAACCGAAGCTTGGTTTCTCAGAAATGAAGGAAATATCTGAGTTAACAAATATTCCACTTGTATTGCATGGCGGATCAGGTATACCTGAATATCAAATTCAGAAATCGATTGAGCTTGGTCATGCAAAAATTAATGTGAATACAGAATGTTTACAGGCATGGACAAAAGCCGTACGTGAAATTTTAGCAAATGACAGTGAAGTATATGATGCACGTGCGATCCTTACACCAGGGAAAGAAGCAGTTAAAGAGACGGTAAAGGCTAAAATTAGAGAATTTAAATCTAGCAATAAAGCATAATTAAAAAATGAGGGGGTGGCTGTAATAGTCATTCCCTTTCCTTAATTATATGAATTTCATGATTAAAGGAGGGTATTACAGTGGAATTGAAAATTGGGGTTATTGGCACAGGGGCGATCGGGCAAGACCATATTCGTCGGTTTACTAATAAAGTGAAAGGTGCAAAGGTAGTAGCCGTCACAGATATAAACGCCGAGAGGGCTGTTCAAATAGCTCAGGAGGTAGGGGCAACGTTTGTCGAAACAGGTGAAGAATTAATTAGATTACCTGAAGTTGACGCAGTTGTCGTAACATCTTGGGATCCAACGCATGAAGGATATGTACTTGAAGCTATTAAGAATAATAAATATGTATTCTGTGAAAAGCCGCTTGCTGTTGAAGCGGAGGGCTGCAAAAGAATTATGAATGCAGAAGTAGAGTTGGGTAAAAAATTAGTTCAAGTTGGGTTTATGAGAAGATATGATAGAGGCTATCTAGAACTGAAGGAAATGGTAGACAGCGGAAAACTTGGAGAAGTACTGATGCTTCACTGTGCCCACCGTAATGTTTCGTCAGGTGAAAACTATGACACTCCGATGGCAATCGTAAATACTGCCGTTCATGAAATCGATGTATTAAGATGGTTACTGAATGAAGACTATGCGGCAGTTCAAGTCATAATGCCAAAACAAACGTCGAACACTCATGATAAACTGCATGACCCGCAAATTTTAATTTTAGAAACTGAATCGGGTATACATATTGATGTTGAGATTTTTGTGAATTGCAAATATGGATATGACATAAAATGTGAAGTGGTCTGTGAGAATGGAGCAGTCTCATTATCAAATCCTTCATACTCAAGCATTCGTAGTGCAGGAAATGATTTTACAGGCATTCCAATGGATTGGGAACAACGGTTTGAAGGGGCATATGAGCGGGAACTTCAACTTTGGGTTGATTCAGTAAAAGTAGATGAATTAAATGGACCAACTGCTTGGGATGGATATGTTGCATCTGTTACGACCACAGCCGGAACTGTAGCAAGAGAAACAGGAAAACGTGTAGAAATTAAGTATGACGAGTGCCCAGATTTATATAAAGTTAACTTAATAAAATTGTAATACAATATATTTTGATATTCCATAATGTGAACAGCTAGGCAATTCCTGCCTAGTTTTTTTCAAAAAGCTGAAAATGGAAGTGGTTTGATGGGGGATTTAAGTTCTTCTAGGAGCAAATATTTATTTATCGTTGTTTCATTCCTGCTGTGGTTTCCACAGTTTATGTATGTCCCGATATTATCACCCTATATGGAGTCAATAGGGGCACAATATAGCTTTATCGGAATTGTCTTGAGCAGCTACGGTATTACACAGCTTCTTTGCCGCTTGCCAATCGGGATTTTCTCAGACCTTTTGAAACTTAGAAAACCGTTTATTATATTGGGCATGATAGCGAGCATGACCAGCTGTTTAATCTTTTTATTCACAGATAGTTTAGGGTTGATTCTGGCCGCCCGTGCTCTTGCTGGTGTTTCTGCAGCATCTTGGGTAGCCTTTACAGTCCTATACCCGGGCTATTTTGCCCCTAATGAAGTCCATCGGGCGATGGGAAGTATCTCATTTATTGTTGTACTGGCGCAATTCCTAGGCATGGCATTTAGCGGTTATATTGTTGATACATGGGGATGGAAGGCACCGTTTTGGATAGGTGTATCATTTAGCATTTTAGGTGTTGTTCTTTCTATTTTTGTATATGAGCCAAAAGAAAAGATTACTAGAGAGCCTATGAAGGTAAAAGAGCTTGTGTCTGTTATGAAGGAGCCTTCTTTGTTAAAAGTAGCGATATTATCGATTATTGCCCATAGCATCATTTTTTCGACGATGTTCGGCTTTACATCCAACTATGCGCTGCAAATTGGGTTTAAAGCCAGCGAGCTTACATTTATCGTCTTTGCCTTTATGATTCCACATGCGATTGCAACCCTTTTTATGGGGCGGGTGCTTGTTCCGCATCTAGGGGAATGGAGGTCATTGAAATGGGCCTTTTTCATGGCTGCTGTCATCACTCTAGTCTTACCCTTTGTACAAACAAAAGGATTATTCTTAATTGTACAGGCGATTAGCGGATTTTCATTGGGCTTAATTTTCCCTCTTTTGCTGGGAATGTCCATTGATAAAATCGCTCAGGAAAAAAGAGCTACTGCGATGGGGGCATATCAGGCTTTATATGCCATTGGTATTTTTGGTGGGCCTTTTTTTGCAGGGCTTTTCAATTCACTTATGGGAATTAAAGCAGGATTTTATTTCGTAGGCGTATTAGGACTGATAGCAACCTTGCTAACCATTATTTGGAGCAGAAATGCAGGTCGCTCAAAGGCATTTGATAAAGAAGCTTTGGAAAATGATTTTCGTAAACATGAAAGTATATAAAAAAACAGCCAATTCTCTTTTATCTATGAGAATTGGCTGGTGATCCATGCTGATATTCAATATAGTTTTTCAATAAATCATCATTCTTACTGTAAATCAATCCTTCATGAACAGTGAGACGAGCATTTCCGTAGTTATCCATTGATTCTTTATAATCAGCAATAAAAGCCGCTATTAATTTTGTTAGTTTTCTCATTTTAGTGACCTCCCTTTTAGTGTGTTTCGTAAATAGTGATTAAAGCAGCTCCATAGTTATTCATTGATTTTTCATAATCAGCTTTAATGGTTTTCATTAATGTTGTTAATTTCTTCATTTAAGTCATCTCCTTTTTCTATTTGATGAACTTATTATCTAATATTGGTTAACTTTTGGCAAAGTGTTTGAAAACGGAAACAATGACTGTGAAAACGTACATCATTAGACTAATTCTCTACTATCCTTTGTTTTTCATCACTTTTCGTTTGTTTTCATTTTATTAAGGAGGGAAGTAAATGATCAAAAGAGTAGAACACGTTGGGATTATGGCAACTGATATGGATGGGTCTATTCGATTTTATGAAAACCTTTTAGGATTCCAGATTCGTGTGAGGGTAAATAACGGGCAAAAAGAGTTAGTTTTTCTAACACATGAAGGTCTGCCAGGATTCGAAATTGAACTGATTCGTGATTTACAGTCCACTGTTACCTATTCAGAATATGGACTGGTCAATCATTTGGCATTTGTTGTGGATGATTTGGATCAAGTCATCAGCCGTTTTGAGCATGAAGGGATAACTTTCTTAACAAGCAAACCTAAACAAGGCATAGGTCGAAAAACGATTCGTTTTAAAGGACCAAATGGAGAGATTTTACAGTTAGTAGAAGAGCGTATGATTAACAAATTGAATGAAACGTAATTATAGAAAAGAAGCTATGGGATATAGAAAACCAATTCTCAAATTTTTATTTGAGAATTGGTTTTTTATTATATCTTTAATAGAAACTCTCTGTATTTTTTAGGAGAATAATTTGTATGATTCTTAAAGGTAGTAACAAAGTGTGTCACGCTGTTAAAGCCACATTTGAATGCGATTTCATTTATCGAGTGATTGGTACTAAATAAAAGTTTTTTAGCGTTGTTAATTCGAAAATCAATTAAATATTGATGCGGGGTGTAATTTGTTTGTTTTTTAAATAACCTTGAAAAATGATAAGGACTTATCTTAACATGGTCAGCAATATCATTTAAAGTAATGTCTTTATTATAATTACTTTCGATAAAGGAAACTGCAGTCTTAATCGTTTCTTCAAGCGTATGATCTGCCTTGTTTGAGATCCTTTCCAGCTCGTAAAGAATTCTATGAATTAGAATAGAGATTCCGTGTTCGTCAACTTTATCGGTTTCCATCATACTTAAGATTCTATTCATAAAGTCAGTAATATCACTGGAGTTTTCCAGTGAGAAAACACAGCCATGTTTTTGAAAAAGATAATCAAAATAGGCTCTGCTGGAATTACCATCGAAATGAATCCATTCAAATTCCGATTCCTCTACTGTCTTGTATAGATGGGGATGATAGCAATCGAGGAAAACAAAGGTATTTTCATTAGCAATATATTTATGATCTTTGTAATGAATCTCCATTTTTCCCTTTTTAATATACAAAAATAAGAATTGTTCAAAGCGGTCCCTTTTCGTTTGATAAAGTTCCGAGCATACATAGCTGCCAGCATTATAAAGATAGAAAAGGGCTTTTTTAGCAAAACAACTTGATGTGTGGAAAAATGACCTTGAACCTTTTAAAACCCCTAATTCCTCCATGTTTTCTCCTTTCAAAGGGTTGAAATGGTATATAATAATAGCAATTTTATTAAAAAAACTATAAAGGAAGCAACATCATGCAAAAACATAGCAATTTTTTTAAATAAAGCAGCATTTTTCTTTAATGATATTATAAATTTAGTATATTAAAATGAATAATAATTAGCAATAAATCAAAATGATATAACTGATAGATTATGATCTAATTTGTGGAATTCGTTTATAGATAAAATGAAAATGCCCAAAAACGTTGATTTAACGGGCTTTCTTACATACTCTTAACCAATAATAAGCTCAATTTAATGCCAAAAGGAGAGAAACTATAGTTTCTCTCCTAAAAGTCGTGCCCTCTTGACTGAAAGCGCTTTTACTATTATCATTAACTCATAGGTTATCAAGAGTTAACCAAAACATAATAATTAATGCATGATGAAATTGAAGTTAAAAATGTTAAAGGGAGGAAATAATATATAAATATTAATAGTTTTGAGTAGGATTTACTCAAGTTTTTCAGTGAAGTATACTTTCGTGAATTTTCTATTTTATCAATTAATTCACTAACTGCTCAATATTTAACCAAATGTTATGCAAAGCAATAGTAGGAAAGAGGGTTTTGCTATGGGGAATCAACAAATTTCATGGGGAATTGCTCCGATTGGCTGGCGTAATGATGATATTCCGGAAATAGGAGCTGAGAACACTTTATCACATTTACTAAGTGATATTGTCGTTGCCGGATTTGAAGGAACAGAAGTAGGTGGTTTCTTCCCAGAACCAAAAATATTAAACAAAGAACTTCAACTTCGTAATTTAAGAATAGCAGGTCAATGGTTTAGTAGTTTTATTATTCGTGATGGTGTAGAGGAAGCATCTAAGGCGTTCCATAGGCACTGCGAATACCTACAGGCAGTTAACGCAGCCGTAGCGGTTGTATCAGAACAAACCTACAGTATCCAAGGAACAGGCAAAAATGTCTTTACTGAGAAGCCTTTCTTCACTGATGAAGAATGGAACAACCTATGCCAGGGACTTAATGAACTTGGAAAAGTCGCTGAGCAATATGGTTTGAAGCTTGTTTTCCATCACCATATGGGTACAGGTGTACAAACCTTAGAAGAGATAGATCGCCTTATGGACAATACGGATCCAAATCATGTTCATTTGCTATATGATACAGGTCATATTTTCGTTTCTGATGGTGATTATATGTCATTACTACATAAACATATTGAGCGCATCAAACACGTTCATTTCAAGGACGTTCGCAAAGATGTAAGAGAGCAATGCGAAATGGACGGAAAATCATTCCTACAGTCATTCTTAGCTGGAATGTTCACCGTTCCTGGTGATGGATGTATCGATTTTACAGAGGTTTATCAGAAATTACTTGATGTTAACTATTCAGGATGGATTGTTATTGAGGCTGAGCAGGACCCGTCAGTTGCACACCCATTAGAATATGCTTTAAAAGCCCGTAAATATATTAATGAAGAACTATTAGTATTAGATAAAAATGCATTAGTCGGAAGTTAATAAAAAATAAAATATAGCCCTGGGGAGGGTAAAGCATGAGTAGTCAAGCAATTGAAAAAAAGCATGATCACAAGAAAGCTTTAAAAAAGATTACCATCATTTCGACATTCGGAGGGCTTCTCTTCGGATATGACACAGGTGTTATTAACGGAGCGCTGCCATATATGGCAAGACCGGATGAGCTTAACTTAACTCCGGTCACGGAAGGACTTGTAACAAGTTCACTGCTTTTCGGTGCGGCATTTGGAGCTGTATTTGGCGGACGGTTAGCTGACCGCTTCGGCCGACGTAAAATGATTCTTAATCTTGCCTTTCTCTTCTTCTTAGCAGCAATTGGATGTACAGTTGCACCATCTGCAGGTGTGATGATTGTTTTTCGTTTCTTATTAGGACTTGCTGTCGGTGCCGCATCTGTAATGGTACCAGCCTTCTTAGCAGAAATGTCCCCTGCTGAAAAACGCGGAAGGATGGTTACCCAGAACGAATTAATGATTGTTACGGGCCAATTACTAGCATTTGTGTTTAATGCAATCCTTGGTACTGCCTTTGGAGAAGAAGCGGCACATGTTTGGCGCTACATGTTAGTCATTGCATCACTGCCGGCCATTATCTTATGGTTTGGAATGCTGACTGTACCAGAGAGCCCGCGTTGGCTGGCATCAAAAGGAAAACTAGGGGATGCACTTCGTGTCCTTCAGGAAATACGTGAAGCAAGCCGTGCTGAAGCAGAATTAAAGGAAATTGAAGATAATATTAAGCAAGAAACAGGGATTAAACAAGCTACTTTTAGTGATTTAAATGTACCTTGGGTACGTCGTATTGTCATGATTGGAATCGGAATCGCTGTTGTACAACAAATTACAGGTGTTAACTCCATTATGTACTACGGTACACAAATTCTTCAACAATCTGGCTTCTCAACAGATGCAGCGCTTGTTGGTAACATTGCTAATGGTGTTATCTCAGTTTTGGCTACATTCGTGGGTATTTGGCTTTTAGGTAAAGTTGGTCGCCGCCCAATGCTTATTGTTGGACTAGCAGGAACTACAACTGCACTAACTTTAATTGGAGTATTCTCATTAGTACTAGATGGTTCAACAGCGTTACCGTTTGCTGTACTAGCTATGACAGTTACTTTCCTGGCATTCCAACAAGGAGCAATCTCACCGGTAACCTGGTTAATGCTTTCAGAAATCTTCCCGCTTAAATTACGCGGACTTGGAATGGGTGTAACAGTATTCTGTTTATGGATTGTCAACTTCCTAGTTGGATTATCATTCCCAATTTTATTGAGCGCAGTAGGATTATCTTCTACGTTCTTCATTTTTGCCGTGTTAGGAATTGCGGCTATTACATTCGTGAATAAGTTCTTACCGGAAACAAAAGGTAAGACACTTGAGCAGCTAGAAGCATATTTCCGGGATCACAAGAAATCGGAGACGAAAAAAGCAGTTAATCAGTAATCTTTAAATATTTAAATATTTAAAATATTGTAAGCGTTTAAGTCCACTGAACTATTTTTATAGTGTCAGCATATCACTAGAATAGTCCGGAACTTGAATAATAGATTAGATTTTTTCTAACAGGAGGAAAATATCATGACTTTAGGATTTGGTGTAGTTGGAACAGGTGCAATTGGAAGAGAGCATATTAATAGAATTACAAATAAATTATCTGGTGGAAAAATTGTTGCTGTAACGGACGTTAATCAAGAGTCAGCTAAACAAACGGTTGAGCAATATGGATTAGATGCAGTTGTATATCAAGACGATAAAGCATTGATTGCAGATGAGAATGTTGATGTTGTACTAGTAACAAGCTGGGGCCCAGCACATGAAGCAACGGTTGTAGCAGCTGTTGAAGCTGGAAAATATGTATTCTGCGAAAAGCCGCTTGCTACTACTGCAGAAGGTTGTATGCGAATTGTTCAAGCTGAAATGAAGCAAGGCAAAAAGCTAGTTCAAGTCGGATTTATGCGTCGTTATGACACAGGCTATGTTGCATTAAAACAAGCAATTGATAAAGGTGAAATTGGTCAGCCGCTAATGGTTCGTGCTGTACATCGTAACCCTGAAGTGGGTGAAGCATATGTAACTGAAATGGCTGTTGTTGATACATTGATCCATGAAATCGACGTTCTTCACTGGTTGGTAAATGATGATTATAAATCAGTTCAAGTAGTTTTCCCAAGAAAAACGAAATATTCTCATGGCAAACTTCAAGATCCACAATTATTTACAATAGAAACAAACAGCGGAATTGTGATGAATGTTGAAGTATTTGTGAATTGTAAATATGGTTATGATATTCAATGTGAGGTTATTGGTGAAGATGGTGTTGCTTATTTACCAGAGTTCCCAAGTGTTGTTACACGTAAGGATGCGAAGCTAAGCTCAGGTATTTTAATGGACTGGAAATACCGTTTCATGGATGCTTATGATATTGAAATTCAGGACTTCATGGATGCAATCATTAAAAAGGGTGCGCCACAAGGGCCAACATCATGGGATGGATATATTGCAGCAGTAACAGCAGATGCATGTGTTAAAGCACAGCAAACAGGTCAAAAAGAAGCGATTACACTTGAAGAAAGACCAGCATTCTATAGTGAAAAGGCTGTTCTTGAAACAGTTTAAGTTTATAAAGTAGAAGCGAGGCTGTCCCAATGGCAAAAGCCTAATGGGACAGTCGCATGTAAGAAAGGGGTAAATAAAATTGCGTTTAGCATATGATCCGTCACATTATCGTGACAATACGAATTTAAAAGATACAATCGATACAGTTGCCAGATTAGGGTATGAATGGGTTGAGTTCTCTCCAAGGAAAGACTTTATTTGGTTTTATGAATATCCAAAGGTAGATAAGCAGTTGATAAAGGATTTAAAAAGATATTGCCGTGATGCCGGGGTTAAAATCTCTTCCATTCTTCCGGTGCAGCAATGGTCATCACCAAACGAAGATGAACGTCAGACTGCCGTGAGAAACTGGAAACGCTGCATCGAAATCACTTCTGAATTAGAAGTCGATTTGATGAACAGTGAATTCAGTGGTGACAAGAGCCGTCCGGTGGAAAGTGAAGCAGCATTTCTTAAATCAATGGACGAGCTTATGCCGATTTTTGAAAATGAAGGGATTAAACTTAATTTACAATCACATCCAAATGATTTTATTGAGTTAAATATAGAAGCAGTTCGCATGATTCGTGCATTAGATAAGGATTGGATTAAGTTAGTTTATTCTGTACCGCATGCATTCTACTATGACAATGGCATTGGTGATGTAGCGAAGCACATCGATGAAGCAGGGGATTTGCTTGCTCATGTACTTATTGCCGACACATGGAATCATAAAGCAGCATTTGGATTACGCTATATTATTAACCCTCCTGATGCAAATGTAACCATCCACCAGCACATGAACCCTGGAGATGGGGAAGTAGATTTCGATACTTTATATCGTAAATTAAGAGAAACGAATTTTGACGGTATTGTTACAAATGCTGTATTCCATTATCCTGACCGCCCTGAATGGTCAAATGAAGTAACCTTAAAGTCTATTAAAGAAGGATTAAATATTTAACTTCATTCAGCAGAAGTCCCCCACTTTTATAAGTATGGGATGAATGTGGGGATTTAGACCACGGCTGAATGAAGTTAAGCCTCCGGCGGATGCCTCGGATTTTTTTATGTAATTTCTCGAGCGAGCTCGAGAAAAATCCGGGCGCAAATTCGACGGGCGAATTTGATTCATATTTTCAGCTAGTTCAGCTTAGGAGGAACAAATCATGAAACTGTCATTTAACGAAGGAACAACATGGGAAAGTGCATCCCTTCAACAAAATCTAGATCTTTGTGAAAAATATGGCTACGATTATATTGAAATTCGTACGATAGATCAATTAATCGACTATTTAAAGGAAAATACTCTTGATGATTTAAAAGAGTACTTTGATACCCATCATATTAAACCTCTTTCTTTAAACGCTTTATGCTTCTTTAATAACCGTACTAAAGAAGACGAGGAGAAGGTGATTGAAGAGTTCAAAGAATACTTAGAGATTTGTAAAAAAATAAATTGCGAATATATCTGCGTTGTGCCTTCTAATATTGATGTAACGGAAAAAGGAAAAACATTAACAGAAGAGGTAAATGCAAGCTGTGTTCAGGTTTTAACACAACTATCCGACTTAGCAGAGCCTTACGGAGTAAAAATTGCTATTGAATTTATTGGAATTCCACAAAATACAGTTAATACATTTGCGCAAGCCTTCGATATTGTTAAGCAAGTGAATAGAGATAATGTGGGTCTTGTGTATGATACGTTCCAATTCACTGGAATGGGATCAAGATTTGAAGATGTGACAGATGATGCAGCTGAAAAAATCTTTATTTTCCATATCAATGACGTAGATGGGTACCCTGTTGGTCAAATGCATGACACAAATCGAGTATGGCCAGGTCATGGTGTGATAGATTTAGAAGCACATTTAAAGAGATTGAAAGAATTAAATTATGATTTTGCGGTATCTGTTGAATTATTCAGACCAGAATATTATCAAATGGATCCTGAAGAAGTGATTAAAAAGGCTAAAGAAACAACGTTGGAAGTATTGGAAAAGTATTATAAATAATTAATAAAAGGGAGCAGTTCATACTGAATGAACTGCTCTCTTTTATTATTATTAAATATAGAAAAAGCGATTGACTGAAAGCGCTTTTAATATTATGATTTTAATAGAAATTCATCAAAATATATCCAAAAGTTAACAGGATTTATAGAAATTTGTTTACTTGTAGACTCATTTTTTATAATCTTTTAACAACTTTATGGTGATTTTTGTGGTGCAGTGACGAAGGAGGATTAGGATGAGTGATATTAGAGTAGGTATTGTTGGGTTGGGGAGATTAGGAAGAACACATGCCATAAATTTAGCTGAAAATGTTCCAGGGGCTAAACTTGTAGCAGCCTGCAGCTTTGTTGAAGATGAACTGGAGTATGCTAAACGTGAACTTGGTGTAACAGAGACATATACCTCATATGAGGAAATGGTGGAAAGTCCTAATGTTGATGCTGTATGCATCGTTTCACCATCAGGCTACCATCCCGAGCAGATTCGCTTAGCAATGGAAAAAGGGCTGCATGTATTCAGTGAGAAACCAATTGGATTAGACATTGAAGATATTGAAAAAACAATGGGAGTCATTCATGCTCATCCTGATCAGGTTTTCCAGCTTGGGTTTATGAGAAGATATGATGAGTCCTATCAATATGCTAAAAAGATGGTGGACGAAGGAGCATTGGGTGAATTGACAGTCATTCGCTGTTACGGGATTGACCCAAGTTCAGGAATGGAAGGCTTCGTAAAATTTGCTCAGTCCAGCAACAGCGGCGGTTTATTCTCTGATATGTCTATTCATGATATTGATTTAGTTAGATGGTTTTCGAAAAAAGAAGTCAACCGTGTGTGGGCAATGGGGAAAAATGCTGCTTATCCTGAGTTAGATGATTTAAATGAATTAGAAACTGGCGCAGCAATGATGCAGCTGGAAGATAAAACAATGGCCATTTTGGTTGCTGGCAGAAATGCAGCGCATGGCTATCATGTGGAAACGGAATTAATCGGAACAAAAGGAATGCTCCGTGTTGCAGCTGCTCCGGAGAAAAATCTAGTGACTATTTTTGATGAAAATGGTGTAGTGAGACCGACTTCACAGAACTTCCCTGAACGTTTTAAGGATGCGTTTGTAAATGAAATGAGAGAATTTATTTCATGTATTAAAGAAAAACGTCAGCCAGAAGTTGGTGCAATTGATGGTCTGCAAAGTACAAAAGTAGCAATTGCATGTCAAAAATCTGTTGAAACCAATCAATTAGTTGAAGTGGAATAAAAGTAAAACATATATTTGATAGTTACGTTTTGCAGTTTCATTTAGTTATATCATTCGATTTTCGGGAGGAAATAAACAATGTCAGCAGAAACAAAAATTACGTTTGGTTGTGCGCCGATCGCTTGGACTAATGATGATATGCCTGAGTTAGGCAGTGAAAATAGCTTTGAACAGTGTATCAGCGAAATGGCGTTAGCCGGCTATACAGGAACAGAGATTGGGAATAAGTATCCTCGTGACCCTGAAACATTAAAGAACTATTTAGAGATTAGAGGTCTTCAAGTAGCAAGTGCATGGTTTAGCTCATTTTTAACAACAAAGCCATTTGAAGAAACAAAGCAGGCATTCATTGAACATCGTGATTTCTTGCATGCAATGGGAGCAAAGGTGATTGTTGTTTCTGAGCAAGGGCACAGTGTCCAAGGACAGATGGATACACCTGTTTTTAAAGAAAAGCCAGTGTTTACTGACTCTGAGTGGGATTTATTAACCCAAGGATTAGAAGCTCTTGGGGAGTTAGCTGGTGAGAAGGGAATGGCAATTGTATACCATCACCATATGGGTACGGGTGTGCAAACAACTGCTGAAATTGACCGTTTAATGGAAAGTACTTCACCTGAAAAAGTATCGCTATTATTTGATACTGGCCACCTTGTATTCTCTGGTGAAAATCCAATTGAAATCTATCAAAAGTATCAATCACGTATTAAACACATTCATTTTAAGGATATCCGTGAATCCTTGGCTAAAGAAGTTAAGGACAATCAGGATAGTTTCCTTGTAGGTGTAAAAAAAGGTGTCTTTACTGTGCCTGGTGACGGTATGATTGATTTTGACCCAATTATGAAAGCTGTCATTGAAAGCGGATATGAGGGCTGGATTGTTGTGGAGGCAGAGCAGGACCCTGCAAAGGCTAATCCTTTTGAGTATGCTTTAAAGGCAAGAAAATATATTGATTCTTTAATGCAGCAAACACAATTAGTTTAATTTTTATTTAACATAACGAAGGTTCAAAAAAACAATATTAGATAGGGATGTCTCGAAAAATGGGACATCCTTTTCCTGTATAGAATAAATGGTTAGTAATTTGCTAGAAAAGGAGCTGTTTTAGATGGCGATTAAAATTTCAGGAGCACCTTGTTGTTGGGGAGTAGACGATCCAAAAAACCCTTACCTCCCACCTTGGGAAAGAGTGTTAAGTGAAGCATCACAGGCTGGTTATAAAGGAATTGAGTTAGGGCCTTATGGTTACATACCGCTGGATATTGAACAAGTGCAGGCTGAGCTTGCTAAAAACAATTTGACAATTATTGCTGGAACCATTTTTAACGATTTGCTATCAGCGTCTAATATAGAAAATGTACTAAAACAAGTGGATGATATTTGTTCCTTGATTACAAAGCTACCAGCAACACCGAAGGAAGCGGGTCAGAAATTCCCAACACCGTATCTAACCGTCATGGATTGGGGACATGATGAACGTGATTATTATGCAGGTCATCCAGATAAAGCAGTTAGGTTATCTGATGAGGATTGGAAGCAAATGATGGAGCATATTCGATTAATTTCTGAACGGGCAAAAAGCTACGGGGTACGTGCCGTTATTCATCCACATGCAGGAGGATACATCGAGTATGAAGATGAAATCAACAAACTTTTGGAAGATATCCCATATGAAACGGCTGGACTTTGCCTTGATACAGGCCATCTTTATTATGCAAAAATGGACCCTGTTGAGTGGCTTCGAGAATGTGCTGACAGGTTAGATTATATTCATTTTAAAGATATTGATATTGATGTCTATAACGAAGTAATGGGGGAACGTATCCGCTTTTTCGATGCCTGTGCTAAAGGCGTCATGTGTCCAATTGGACAAGGTGTAATTGATTATGATTCCATTCATAAATTATTGAAGGAAATCAATTATCATGGCTATATCACGCTTGAGCAAGAGCGTGATCCTAGAAACTCAGATACAAGTTTACGTGATGTAAAACAAAGTGTTGATTATTTAAAGAGTATAGGTTTTTGATTGTCGTTCATTTTCATAAGGTCGAAATAGGTAATGGTATGCTACTGAGAAGTGCTTGTCTTTAAAATACAAAAACAAGTCTTCATAGTGTAAATACTTTATCTATGGTATGTCCTATAATCATAAATAATTGGTTTATAATTTGTTACTAGCCAATTTTTAATAAAGAAAGGGGAAAATTTAATTGCGTTTAGCATATGATCCGTCCCATTATCGTGACAATACTAATTTAAAAGATACAATTGATACCGTAGCTAGATTAGGCTATGAGTGGGTGGAATTGTCACCACGGAAAGATTTTATTTGGTTTTACGAGTATCCAAAGGTAGACAAGCAGCTTATCAAGGATTTAAAAAGATATTGTTCTGACGCAGGTGTAAAAATCTCGTCTGTTCTTCCAGTACAGCAATGGTCTTCGCCAAATGAAGCAGAACGCCAAGCTGCAGTGAGAAACTGGAAGCGTTGCATAGAAATTACCTCTGAATTAGGCGTGGATTTAATGAATAGTGAATTCAGCGGTGACAAAAGCCGTCCGGTTGAAAGTGAAGCTGCTTTTGTCCGTTCCATGGAAGAGCTTATGCCAATTTTTGAAAATGAAGGGATTAAACTAAATCTACAATCCCATCCAAATGATTTCATTGAATTAAATATAGAAGCTGTCCGCATGATTCGTGCATTAGAAAAGGATTGGATTAAGTTAGTTTATTCGGTACCCCATGCTTTCTACTATGATAATGGCATTGGAGATGTAGCGAAGCACATCGATGAAGCAGGGGATTTGCTTGCTCATGTACTTATTGCCGATACATGGAATCATAAAGCCGC
>Ga0180215_1001122_pt1 | contig 30462 bp, 22 predicted proteins | sample eDN3rd37CBELigBY_FD_128871 | JGI IMG/M metagenome (GOLD analysis project Ga0180215, IMG submission 128871) | Enriched backyard soil microbial communities from Emeryville, California, USA - eDNA 3rd pass 37_C BE-Lig BY (version 2) (version 2) | ecosystem: Environmental > Terrestrial > Soil >...
CCCCACCCCCCGACCCCCGAATCCCGAATCCCGAATCCCGACCCCCAACCCCCAAATCCCAAATAGGTGCGATCCTTGCCACTCACCCGCAACGTTCACCGCCCGCACCGCCGACGTGGAATGATGCAGCCTTATCCACCCGATTGGCCCGAGTCCCGATCCCCCCGCGCGAGCGGCACCCCGGGCGCCCCACCCCGCGCGGCCGTGGGAACCGTCCGTCCCTCGCGGTCGGACGCCGAGCATCCCCCCGAGCCGGAGACGACCTCGTGATCGCGCTCCTAGCGGTCCATCTCGCCGCGGTGGTGCTCGCCCCCCTCCTCGCGCGGCGGCTCGGCCGCAACGCCTTCCTGGTCCTGGCCGCCGCACCGGCGGCCGCCGCGGTCTGGGCGCTCTGGCACGCCCCCGCGATCCTCGCCGGGAAGGCCGAGACCGGGGTACTGAACTGGGCCCCCGGGCTCGGCGTCCAGCTCGCCCTGCGGATGGACGCCTTCGGCGTGCTCATGACCCTCCTCGTCGGCGGGATCGGCGCGCTGATCTTCTGTTACTCGCGCTGGTACTTCCCCGACCGCCCCGACCTCGGCCGGCTCGCGACGCAGCTCGTGGCGTTCGCGGGCGCGATGTTCGGGGTGGTCGTCGCGGATGACGTCGTCTCGCTCTACATCTTCTGGGAGCTGACCTCGATCACCTCCTACCTCCTGATCGGGTTCGACGACCGCTCGGCGGAGGCGCGCGCCGCCGCGTTGCGCGCCCTCCTCGTCACCGTGGCCGGCGGGCTGACGATGCTCGCCGGCTTCGTCCTGCTCGCCCAGCTCGCCGGGTCGTACTCCCTCTACGCGATCCTGGCGACTCGCCCGACCGGCCCGCTCTTCGAGCTCGGCCTCTTCCTCGTCCTTATCGGCGCCTTCACGAAGTCCGCCCAGGTGCCGTTCCACTTCTGGCTCCCCGGGGCGATGACCGCGCCGACCCCCGTGAGCGCGTACCTGCACTCGGCCACGATGGTCAAGGCCGGCGTCTACCTGATCGCGCGGCTGGCGCCCGCCTTCGCCGAGCTCTGGTACTGGCGGCCGCTCCTCCTCTCGGTCGGGCTCGCCACGATGCTCGTCGGCGGGTGGCGCGCGCTCGCCCAGCGCGATCTGAAGCTCCTCCTCGCCCACGGGACGATCAGCCAGCTCGGGCTCCTCGTGGTCCTCTTCGGCGCCGGGCTCCCCGAGGCCACCCTCGCCGGCGCGACCCTGATCCTCGCCCACGCGGCCTTCAAGGGCGCGCTCTTCATGATCGTCGGGATCGTCGACAAACAAGCCGGGACACGCGACATCACCCGGCTCGACGGCCTCTACCGCCCCCTGCGCGCGACCTTCATCGTCGCTACGATCGCCGTCGGCTCCATGGCCGGGCTCCCGCCGCTGCTGGGCTTCATCGCCAAGGAAGCCGCCTTCGAGGCATTCACGGAGATGGTGGGGGGCATCGTGAGCCGGGTGGTGTCGGCGTTCCTCGTGGTCGGCTCAGCGCTCACCTTCGCCTATAGCACGCGGTTCCTCTGGGGCACCTTCGCGTCCAAGTCTCCAGACGACGTCGCCTCCGCCCCCAACTCCGCCAGCGTACCACGCCCCGCGGCGGGGTTCCTGGCCCCCGCGGCGGTCCTCTCCGCGGTCACGCTGCTGTTCGGGATACTCCCCGGCGGCGTCAGCGACCTCGTGGTCGGCGGCGCGCAGGCGCTCGACCCGCGCGTCGCGCCCCAGCGCCTCGCGCTCTGGCACGGCTTCAACCTCGCCTTCACGCTCTCGCTGGCCGCGATCCTCGGCGGGGCACTCCTCTGGATGCTGCGCCGGGACGTGGCCGATTTCCAGGAGCACTACCGCCTCCCCTGGGACGCCGCCCGGCTCCATGACCGCGCCGTCGAGCTGCTGCTGCGCTTCGCCAACATCGTGACCGGGCGGATGCAGACCGGGTCGCTCCCCCTCTACCTCCTGGTCATCCTGAGCACCGCGATCCTCATCCCCGGCGCTATCCTGGTGACGAAGGCATGGACCTGGCCGAAGGTCGAGCTCCTGGAGCAGCCCCTGCAGGGGGTCGTCGCCCTGCTGATGCTGCTCGCCATGGCGGCCACGGTCTTCAACAAGCAGCGGATGGCCGCGGTCGTGGCGACGAGCGTGGTCGGCTACGGGGTCGCGTTCCTCTTCGTGCTCCAGGGCGCGCCCGACCTGGCGCTCACCCAGCTCCTCTTCGAGACGCTCCTCCTGGTACTCTTCGTCCTGATCCTGCGCCACCTCCCGTCCTACTTCTCCGCGCGCGGCGGGACCGAATGGAAGGTGCTCCGCGGGCTGCTGGCCATCGCGGTCGGCGCGTTCACCGCCAGCATCGCCCTCATCGCCCGCGGCGCGCGACGGGAGGAGTCCGTCTCGGTCGAGTACATACGGCGCGCGCTCCCGGAAGGGGAAGGCCACAACGTCGTCAACGTGATCCTCGTCGACTTTCGCGCCTTCGACACCTTCGGCGAGATCATGGTCCTGACCGCCGCCGCGCTCGGGGTCATGGGGTTGATCCGCGCCGCGCGCCGCGGCCGGGGCCAACCATACGACTACCGGCCCGCGCCTATCTTCCGCGCCTCGCCGATCCTCGACCCCGCCGCCCGCATCCTCTTCCACACCGTGCTCCTCTACTCGATCATCCTCCTCACGGTCGGCCACGACCGCCCCGGCGGCGGGTTCATCGGCGGGCTGGTCGGCGGCGGCGCCTTCATCCTCCTCTACCTCGCCGGCGGCACCCCGCTCTTCCGCCGCGGCGAGCCCGCGCGCCCAGAACTCTTCCTCGGCTCCGGGATCTCCCTGGCCGCCCTGGTCGGCGCCAGCGCCTGGCTCCGCGGAGACGCGTTCCTCGAGGCGCTGGACATCGACCTCGACCTCCCGGCGCTCGGTCGACTCGAGATACCGTCCGTCTTCCTCTTCGACTTCGGCGTCTACCTCGTCGTCGTCGGGTTGGTCGTCGCGCTGCTCAGCTCCGCGGGGCGGGAGGAGGTGCGGAGCCCATGATCCTGACCATGGCCCTGATCGTCGGCGCCCTCTTCGGCGCGGGCACCTACCTCGTCCTGCAGCGTACGCTGACCCGTATCGTCCTCGGGCTCGGCCTTTGGACCTACGGCGCCAACGTACTCCTCCTGCTGGCCGGCGGCCGCGCCGGCGCGCCCCCGCTCCTCGATGGCGACGCGCCCGCCGCGAGCTTCGCCGACCCGCTCCCACAGGCGATGATCCTCACCGCGATCGTCATCACCTTCGGGATCACCGCCTTCCTCCTCTCCCTCGCCTACCGGAGCTGGACCCTGACCGGCGACGACATGGCCGAAGACGACGTCGAGGACCGCCGGATCGCCGGGCGCTGGCGCGTACCCGCCGCCTCCACGACGGAGGAGGAGGACGACGTCGTATGAACGTCCTCGTCCCGGCACTGATCGCGCTCCCGACACTCGCCGCGGGGGTCTCGATGGCCTTCTGGCGCCGGGTCCTCGTCCAGCAGCTCCTCGGGCTCGCCGTGCTGGGCGCCTGCCTGACCGGCGCGGCCTCGCTGGTCTTCACCGTCGCCGACACCGGGCCGGTCGCGATCCACCTCGGCGGGTGGCCGGCACCGATCGGGATCACACTCGTCGTCGACCTCCTCGCCGCCCTACTCCTGACGATGTCGCTCGCGGCGGTCGTCGCCGTCTTCGTCTTCGCGATCGGCCAGCCCCGCGCCGACAAGAGCGCTTACTACTTCCACCCGCTCTACCTCCTCCTCACCGCTGGGGTCTCGGCCTCCTTCCTGACCGGCGACCTCTTCAACCTCTTCGTCGCCTTCGAGGTGATGCTCAGCGTGAGCTACGTCCTGATCACGATGGGCGGCCGGCGCGACCAGGTCCGCGCCGGGATGACCTACGTCGTCATCAACCTCGCCGCCTCGACCATGCTGGTGACGACGATCGCGCTCATCTACGCGGCAACCGGGTCGCTGAACCTGGCCGACGTCGCCCTCCGGCTCGACACCGTGCCGCACGGGCTCCGCCAGGTCTTCGCGACGATGCTCTTCCTGACCTTCGGGATCAAGTCCGCGATCTTCCCGCTCTTCTTCTGGCTCCCAGACTCGTATACGACGGCGCCGGTGACGATCACCGCGGTCTTCGCGGGGCTGCTCACCAAGGTCGGTGTCTACGCGATCATCCGCACGCAGACGCTCCTCTTCCCCGCCGATCACGCCCTCTCCACCCTCGTCCTCGCGGTCGCGGCGCTCACCATGATCGCCGGGGTGCTGGGCGCCATCGCCCAGGACGACATGAAGCGGATCCTCAGCTTCCACATCGTCAGCCAGATCGGATACATGCTCTTCGGACTGGGGCTCTACGACGCCGCCGGGCTCGCCGCCGCGATCTTCTTCATGATCCACCAGATCCCGGTCAAGACGGCGCTCTTCATGGTGACCGGTCTGACCGAGACGATGACCGGGACAGGCGCGCTCCACCGGCTGGGCGGGCTCGTGCGACGCGCCCCGCTGAGCGCCGTCGTCTTCCTCCTCGCCGCGCTCAGCCTCGCCGGGATCCCGCCACTCTCCGGGTTCTTCGGGAAGCTCGCGCTCCTGCAGGCGGGGTTCGCCGCCGGTGTGTGGTCCGTCAGCGCGATCAGCCTCGTGGTCAGCCTCCTCACCCTCTTCTCGATGACCAAGATCTGGGCGGCGGTCTACTGGAACGAGCCCGAGGAGCCACCACCGCTCGAATCCGCGCGCGGGACCGGGCGGCTCCGGGCGCCGCTCCTCATGAACCTCTCGACGGCAGCGCTCGTCGCGACGACCGTGGCGATCGCCATCTGCGCCCAACCGATCTGGCAGCTCTGCCTCCTCGCCGCCCGCGAGCTACTCGACCCCCGCGCCGCCTACATCACTGCGGTGTTCCGCCGATGACCCACATCCCCGCGATCACCTGGCTCCTCTTCGTCTGGTTGGTGCTCTCAGGCGACGTCTCCGCCCGCAACATCGTCGCGGGGATACTGATCGCCGTGGGGCTGGTCACCATCTTCCAGCCGAGCCGTCACGTCGACCGCGAGATCCGGGTGCGCCCGATCCGTGTCCTCATATTCCTCGGCTACTTCTTCATCCAATTCATCCGCGCCAACCTCCAGGTCGCGCTCGCGGTCCTCGACCCGGCGCGGATCCGCCACCACCGCGCGATCATCGCGGTCCCGATCGCGGCGCCGAACGACGTCGCCGTGATCCTCCTCGCGAACGCGATCTCGCTCACCCCGGGGACCTTCATCCTCGAGATGCACCATGAACCACCGACGCTGTACGTACACATCCTGCAGCTGACCACGGTACGCGAGGCGCGGCTCGCGATCCTGGAGCTCGAACGGTACATCGTGCGCGCGGTCGAGTCACCCGGCGCGCTCCGGCGAGTCGAAGAGCTGATACGGCAGGTAGCCGCCGAGGAATCCGACGGAGAGAGGTGGGTGTGATGGAGATCGTCGCCGTCATCTGCCACACGATGTTGGCCTTGAGCGCGCTGCTCTACGTCGCCCGGGTCGCGTTCGGCCCCTCCCTCGCCGACCGCGTCATCGCCCTCGACTGCCTCCTCATCACCGGGGTCGTGGCGATCGGGGTCGAGGCGACGCGTACCCGTAGCGGTACCTACCTCGACGTCCTCCTCGTGGTCGCGCTCGTCGCCTTCATCGGCACGACCGCGGTCGCGCGCTTCATCGAACGGCAGAGTCAGCCATGAGCATAGGCGAGGCCGCGACGTCGCTCGCGCTCCTGACCGGCTGCGTCTTCGTCCTCCTCGCGGCGCTCGGGCTCTGGCGCTTCGACGACCTCTACTCCCGCATCCACGCCGCGACCAAGGCGATCACCCTCGGCGTGCTCCTCGTGATCGTCGCGGCCGCGCTCCGCATGACCCACCTCGACGACACGCTCAAGTTGATCCTCGCCGCGATCTTCCAGCTCCTCACCGCGCCGGTCTCCGGGCACATGCTGGGGAGGGCGGCCTACTGGGTAGGGACCCCCCTCTCGCCGCACACGGTCGTCGATCAGCTGGGCCCTGGGGCGGACGATGGCGAAATGTAGCTCGAGCTAATCACCGAAGAGATGGATCTCGATCCCGATCGGCCGCTCGTCGGGCCCCGGCGGCGAGACCTCCACGGTGTGGAACCGCCCGCTGAGCCCGCGCCGCTCTAGATATCGATGGAAGTCGGCGCTGGCGACGCGGCCGGGGTCGGCCACGAGCGCGATGCCGCCGCGCTCGACCTGAGCGATCACGCGCCGCGCCACGGCATGGGCTAGGTCGTGGTCGTAGAAGAGGTCGGCGACGACCACGAGATCGGCGGGGGGTAGCGCCTCGCGGGAGTGGAGGTCGAATAGCGCCGTCTCCACCTCCACCCCCTGCGACCGCGCCGCCTCTTCGATCAGCCGCAGCGCGAGCTCATCGTGGTCGTACGCCGTCGCCCAGGCGCCGAGGTGGGCCGCGGTGAGGGTGGCCAGGCCGGTACCAGCGCCTAGATCTAGGACGGTCGAGCCCGGCGAGACCAGCCCCGGGAGCTCACCGGCAAGGGCGATCGACGAGGGCCAGAGGGTAGAGGCGTAGGGGTCGACGGAGTCGTCGTCGACCGCCTGTTCGAGGCGGGTATCGGTCACCGATGCGTCGAGGATCGTGATCAGGATCCCCGGCGCGACCTCGACGGTCACCGGCCGGACCGGGATGCCGTCCACCGTCAGGACCAAAGCTTCGCTACTCACCGACACCCTGCTACGCCTCTAGTTCCTCGAATCGCACCGGCAGCACCCCGGCACCTGGCTCGGTATTCTACCCCTCAGACCGAATTCGGCTGTTCGATACCTGCAGCGTAGGCGGGGCGTACTCCCCTGAAGCGACATTGCGATCGGGTACAGCCAGCACGACCGTCGAGCCGCTCAATCGCTCACGGGCTGCCGCACGTAGACCGAGCGCCCCCCGACGATAGTCTCCAGGACCCGGATCTCCCGGATCCTCTCCGGCGCGATCGTCAGCGGGTTGTCGCTCAGGATCACGAAGTCCGCGAGCTTCCCGACCTCGATCGACCCGCGCTCGTCCTCCACGAAGTTCTGCCACGCCGCGTCGATCGTGACCCCGCGCAGCGCCTCGAGCGGCGTCACCCGCTCCCCGGGGCCGAGCACCTTACCACTCGTGGTGACACGGTTGACCGCCGCCCAGACCAGCTGCAGCGGGTTGACGGGGGTGACCGGGGTGTCGTCGTGCAGCGTCCACCTCAACCCGGTGTCGGTCGCGGTGCGGAGCGGGCTGATCCGCGCCCCGCGCTCGGGGCCGAGGAAGATGTCGCGGTGCCGGTCCCCCCAGTAGTAGACGTGCCCCACGAAGATCGACGGGGTCACCCCCAGCTCCTTCATCCGCGCGAGCTGGTCGGGGCGCGCCGTCTGCGCGTGCTCGATCCGGTGGCGGGTATCACCGCGCGGGCACTTCGCGAGCGCGACGGCGTACGCCTCCAGGACGTCGTCTATCGCGGCATCGCCGTTGGCGTGGACCGCAGACTGGAAACCCTCGCAGTGGATCTGCGTGATCATCTCGATCAACGCCTGCCGGTCACGGCGGGGGTAACCCGTGTAGTTGGCGTTACCGTTGAACGGGGTGTGGTAGGGCGCGCTCAGGTAGCCGGTGAACCCCTGGATCGAGCCGTCCTGTACCACCTTGACCCCGCCCAGCCGCAGCAATTCCGCCGGGACCGTATCGAGGAGCGCCTTGGTCGCGGCGTTCTTCCGATTCGCGCGCGCCGCCATGGCGATGATCCGGAGGTTGAGGATCCCCGCCTGGCGCGCCCCGATGAAGTCGGTCAACGTCTGGCGGCTGACGTTGCTCGCGATCACCGTCGTGGTCACACCCTTCGAGAGGTACTCCCGGTTCGCCCACTCGATCGCCGCGAAGCGCTCCGCCCGGTTCCGCGCGGGGATGTGCCGGGTGACCAGGCTGGTGGTCTCCTCGATGACCCCGTCCGGCTCCCCGGTCTTCGGGTCCTTGCGGATCACGCCCCCATTCGGCTGCGGGGTGTCGCGCGTGATCCCGGCGATCTCGAGCGCCTTGCTGTTCCCCGCGCCGAAATGCCCCGAGATGTGCGTGATCCAGACCGGGTGCTCGGTGCTGACCTGGTCGAGGTCCGCGCGCGTAGGGTGGCGCTTCTCGCGTAGGAGCGTGTCGTCGTAGCCCCGGCCGACCACCCAGGTCCCCGCGGGTAGCTGCGCCGCCCGCGCGCGCAGCGCCTCGATCAGGTCGGCCATCGTCTCGATCCGGCCGATAGGCGGGCTGTTCAGGTCAACGAGGTGGACCGCCAGGTTCCCCGCCCCGGGGAAGTGGTCGTGCGGCGCGAAGAACCCGGGGGCGAGGGTCCGCCCCGCGAGCTCCACGACGCGGGTCCCCGGCCCGGCCAGCGCGCGGATCGCCGACTCGCCGCCGACCGCCACGATCCGGTCACCGCGGACCGCTACCCCCTGCGCCACCGTCGCCGCGGGGTCCATCGTCAGCACCGGCCCACCCACGAAGATCAGGTCAGGCGACGTCGCCTCGGCCGCCTTCGCCGCCCCCTGCTTAGCCTGCTGGGCACCCAGCTGCGTGGCGGTCCCCAGGATCGCCAGGGAAAGTAGTATCCCGACGCCAGCGGCGCGGCGGCGCCGTACTTCATGCGTAGACGGTTCGAGCATTGCTCACCCTCGAACGGTTGGATCGTGGACGAAAGGAAGCGGCGCGACGGTCTCGCCGCCGCGCCGCCACTCAACTCTGATCAATACGCGCGCGCTTCACCGTCGTGGCGCGGATCGGCCGCCCCGACCCAGCTGTCGCCCTGCCGTGCCACGAGGTAGATGCGGGCGTAGGCGGGCGGGGGGTTCCTCGGGTCGTACCCCGCCTTGCGGACCTCGGCGAGGACCGAGGGGGAGAAACCGTGCTCCACCTCGACCGACGTCCGCGAGGTGCTCGGGAACATCCGCGGCATCCGCGCGGCGTCGACGGCGTCGAGACCATAGTCGAGGATGTAGACGATGGTCTGCGTCACCGCCGGCGGGATCCGGCCCGAACCCGGGGCTCCGACCACCAGCTTGACCCCGGCGTCGTCGAGGATGATCGTCGGGGAGATCGAGGACGCCCGCGTCCGCCACGGCCCGCGCGAGGCCGCGTCGCGCAGCATGGCTTCGTTGACGCGGACCCCGGAATCATTCAGGAAGAAGCCGTGGACCCAGGCGCCGACCCCGAAGAGACTGCTGTTGGTCTGCGTGAGGGCCACCGCGTTGCCGTCCTTGTCGACCACCGAGAGGTGCGTCGTCTCGCCGCCCTCGTATTCGGATTCGTAGACGATGTCGCCCTCGGCCGCGCCGGCCGCCCCCACCTCCGCGGGGCTCGCCACCGCCACCGCGCCGCTCCAGTCAGCGGCGGTCCCGCTGACCGCCGGGGCCGGGCCATAGGGATCGAAGCGCCGGCAGTTGTCCGACGGGGGCTGGTTGTCGAAACGCTGCGCGTCGGGCCGTGGGAGCGAAGCGACCGGACGCCCCGTCCCCACTAGGTTGGCCCGCGAGCGGGCGTAGGCCTCGGAGACGGCGCCGTTGGCCGGGACCCGCGTCCAGCGCGGGTCGCCCACGATCGTCGTCCCGGCGATCCCCGCCCGGAGCGCCGAGGCAAGGAGCTTGAAGGCCTCGGCGGAACGGGTCGGGAGCCCGAGGGACGCGATGTCGAACGACTCGAGGAGCTTGAGCGTGTGAATCACCCGCACCCCGGTCTGCGGGGGCGGGGCCGAGAAGACGATGTGGCCACGATACTCGGCGCAGAGGGGGCGCCGCCAGATCGGGCGGTACTGCGCCAAGTGCTCGAGGGTGGCCGGGTGCCCACCTTCGTTGAGCGCCGCCACCAACGCCTCCGCGACCGGGCCCGAGTAGAAACCCTCTCGCCCCTTCTCGGCGATCAACCGGAGCGCCGTGGCCAGCTCGGGGTTGCGGATTATCTCACCCGGCTGGAGCGGCTTCCCATTGGGGAAGTAGCGCTTCTTCGACTCGGGGAAACGAAAGAGCTTGGTCGAGTCGCTCGCGATCGCCGCCGAGAGGATCTGCCCCACCGGGAACCCCTTCTCGGCCAGCTCGATCGCCGGGGCGAGGACCTGCGCCAGGGGGAGCTTCCCATAGCGCTGGTGCATCTCCAGGAGTCCGGCCACACCCCCGGGGATCGCCACGACGCGCAGGTCGGGGCGCGGGCCATCCCCCAGGTGCCCCGCGAAGGAGGGGACGTACTGCGCCGCGTAGAAGTCGAGGAACTCCGGCTTCCCCTCGCCCTTCATCCAGATGAGCGCCGAGCCGCCCCCGCCGAGCCCGGACATGTGCGGCTCGACCACGCCGATCGCGAAGGCGGTCGCCACCGCCGCGTCGACCGCGTTCCCGCCGGCGCGCAGCATCGCCAGCCCCGCCTCGCTCGCCAACGGATTCGCCGAACTCACCGCCCCCTGCTTACCGACCGCGCGCCGGCCGGCCTCGGGCGCCGGGGTGTTGTCACTTGCGACGGCACGCGTGCCCGCCTGCACCTGCTGCGGCGCCGGCGCCGGCGCCGTCTGCGACGCCGCGGAGCAGGCCGCCAGCGCCACGACCATCAGGGGATGGAGTCGCTTGATTCTACTCATGGTTCGGTTCACTCGAATCCGTAGTAGGGGTAGAGCGCACGAACTGCCGGAGACAGTTCCATTATTGGTAGAGACTGTATCGTAGGTCGGGACTGCGGCGGACACAAGGGGGCGCGGGTCGCAGGCCGGGTCGGGTGCGGCGTACCGCCCCGGTAGCCACCTGATCCGCGACCGGGCCGGGCTAGACGACCAGCTCACCGGGGCCGGTACTGTACGCGGCTAGGCCGTTGCCCTACTTTACCATATGGACCGGACCGATCGGCTCGGACGGGGCGCTGGACGGCGTGGCATCGAGAGAAGCACCGCGAAGTACGTCTCACCTCCCTCCCCGATGCCACGACCGGGTACCGGGTTGTATCTACCATTCGCCCGAGAAGTTAGGTATCATGCGTTCGCTTCACTCATATCGCTCAGTAGTCATCCTCTCCGCCGTCGTGCTGGGGGCGTGCTCGTCCCGTTCCGCCGGCCCGGCGGCCCCGCAACCTGCTTCGGCCGACCACCGCGTGGTAGAGTCGAGCACGGGCGCGGTCACCGACTTCCGCGCCCTCGTCGACCGGGCGGTCGCCGCGGAGGTCGTCTTCTTCGGGGAGCTACACGACGACGCCGGCACGCACCGTCTGCAGCGTGCCCTCCTCGACGCCGCGGCGGCCCGGCGCGGCGACGTCGTCCTGGCGCTGGAGATGTTCGAGCGCGACGTCCAACCGGTCCTGGACGCCTACCTGGCGGGCCGGATCACCGAGGCCGAGTTCCTCGAGAAGTCCCGCCCCTGGCCCAACTACGCCACCGACTACCGGCCGCTGATCGAGCTGGCCAAGGAACGCGGCATCCCGGTCCTGGCGGCGAACGTCCCGCGCCGTATCGCGGCCCAGGTCTCGCGCGGGGGGCTGGACACCCTGCAGGCGCTCCCCGAGGCGGATCGGGCTTTCGTCGCACGGGAGTTCCAATGCCCACGCGACACCTACTACGACCGCTTCGCGGCTACCATGAGCGGCCACCCGGGGCTGACCGAAGCGATGATCTTCCGCTTCTACGAAGCACAGTGCGTCAAGGATGAGACGATGGCGGAGTCGGTCGTCGAACTGCTGAAAGCTCGCCCCGGCGCCCTCGTCATCCATATGAACGGCTCGTTCCACAGCGACTACGGCTCGGGGGTGCCGGAGCGGGTGCGGCGCCGGCGGCCGGGGAGCCGGATCCTGACCCTGACCGGGATCCCGGTCGCAGACCCGGCCAACGCCGTCCCGGGCGAGGAGCGGTCGCGCGCTGATTTCCTCCTCTATACCAAGCGGCCGCAGGAGTCGGCGCCGCAGAAGTAGGTGGGGGGGCTCCGGAAGGCATTCCCGCCCGTCACCTGGAGCGGAAAGGGAGTACACCCCACCGGAGCGATCCCCGAGCTACCGGATTTGGTATCACGAACAACGGGAGGCGACTGTCGGACAGTCGCCTCCCGTTCGTATCGACCTACGACTCCCGAGCCAGCGTCCGCCCGCGGCGGACGCCCTAGGATCAGGGAGTCGGCCGCCGCGACGTCTGCTGTTGCCGCTGGTTCCCCTGGAACGGGTTCTTGACCCGGTCCGGGAGCTTGTCCCACTGCTCCTTGCTCAGGATCTTCTGCACCTGCTGGAGCGCGTTGGTGATCTCGCTCCGGGCCTTGTTGATCTCGGGCTGCAGCTCCTCGAAGCGGCGCTGCTGCTGTTGCGGCGAGAGGTTGTCGAACTGGCGCCCGAGCTCCTCCCTCCGCTTGTTCAGGACCGTCTGCAACTTCTCCGAGAGCTCCTTGAGCTGCCCCACCTGCTGGTCGGTCAGCGCGAGGGACTCCCGCATATCGATGATCACCGGCACCGGGTTCACCAGCATCCGGTCGAGGAGACCGACGGCGTTGAAGCTGCTCCCGCGCGGCGGCGACCGCCGCCCGGTCCGATAGTGCTCCGGCAGCTTGTTCCAACGCTCCTCGCCCAGGATCCGCTGGACCGCCTCCAGCGCCACCTTGATCTCCTGGCGGTAGCCGTCGATATGTGCCTGTAGCTCCCGCTGCGCCTGCTGCACGAGCTCCTGGCTCAGCCGGATCTGCCCGCCGTTCGCCCCGCCGTTGCTGCGGACCGTCGTGACGTACCGATCCACGATCGGCAAGACCTGCGTCTTGCGCTCCTTGAGCTGCTGCGCCAGCGAATCGGAGATCGCCCGAATCGCATTGACCTCGTCGGCGTTCAAGCCGAGGCTGTCCCGGCGCGACACGATCCGCGGGATCGGGTTGTAGAGCGCAGCCGTGACCGCCGAGTCGACGTTGACCGGCCCACGCGTCGCGTTGCGGAAGATGCTCGCGAACTCGCCCAGCCCGCTCAGCGGCACGCCGCTACCACGGCTGCCGCCACCACCACCCTGCCGCCCCCCCGCACCACCGCGGCCGCCACTCCCGCCACTGCTCGGGATCGCGCCGAAACCGCGATTGGCGATACTCGGCTGACCACCGATCAGGACCCGAGCGGACAAGGTGAGCGAGAACGGACTACGGAGCGCGTTCGGGCCCCGCGTCGTCTGGCCGAACCCCTCGTTGACCTCGTAGATGAAGCTCTTCGAGACCGGGTCGAAGCCGCGCACCTCGAGGAGGTTCGCGTCCGCCCGGCGCCCCTCGCCCCAACCCTTCATGTTGTAGCGGCCGTGGAAGAGCTGGTCTAGCCCGGTCAGGGTGTTGCGGCCGTCGATCGATATCGTCATCCGGCGCTGCAACCGCGGCAGGTTAGGCCGCAGACTCGCCCGGAAGTCCAGCGAGTACGTCCAGCCGTTACGGCAGCTGTTACGCTTCGCGATAGTGTTCATCTGCGACTCGAGGCAGTCCCGGATCCGGTCCGGCACCACCTCCAGCAGGCGGGCCATCCCCTCCGCGACCTCCGGGGTCGGCGCGTTGTCAGGGCTGAAGATGAAGGCCTGATCGTTACGCACGCCGTCGCCGTTGATGTCTCGGTTGACCAGAGGCGTGAACGGCGCCCCCGAGGTCGACCGCCCCGTCAACGCGAACTCGAACTCCGGGGTGAAGGCATAGCTGAAGACGACGTTCAGCGTGTGCCGCCGGTCGTTGCGACCCACCGACCAGAAGGTCTCGTTGGGGTTCCCCGCCGTCGACCCGCCCATGAAGCCCGTGGTCTCCTCCCGCGAGTAGCCGAGCGTGTAGTTCACGCTGACCAGCGACTTCCGCGAGACCATCCCGTTCACCTTCGCGATGAATTGGTGCGTCTCCGATCTGAGGTTGGAGCTCACGTCGTAGACGAGGCCGAAGTCCCCGAACTTACGCGACGTAGCCATCGAGACGTTCCCGGTGGAGGTCACGATCGCCGCGGGATCGCCATAGAAGATCCGGTCCTCGTTCCCGAGGATGAAGGTCTTCGACTCTTTGAGGTTGAGGTCCCGGTACCCCCAGAGCCCGATACCGCGTGAGTAGCCGTAGCGGAACTCGCCGTTCAGGTTGAACGGGAGGGCGGTGCGGTAGCCGAGCTCGGCCCGCAGCGAGGTCGGGAGCGACTGGTCCGGGTTGATCAACGTGACGTTGGGCGCCCGCAGCGAGTACGACGAGGAGCCCGAACCACCATCGGCGCAGGATGTCGGGATCGCGTCGATGTTGCCGATGTAGCCGTCCCAATCCGGGGTCGGCACGGCGTCGCCGATACAGATCAGCCGCTGGTCCGCGTTGGGCAGACCGGTCTGCCGGACCGCGGTCGAATAGATGTTGGTCGGCGCCGTCCCCGCGAAGTAGCCGATCCCGCCGTTCAACGAACGCGGCGCTTCGCCGGACTTGTTCAACCGCAGGTTGAACCCGAGTCGCGGGCTGAACCCCGACGCCGCGGTCTTCACGTCCGTGCGCCGCCCGAAGAGCGCCTCGACCTTGGGGTTGTACTCCGGACGCTCATCCAGCCGGGAGTAGTCCCAGCGGATCCCGAAGGTGAGCTCGAGCGGGTGCGAGATCCGCCAGGTGTCGCCGATGTAGACCCCGGCGTTCAGCCGCCCGGTCTTGGCCTCGCGCTCGGTCAGCGCCCGCTCGAAACGCTCCGGTCGGTTCGCCTCGAAATCCTCGAGCGAGGCATAGGTGAAGGTGCCGAAGAGGTTGTCGGTGCTCCGCCGCGAATCCCGCACCCGCAGCACCGTCCCACCGACCTTGAACCGGTGCAGGTGGCTCCCCAGCGGGACGAGGAGCGAGAGATCTTCGGAGATCTGGAGGTTACGGCTGTACGCCTCGGAGGGCATGCTCCGGTTCCCACCGAAGATCAACGTCCGGGTCCCGCGCGTACCATCCTCGAACTCCGAGGTGATCCGGACCCGCCCCTCCGGCATCTCGACGTAGGGGAGCGCGTCGTTCCAGCTGTGGCTGTACGAGATCCCCAACGTGTTCGTCCAGTTCCCCCCGAACCTAGAGGTCAGAGTCATCGCGCCGAGCCGGTTGTTGCGCTCCGTCTCGCCACCGTGCTGCGCCAGGTCCATCGTGCTGATGCGCGTGCTGTCCTGGCCGTTCACGTTGATGTTGAACCGCGCCGAAAGGGTGTGCGACTGCCTCTGGCTACGAGATATGTTCCAGTCGATACGACCCTGCAGACGTATGTCGTCGCTCAACTGGTTGTAGCGCCCGGTCTGGCCCAGCGTCGAGAAGCCGTACTGGTCCTCCATGATCGAGAGGAACCGGCCGATCGAGTCGTTGTGGACCCCCGTCCGCAACGATGCCAGCGGGTCGTTGCTGGCCAGCGCATAGCGCCGGTTGATGTTGCGCGAGAGCTGGAAGGCACCGTTGTAGAAGAGGCGGTTCCGGATGATCGGGCCGCCCCACGAACCGCCCATGTTGTGACGGGTGAAGCCGTTGGTGATCGCTGCGGAGTTGATCTGCAGCGCATCGTCGTCCAGACGATAGGAGAACGAACCGGCCGGCCGGTTGTTACCCCGCGCCGTTGTCATCCTGACCTGCCCGCCGGCGAAGCCGCCGCGCGAGACGTCGAAGGTGCTGGTCGTCACCTGCGTGCGCCGGATCCCCTCCTCCGGCACCCCGAGCCCGTCCTCACCCAGGATCACGCCGTCCAGCACGATCTGGTTGAGCAGCTCGCTCATCCCGGCCACCGAGAACCCCATCTGCCCGCTCAACGAGTCGAGCTCGGTCGCGACCACGCCCGCCGCCAGCAGCGCCAGGGTGGTGGGGTCCAGGTCCGGGAGCGGGAGCCGGTTGACCAAGTCTTGCGAGAAATCGGTGCTCTGCTCGCCCGTGTCCGCGTTCCGCGACGGCACCGACCGCGCCTGCGCGGTGATCCCCTCGAGCTGGATCGCCGCCGGCGAGAGCGTGAAGTTGGAGACCAGCAGCTCCTCGGCCCCTTCGCGGACCACCACCCGCACCTCGGTCCCCATCCCGATGAACGAAACGCGCAAGACGTAACGGCCGCCGCCGTCCGGGAAGAGGATCATGTACCGGCCGTTGGCGTCGGTCAGCACCGAGCGTGTGATCTCGGTCTCTACCGAGATCGCTTCGACCCGCGCACCCACGATAGGCGCTCCATCGACACCTGTCACCTTACCGGTCAGTACATCGGACTCCTGCGCGGTCAGGGCGCCAGGGAGGGCGAAGAGAAGGAGAGTGAGGAGCAACCACAACCGCGACCGGTACATAGAGACTCCACTAGATGTTGTTGGTACGGGGAGCCGGTCCGACGCTGCCGTCGGGCCAGAGTGCCGCGCAGCACCCATATTAAATAGGACGCCGGCCGAGATCGAACCGTTGCCAGCACCAGGCGCGCCAGCCAGCGCCCCAGGCGACGTCTACGCACCCTCCGAGCCAGGGTGTGCGGCTACCCCTTCAGGTCGCGGCCGGCGCCCCGCCGACCCGACCTCGGTTCCGACCTCGTGAGATTTCTGATCGCGTATGATGGTAGTGTACTTACCAGGCCACCGCAAGAACTGTCGACACCGCCATCACCACCCACAAGATGATCCCCTGCGCGAGCGGGCGCGCACCCACCGCGCGGAGCGTCGCCCGGGTCAGCCCGGCGCCGATCAGGAACAGGGTCAGTACCAGTCCGATACGCGCACCGCGGACCATGCCGTCCAGGAACGGCTCCACGCCGGCCGGTACCACCGACCTGACCACCGCGGCGAGAATGAAGCAGAAGATGAACCAGGGCACCCTGACCCGCGCGCGCGACCGGCCGGCCGCGCCGCGGCCGGAGTACCACGCGGCGGCCAGCGTCAGCGGTACGATCCAGAGGGCACGGGCCAGCTTGAGGATGGTGGCCTGCTGTAGCGCCACCGGTCCATAGGCCGCGGCCGCGCCGACCACGGAGCTGGTGTCGTGGATCGCGAGCGCGGCCCAGAGTGCGAACTCCTCCTCGGTCAGACCCAGCAGCCCTCCGATCGGCGGGAAGAGATAGAGCGCGACGGCGTTCAGCACGAACACCGTGGCCAGCGCCACGCTCATCGACTCCGGCCGCGCCCCGATCGCCGACCCGACCGCCGCGATCGCGCTCCCGCCGCAGATACTCGTCCCCGCCGTGATCAGGATCGATGGCTCCCTCCCCACCCCGAGCCGCCTCCCGAGGGCGAGCCCTGCCGCCACCGCCACGGCTATCCCGGCCACCGTGTAACCGAACCCTGCAGCGCCCGCCCGCAACACCGCGCCGAGCGGCATCCCGAATCCCAACCCAACCACGCACCCCTGCAGCAGCAGCTTCGACCAGCGCGCGCTCGCGCGCGGGTACGGGTTGCCGATGGAGAGCCCGAGCGCCGCACCGAGCCCGAGTGCGAGGCCTGGCGTCGCCACCGGGGTGAGGGAGACGATCGCACAGAGTATGAAGAGGACGGAGCGCAGGACGGAACTCCGGGCCCCCGCCTCCCGGATCAGCTGCTTCGCGGTCAATGCCGCAGCCTCGACGGTCGTGGTCTAGAACAGGTAGGCACCTGGTGTGGTCGGAGCGTAATCTAACATCTTGTACCCTCGACCGTAATGCGCCCCCCTACCGCACCGGCGCGCACTCCGGCTTGCACTCCCCCGCCCTGGTCGTTACACTCCCCATCCGGCCCGTACGAACCACCTTCGACGATGAGACAGACCATGACCGACCCAATTCGGAAATCGACCGGCCGTGGCCTGGTCCCGGTCCTCCTCGCCGCCGTCGCCCTCGCCGCCCCGGCCCCCCTCACCGCGCAGGGCGGCGCGAGCGGTACGCGCCCCGACAGCGCTTCGCTCGTCACCCGGCTCGGGAACGATACCCTCGCGGTCGAGCGTTTCGTGCGCACCGGCAACCGGATCGAGGCGGAGGTCGTGCTCCGCTCCCCCACGGTCACGCGCACCCACTACACCCTCGAGCTCACCCCGGGCGGCGGGATCGCGCGCCTCGAAGGGGTCCGTCTCGATCCGCGCAGCGGTGCGCCTGCCGGCCGGCGGGAGGTCATGACCAAGGTCGGCGACTCGCTCCACGTCGAGGTCACGACGGACGGCCAGACCCGCAAACGTACGGTCGCCACAGACGACGTCGTCCTCCCCTTCATCGACATGGTCCACTGGCCCTTCGAGCTCGCCCTCATCCGCGCGCGGACGGCGGGCGCCCCCGAGGTACGGCAGCCGATGCTCACCGGGAACCGTGTATCCAGGTTCACGCTCGGCAAGGTCGGCAGCGACTCGATGACGATCACGCACCCGACCCGCGGGACGATGCGCGTCCGTGTCGACGAGCTCGGCCGGCTCCTCGCCCTCGATGCCGGCGCGACCACGCGGAAGCTGATCGTCGAGCGCGGTCCGTGGCTCGAGGTCGAACCCTTCGCCGTCCGTTGGGCGGAGCTCGACGCCAAGGGCCAGAGCTTCGGCGCTCTCTCGGGGCGCGCGAAGGAGGAGAGCACGGTACAGGGCGCCGAGATCGTCGTCGACTACGGGACACCGCGCAAGCGCGGCCGCGAGATCTGGGGCGCGCTCGTCCCCTACGGCCAGGTCTGGCGGACGGGGGCGAACCAGGCGACGCACTTCACCACCTCGCGCGACCTGGTCTTCGGCACCGGCGCGGACACCCTCGTCGTCCCGGCCGGTGAGTACACCCTCTTCTCGATCCCGGCCGCCGACGGCGGGCTCCTCATCATCAACCGCCAGACCGGCCAGACCGGGACCGCGTACGACCCGGGGCGCGACCTCGGCCGCGTCCGGCTGACCGCCCGCCCGCTCACCGAGGTCGTCGAGGTCTTCACGATCCGGGTCGAGCCGACGACCGCTGGCGGCGAGCTGCGGCTGCAGTGGGACCAGACGGAGCTGGTAGTACCGTTCCGGGTACGATAGAAGTGCGCGATAAGGGTTATTAATTTACGGTGGCGTCGCTCGAGAACCGGCGGCGCCACTTTTCAGGGCCATCGGTGTGGAGACGACGCTCCAGCAACTGATCGGGAGGTCGGCAGGAGATGCACAGGTCGATAGAATCATTGCTCCGCGACGCGGAGACCACGGGGCGTTCGCTCCCTGAGGTCGTCCTGGCTGTCGAGGCGGAGGAGAGCGGTGTCGCCGCGACGGAGATCCGGGAGCGGATCCGCCGGACCCTCAACGTCATGCGCGACGCGATCGCGGAGGGGCTCAAAGGCGAGGTCCGCTCGCCGTCGGGGATGACGGGAGGCCGTGCCGCCCGGCTCTTGCAGGATGGGCCGCGACTCCTCGGCCCTCGCGTCACCACCACCCTCGCCCGGGCGATCGCGACCCTCGAGGTCAACGCGGCGATGGGGTTGATCGTCGCCGCGCCGACCGCCGGCGCCGCGGGGGTCCTCCCGGCGATCATGACGAGCGCCGCCGAGTTCCTCGAAGCCGACGAAGAGACCCTGATCGATGCGATGCTAGTCGCCGGCGGGGTGGGCGGCGTGATCGCGCAGCGCGCCTCGATCGCCGGGGCGGAAGGGGGGTGCCAGGCGGAGACCGGGACCGCCGCGGCGATGGGCGCCGCCGCGGTCTGCTGGCTCGGCGGCGGGACCAACCAACAGGTCGCCACCTCCGTCGCCCTCGCCCTCCAGGGGATGCTCGGTCTGATCTGCGACCCGATCGGCGGGCTCGTCGAGATCCCCTGCATCTACCGTAACGCCTCGGCCGCCATGCAGGCGATCGCCGCGGCGGAGATGGCGCTCGCCGGCCTGGATTTCCCGGTGACCGCCGACGAGGTGATCGACGTCATGGGCGAAGTCGGCCGTAGGATGCCGGTCGCCTACCGCGAAACCGCCCAGGGCGGTCTCGCCGCCACCCCCTCCGCCCGGCGGCTCGTGCAGATCCAACCCGCACGCCGCCCCGCCGGCATCAGCAGCTGATCGTGGATAGGATCATGCATTCGGCACGTACCCCGGACCCCGAATCCCAAACCCCGAATGCCCAAACTGAACCCCTGACCCCTGACCCCTAACCCCTAACCCCTAACCCCTGATCCCTATATGGTCTCTCTCTTCGACATCCTCGGCCCCGTCATGGTCGGCCCCTCGTCCTCCCACACCGCAGGCGCCTGCCGGCTCGGCCTCATGGCCCGCGCGGTGCTCGGCGGGACCCCGGAGAGGGCGCTGATCCGGCTGCACGGCTCCTTCGCGGCGACGGGTGAAGGTCACGGCACGCACCGCGCCATCATCGGTGGGTTGATCGGGCTGGCCCCCGACGACCTGCGCCTGCGGGACGCGTACACCCTCGCCGAAGAGGCCGGGCTCGATTGGAGCTTCGCCGAGGTCGACCTGGGCGAGGGCGCGCACCCGAACACCGCCATCTTCGAGGTCGAACGCGGCGGCGACCGCGTCCGCCTCCAGGGTGCTTCGGTCGGTGGCGGCAGGATCGAGGTGACCGAGATAGATGGGTTCCAAGTCTCGCTCGGCGGCGATTATCACACCCTCGTCGTCCAGGCGCACGACACCCCCGGCACTATCGCCACCATCGCCGGGATCTTCGCCAAGAACGGCGTCAACCTCGCCACGATGCGCGTCGACCGGACCGGCCGCCACAAAGACGCGCTCATGACGATCGAGCTCGACGAGCCGATCTCCGACCGCGCCCTCGAGGAGATCCGCTCCTTCCCCTGGCTGCGCTGGGCGAGGCGGATCGAGAAGATCTCATGAACGAAAACCGCGACAGTCGAGCTGTCGCGGTTTTCGCTGCTACCCCCTGACGTCGAGCCGAACGACGTAGCGATCCCGCCTAGAACGCCCCCTCGACGGCCTCCAGTTCGTCGTGTACCCGTTCGGCCGCGGTGGTGAGCGCCGCTTCGTTCTTCTGCTGCACCGCCGTGCCGAGCTGCTCGATCGCGGACCTGACCCGGGCGTCCAGGTTGGCGTCCCTCTGCGCGACCTGCGCCTGTACCTTCTGGTAGTTCGACCGCATCCTCTCGACCGCCTTCTCCGCCTCACCCCACTCCCCCGCCGCCGCGCGGTAGACGACGTCCCGGTTGTCGACCTTCATCTGCCGCACCTCGATCGGGACTTCGACCTCGTAGTCGGCCATCATCCCGAGCACCAAGCGGTTGACCTTATTCGCAGCGATCCCCGCGGCGACCCGGTCCCGGCTCTGGACACCCTGCGCGAGCGCGGCGACCGCCGAGTCGTAGGCGCTCACCTCGGCCGCCGCGATCCCGGCCTGCCTGAGCGAGTCGGAGAGCATCTGCAGCTTCCGCGTCTTCTCGGCCGCGTCGTCCCAATCGGCGTCCTTGATCTCGTCCTGGACATCTTCGGAGGCGTCCTCCGCCTTCTCCAGCGCCGAGGGGAGCCGCCGCGCACCGGGCGTCGTGGGCACCTCCGCGGCAGGCGGTGCAGGCGACGTCGTCTGCGCAGTCGATGGGGTCTCATCGAAGTCCCTCCGCTGCCCCTCGCACCCCGCGACCGCGAGGAGGAGTACGGCCCAACCCAGTCTATGCCACCGCAGCTCCATCGGTACCCTACCTTCCAGGTTGCTGTGGAACCCACCAACGACTCTCAGGCGTCGCCGTGACTCGCCGCAGAATGCAAGAGACGTACCCGGCCACCCCCGGCGGGCTCGTGCAACCTTGTCCCGCATCTCGGGTTCAATTATCATGATGCGATACCCGGCTCTATCTCGCGGTGTCGAACCCCACCCGCAATACGCCGGCGCAGTCCGGTGGGAGTAAGCTTTGAAGGGATCCCTCTCGCGCGGAATACTGCCCCTTACCCTCTTCGCCTTGGCCGCCTGTTCGGATGGTCCCACGGGACCGGGGAGATTGGATTCGCTCCGGCTCGAACCTGCATCCCCGATCATCACCGTGGGCGACACCACCAGGATCGACGTGAGCGGCGTCGCGCCGGGTGGGCAGTCGTCATCCCCGAGTATCAGGCTGCGGAGCCTCGATCCGGGCGTAGCGATCGTGAATGGCTCGGGGGTCGTCGTCGGGGTGGGCCAGGGGGTCGCCCGGATCATCGGCGAGGTGGGGGGCGCGGCGGACACGGCGCGGGTCACCGTCATCCCGGGGCGTTACAACGTCCAGTCCGCCGACGGCAAGCAATGCTCCGATCCGGATTACCGCGCGGGGCGCGTGGTGGCGATCAGCGAGCACGCGATCGTGGTGGCCGATCCTGCCAACCCGAGCGGCGGCTTCACCACCGAAGAATATCAGGACCTCGCCCGCACCTTCGACCAGGTGATCTACCCGGTCTTGACCGAGTACTTCGGCGAGCCGGCCGACATCGACCAAAACGAACGGATCATCATCTACTACACCCGGGCCGTCAACGAGATGACGCCCGCAGGCTCGGCGGGGTACGTGGGCGGCTTCTTCCACACGCGGGACCTCTTCCCGAAGAAGACCGGCAACGGACTCAGCGGGTGCCCGACGAGCAACGAAGCCGAGATGTTCTACCTGATGGTCCCGGACCCGAGCGGGACGATCAACGGCAACCGTCGCAGCAAGGACCTGGTCCGGCAGGCCACCCTCGGCACGATCGCGCACGAGTTCCAGCACCTGATCAACGCCTCCCGCCGCCTCTTCATCAACAAGGCGCCCGACTTCGAGTCTCCGTGGTTGAACGAGGCGCTCAGCCATATCGCCGAGGAGCTGGTCTTCTACCACACCTCGGGGCTCGCGCCGCGGGAGAACATCACCGCGCAGAGGATCTTCTCTTCGACCAGTCGGCTAGACGCCTTCCAGGCGTACCAGACCTTCAACTTCGGCCGCCTGGACTGGTTCTTCAAATTCACCGAGTCGCACTCCGCCTACTCCGACTCGACCAAGCTGGGCGACCGGGGCGCGGGGTGGCACTACCTCCGCTACGTGGCCGACCGGCTCGACGCCGACGAGCACGACCTCTGGTTCCGGCTCGTCAACTCCAAGGCGACGGGGCTAGACAACCTGCGTCAGGCCATCGGCCAGGACCCGCTCCCCCTCTACCGGGACTGGGCGGTCACCGCCTTCACCGACGACCTGGTCGCCAACCTAGCGCCGATCTACCGCCAGCCGAGCTGGAACCACTATTCGGTGATGCCGAGCTTCAACTACATCCCGCTCCAGGTGTCCAACCTCCAGTCCGGTACCGCGTACCGCGCCACCCTGGCGAGCGGCGGGACGTCGTATCGCCGGTTCGTGGCGCCGGCCGGCGAGAAGATGGAACTCCAGGTCGCGCCCGTCTCGGCCGGCACCCCGGCGCCGGGCGCGTGCACCCCGACCGACCCGCAGGTCTCTTTGCAGGTCGGCGAGATCTGGACCCTGGCGACCCCGGCGAGCTCGGCCACCGTCTGCCTGGCTGAAGCCGGCGCCAGCCGCGATTATGTCGTCATCGTCACCAACGCGGCGACCAGCGGGAGCCCGGTCGCGGTGAATATCGCCGTATTCGGGAGTCGGACGACGTCGTCTGGGGAGAGCCCGGTCGTCCTGGCGGACCAGCTCCCCGTCGCCGCCGCCGCGCTCCGCGAACCGCCTGCGCTGGTCGCGCCCGACTACTCGGTCGACATGCGGATCCGGCAGCTGGAACGCACCGCCCTCGCCGAGCTGCGCGGCGCCCGCCAGGCATTGCGCCAGCCGCCGGCAGCGCTGCAGGAATCTCCCGGCGCGAGCGCCGGGTTCTACGTCTCGGTGGTCCGTACGCGTTAGCACCGCGGAACCACCACCGGCAGGGAGGCGGTATACCTCCCCGGACCGTCCGCGGCACTCGGCGCCCTCACCGAGGGCGTTCCTGCTCGCGAGGTCGTAGCATGTGCGGGTTCGACCCGCTCGATACCGGCTCTTGCCGATCAACCAGCTCAACTGGAGGAACGTAATGAAGCGAACCGTTCTCGCGCTGGCCATGGGAGTTGGGATCCTCGCCCCGGCGATGCCGGCCGCGGCGCAGAAGTTCCCGACCGATGACCCGATCATCAAGCAGATCTGGGAAGAAGGGATGAACAACTCCCAGGCCTACCGTCTCGCCCAGGCGCTCCTCGACTCGATCGGCCCGCGCCTGGTAGGGTCGCCCGGCCAGAAGGCGGCCCACGACTGGGCCGTGGCCACCTACAAGAGTTGGGGGATCGAGGCGCGTAACGAGCAGTACGGGATCTGGACCGGGTGGCGTCGTGGTATCACCCACATCGACCTGATCTCGCCGCGCGTGCGTACCCTCGAGGGGACGATGCTCGCCTGGAGCCCCGGCACCAAGGGCGCCGTGACCGGTGACGTGATCGCCCTCCCCGAGTTCAAGAACGAGGACGAGTTCAAAGCCTGGCTCCCCCAGGTCAAGGGGAAGTTCGTCCTGGTCTCGGTCCCGCAGATCACCTGCCGCCCGGACGCGACCTGGAAGGAGTTCGCGACCGAGGCGTCGTACAAGAAGCTGCAGGAGGAGCGGACCGCGCTGCAGCGTTCCTGGAACGCGCGGATCCGCGCGACCGGAGTGAGCGCCCGTGACCTCCCGCTCCGCCTCGAAGAAGCTGGCGCCGCCGGGATCCTGACCTCCAACTGGTCCAGCGGCTACGGCGTCAACAAGATCTTCAACGCGCGCACCAAGAAGGTGCCGACCCTCGACCTGAGCTGCGAGGATTACGGGCTCCTCTACCGCCTGGCGGTACACAACCAGAGCCCCAAGATCCGCGTCAACGCCGAGGCCGAGTTCCTCGGCGATCAGCCGACCTTCAACACGATCGCCGAGATCAAGGGGACCGAGAAGCCGGACGAGTACGTCCTCCTCTCCGCGCACTTCGACTCCTGGGACGCGGCCTCCGGCACGACCGACAACGGGACCGGAACCATTGTCATGATGGAGGCGATGCGGATCCTCAAGACGGTCTACCCCAACCCCAAGCGCACCATCCTGGTCGGCCACTGGGGTGGTGAGGAGCAGGGGCTGAACGGCTCGCGGGCCTTCGCACAGGACAACCCGAAGATCGTGGAGGGGCTGCAGGCGCTCTTCAACCAGGACAACGGAACCGGGCGAGTGGTCACGATCTCGATGCAGGGCTTCTCCGACGCCGGCGCCCACTTCGGCCGCTGGCTCTCGCGGATCCCGTCGGAGATCACCGATCACATCAAGCTGCAGCTCCCCGGCGCCCCGAGCACCGGCGGGACCGATCACGCCGCCTTCGTCTGCCACGGCGCACCGGCCTTCAACCTCAGCGCCCTCGATTGGGAGTACCGGATCTACACCTGGCACACCAACCGCGACACCTTCGACAAGATCGTCTTCGACGACCTGAAGAACAACGCGGTCCTGACCGCCATGCTGGCCTACCTCGCCTCCGAGGATCCGGAGCGGGTCTCCCGCAACCAGGGGGTGGTCCTCGACCCCCGTACCGGGAACAAGGCCTCCTGGCCGGTCTGCCCGGAGCCGGTCCGGGACGCCCGGAAGAGCCCGCGGATGTAATCAGCGGTCCCCGTCGATGGAGGTGGGCTCTGCCGCGAATGCGGCAGAGCCCACCTCGTTTCCGGCCCTACAGCTGGCGCGATAACGACCACCCGGCCGGCTCGTCGGCCGGGGCAGGTCCGCGCCGCTACTCTACCAGCCGAAGTCCTCGTCGTAGCGCGAACGCCCGCCCATCCTGCCCCGCCAACCGAACCGCTCGCGGCCGCTGCCGCCGTAATCCGTCTGGCCGCGTTCCTCGAACTCCTCACCGTAGATCCCGCCGAACGCGCCCCCCCTCTCGCCACCCCACTGCCTCTGGCGCAGCGACCGACCGCGCCAGCCGGCGCCCCGCTGCTGGCCGAAACCACCATGGAACTCTTCGCCGTACTCGCTCTCTCTGCCGTACAGCCCCCGGCGCCCTCGGGTTTGGCCGCCGTAATAACCGCCAGCCCCCCAACCCCTCCCCTCGGTGAACGGCTGGTCGTATTCACTCGCTCGGCCCCACCACCCCCCGGCTCCTCTTCCACGTCCGACCGTCCCCCGCCCCCGCCACCCGGTCCCCCGCGACCACTCCTCACCGTACCCATACTCCTGGCCCCGGCCAACCCCGCCCTGGAAACCACGCTCGCCGAACCCGCCGCGCTCCCGCTGCCAACGCTGACGTGCCGAGCGGAAGGAACGCGTTCCGGGTTCGCCGGCCTGCCATTCGTCTCGTGCCATGAGGTCCTCCTGCACAGGTATGGATCCATGAGAAACGGCGCTCCACATCGGTGGAGCGCCGGCACCCGAGAAACAGGTCTCCGTTCCTTGCGCAAGAACTGTGCAGGGGGGCGGCAGCGGCGGCCGCCCACCATCGGACACCTCTAGAAATTGAGCCGATACAGGAGCGATACGCTGCGCCCCGGCTGCGGCATGATATCCTTGATCCGGGAGAGATGGTCGCGATACTCGGTATCGGCGATATTGTCCGCGCGTAGCGTCACCGAATGCGAACGCCCGTGCGCGACCCAGCGGATCCCCGCGGTCGCATCGAAGACGGTGTAGCCGGCGGTCGGCTCCTCGAACTCACCTACCCTGTCCTGCCGCGCGGCCAGCTTGGCGCCGACACCCAGGAAGTAGCCCGGCGCCTCGTAGCGCACAGCTACCCGCCCGGTCCGGGGGGGGATGAAGGGGATCGGCTCGTCGGTCGTCGTCAGCGTGCCCCGTACCTGCGAGATCGTCCCGTCCAGGACTAGCCGGTCGGTCACGCTCCATTCGGTGCGACCCTCGAACCCGAGCAGGAGCGCGCGCTCACCCGCGTACCGGTAGATCGGTAGCCCGGTCTCCGTGTCGGTCTCGCCGGTGCGGCGCGGGAAGATGTAGTTGTCGATCGCGTTGCGGAAGACCGCGAACTCGCTCTTGACCCGGTCGCGGGTGACACGCAGGAAGAGATCGGTGCCCAGCCCGGTCTCCGCCTCTAGGTCTGGGTTCCCGATCTCGACCGAGTACGTGGCCAGGTGCGGACCCTGTGAGTAGAGCTCGGTCACGTCCGGGGTCCGGAAGGCGCGCGAGACGTTCACCCCGAGCCCGACTCCACCGCCGAGGTCGTAGAGCGCCGCGGCCGAGGCGGAGACGGCGCCGAAGCTCCGCTCCGGGGCGTCGCCCGAGAAGTCCTCCGCCCGGGGGGCGACCTTGTGCCAGTCGTAGCGCGCGCCGAACTCGAGACGGACCGGGCTCAGATCCAGCTCCTGCACGATGAACCCGGCCAGCGTGTACTCGCTCGTCGGCGGCGCGATCAGCTCGCCTCCCACCTCGAGGTCGCGCCACTGACCCTGCACCCCGATCGCGCCACCCGAGAACGGACCGAGCGCACCGGTCCTAGTCAGCACCTCGACCGTCCCGTTCAGCAGCCGGTACTCGGTACCGATCTCACCCTCGCCCTCGAGCTCCCGGTGCTCGTAGTGGCTGAAGCTACCGTTCACCTCGACGGTGGAGATGCGTTCCCCGGCCGGCCGCCGCAGCGCCCCGAACCGTATCGTGTGGCGCCGCATCTCGATCGTGGCGCCAGCGTGGTCGTGGTCGTGATCATGATCGTCGTCATCGTCGTGATCATGATCGTGGTCATGAGCATGACCTGGGACCCCGTACCCCGAATCGTAGAAACGGTACGCGATCCCGGCGTACCCACGCTCCCCTACCAGCGAACCACCCGCGGAGAAGCTGTACGTATGCGACTGCGTGTTCTCCAGCACCCCGACCGGGGTCCGCAGGTCGCCGCTGGTCCGGGCGCTCCCCTCCAACCGCAACGCGAGCGGTCCGGTCCCCCCGGTCAGGTAGCCACCGCCGCTGAACCCGCGGTTGACGCTCTGGCCCTGCAGGTTGACCCCGCCGTGCACGCGATCGTCCGCGGGCGAGGTCGGGATCTCCTCACGGACCACGTTGACGACGCCGCCCAGCGCGTTGCTCCCGAAGAGCAGCGCCGCCGGCCCCCGTACCACCTCGATCTGCTTCGCCGTCACCGCCTCGACCGCGACCGCGTGGTCCGGCGAGCTCGCCGAGAGGTCGCCGACCCGCTCCCCGTCTTCCAGGATCAGGATCCGGTCCCCACCCAACCCGCGGATGATCGGACGCGCGGTGGCAGGCCCCGACGAACTCATCGTCACACCCGGCTGGCCATCCAGCGTCCCCGCGATCGTCGCGTCCATCCGCCGCGCCAGCTCCTGGCCGGAGAGCACCGTGACCGCCCGCGATTGGGCATCGCCGCCCCGTGCGCCGGTCGTGGTCACCGTCAGCCCCGGGAGCTCGAGCGCCGAGAACGCCAGCGGGATCCTCAGAAAGACCGAATCATTGCCGCCCACTTCGACCGTGCGCGTGACGCGTCGATACCCCATCCGCTCCACTACCAGGGTATACTTGCCGCCGGCCAGCCGCGAGAAGCTGAACTCACCATCCTCGTGCGTCACATCGCCGCGGTTCAGTTCGACGATACGCACCTGCGCGCCGGCCAGCGGCTGCCCGGTCGCAGCATCCAACACCTGGCCGCGGATCAGGATCGTGTCCTCCACGACTGTGCCACCCACCCCCGGCCAGGCGGCCTCCACCGGACGGGCGAGGCAGACGAGCATCAGCAGCAACGCAGATACGGCTAGCCCACGTACAGCCCCACCCCGAAAATTCTCGTTCCAAGCCATTTCGATGAACTCGAGTGCAGTTTGTCCCGTTCCACCCCACACGAGCGGACCTGTGTCGCCTCTGCCTCGATCCCGCCGAAGAACGGATGAAGGCGGAAACGTGAACCGGCGCTCGCCATGGAAGACTGCAGCGCCTTGCGAGGCAGAGTGAGAAGAGTCGATCAGGTCAGCCCAGTGGAGGGCCGCGGGCGCTGAGGGATCTCGCGATCGCGCTGGTACACTGCCAGCGCCGGTACGGTGGGAAAGAGAGATACGCCGTGCCGCTAGGGTCCAGAGTCGACGCCTGGCGCGACGGTACCCCCGGGGCACGGCCCAGGACACGGCAGATATGGCAGTTCAGTTCATCGTGGTTCGGGACGCACGGAGCGTCCTGCTGCGCCTCGATGTGCGGCACCGGCTCCGGCACCGACCGCTCGAGCCGACTCTCCGCCAACGGCGCGCCCCCGGCCACCAAGAGATGGACCAGGAAAGCAATCAGGGCGAAGGACCGTACCATGATGGGTTGATCTCGGCGCAACCGACTCACGAGGTAAGGGGTCGGGGTGGCGCCAGAAAATAATGGCGCCCGTCGAATAACTCCCCGCGTCGGGGAAACTATATTACTGAGGCAGATCAGCTAATGTTTCACCCCCTCACGGTTGCGTCAAGTATGACCGCCGCCCCACGGCTCTGCCGCTCCGCCGGATCGTGCGCTCGAGACGAACCATGCCCACACCGGGATCATGCGGTAGACGACGTCGTCTTCACCCCCTGAAGTAGTTGAGCCCCATCGCGTCCCGGACCCGCTCCATCGTCTCGGCCGCCTCCTCCCGCATGCAGCGGTTACCAGCCGCGAGGATCTCTTCGATCAGCCCCGGCCGGGCCGCCAATTCGGCGCGGCGAGCCCGGATCGGGTCGAGGAAGTGGTTGAGCGCGCGCGCGAGCTTGCGCTTGACCTCTACGTCGCCTACGCGCCCCGCCTCGTAGCGTCGCTTCAGATCCGCAACCTCCTCCGTGTCGGGGTTGAAGATGTCGTGGTAGATGAAGACCGGGTTCCCCTCGACTCGTCCGGGGATGTCGGCCCGTACACGGTTGGGGTCCGTGTACATCTGCATCACCCGCCGCTCCACCTCCTCCGGCGAGTCGGAGAGGAGGATCGCGTTGCCCAACGACTTGGACATCTTCTGCAGACCGTTGATCCCCGGGAGGACCGTCTGTACGCTCAGGAGCGGCTCGGGCTCGGGGAAGACGGGGCCGTAGAGGTGATTGAACCGGCGCGCCAGCTCCCGCGCCACCTCGACGTGCGGGAGGTTGTCGCGCCCGACCGGGACGAGCTCCGCCCGCGGCAGGAGGATGTCGGCCGCCTGCAGGACCGGGTACCCCACCAACCCGTACGGCAGCGCCTCCAACCGCGCCGCCTCCGCCATCTCCTTGATACTCGGGATCCGCTCCAACCGTGGGAGCGAGATCAACATCCCGAGCAACAGGCTCAGCTCCGCCGTCTCCGGGACCGCCGACTGCACGAAGATATGCGCACGCTCCGGATCGATCCCCACCGCCAGGTAATCCAACACCATCTCCCGGATATGCGACGGCACCTCCGCGATCGCCTCCCGCTCCGGCCGCGTCGTCAGCGTGTGCAGGTCCGCGACGATCAAGAAGACCTCGTGCGTCTCCTGCAGCTCCACCCGCTTCCGCAAGCTCCCGACCCAATGCCCCAAATGGAGCCGCCCGGTCGGCCGGTCACCAGTCAACACTCGCATGTCTATTCGAGTAGACGGTGGATTTCAGGCGGGGTGGGATTGGGATTTGGGAGTCGGGATTCGGGGGTCGGAGATCTGGGGGGGCGTCCCCGGGATCGTCGTGTTACCTACCTGCACATCCCCCAAACCCCGATTACC
>Ga0180215_1001123_pt1 | contig 30458 bp, 26 predicted proteins | sample eDN3rd37CBELigBY_FD_128871 | JGI IMG/M metagenome (GOLD analysis project Ga0180215, IMG submission 128871) | Enriched backyard soil microbial communities from Emeryville, California, USA - eDNA 3rd pass 37_C BE-Lig BY (version 2) (version 2) | ecosystem: Environmental > Terrestrial > Soil >...
ATATCGTGAATTTGCAGAGCAACAATTGCACATGATTAAATTAGCTTAATTTGCTGAAAGGAAAGAATAGAAATGACAAAAATATTAATAGTGGATGACGATGCCCATATTCGGGAACTCATCGGGCTTTTTCTGAAAAAAGAAGGATTTGATCTTTATGAAGCAGCAGATGGCCTTCAAGCATTAGCTATAACCGAAAAAGTGAAAGCAGATCTAGCAATCATCGATATCATGATGCCAAATATGGACGGCTGGGAATTATGCCAAAGTTTAAGAGATTTTAGTGATATTCCGATTTTAATGCTGACTGCAAAAGGAGAAACATCCCAAAAAGTAAAAGGCTTCAAACTTGGAGCGGACGACTATCTTGTTAAACCATTTGAGCCAATTGAGCTGGTTATGCGAGTAAAAGCATTATTAAAACGCTATAATATTACCGTTTCGCAAACATTATCCATTGGAGATCTAAAAATGAACCGCAGCACATACGAAATTTCCTATCAAGACCAAAAATACACCCTTCCTTTAAAGGAATTTGAATTGCTTTTTAAACTAGGAGGCTATCCTGGGAAAACCTTTTCCCGGGAAGAGCTGATTGAAGATATTTGGGGCTATGATTATGAAGGAGATGAACGAACCGTCGATGTTCATATTAAAAGAATAAGGGAACGGTTTCCAGAAGCAGAATTCCCCTTTCGAATTAAAACAATTTGGGGGCTTGGCTACCGATTGGAGCTGAAATCATCATGAATAAGAAAAAATGGTTCAAGCATATAATTGGCGTGCTGTTCTTTTTATCCTTTATAACATTCAGCTTTTCAATTGGATACTATCTTATTCAGCTGCTGCCTCTAAATATTCCGAACTATATTCAATATCTGGCAACGGTTTTATCAAGCATTTGCATCATGTTTCTTATTGGATATTTAATACATTTTTTTCATCGTTCTAAACGCCGGCATTTTATTGAAGAAATCATTGCTGCCTTAAGAAAAATTGCAAACGGCGACTTTAATGTACAGTTAGATTTTGATATGGATGAGAGAAATGAAATAAGTGAACTTATTGGCCATTTTAATCACATGACAAAACAATTAAAACAAATGGAAGAAATGCGGCAAGAATTTATCTCTAATGTATCACATGAAATACAGTCGCCCCTTACATCAATTGTCGGCTTTGCCCAGGCCCTTCAATTTAATCAGCTGACATCAGAAGAAAGGAATCATTATCTTACTATTATTGAAACAGAAAGCCGAAGATTATCGAAGTTAAGCGATAATCTTCTAAAGCTGACGTCTCTTGAATCAGAGCACCATCCATTTGAAAAAAAAAGCTACCGGCTGGATCAGCAAATTCGCAGCATTATCTTAGCTTGCGAACCAAATTGGACAGAAAAAAAGTTAGAAATGAATATATCATTAGATAAACTGTCGATCACTGCAGATGAAGACTTAATGAGCCAAGTATGGACAAATCTTATCCATAACAGCATTAAATTCACACCAAACGGCGGACAACTTTCGATACGTTTGCAGCAAATGGAAAATCAGGCAGTCATCACGATAACAGATACAGGAATCGGCATTTCCGAACAAGATCAGCTTCATGTATTCGAACGTTTTTTTAAAGCAGACTTGGCAAGAGATCGGACAAAAAGCGGCAGCGGTTTAGGCTTGTCTATCGTAAAAAAAATTGTAGATATGCATGAAGGAAACATATCGGTGGAAAGTGAATCGGGAGCGGGAACAACATTTAGGGTTGGACTTCCTATTTTATAAAGCGAAGCTTCAATCAGGCTTCTATGGGCAAGTTTTCAACTAGATTTTTCGGTTTCTCTTACAATCCCTTTGATGTGGGGCAAAAGCCCGTTAAATAGTGATAAATTTAACTAAGAGAAAAAGCAGCGGATCTGCTTTTTCTCTTACAATGGCGGCAGATTTCCTTTTGCTTTTTGAACTAACACCGAATGATAGCTGTTAAATAGTTTTATGGATAAATTTTTTGTATATTCTTGTGCCTCGTGAATAAATGCAGCTGTTGCAGGACTGATATAATCGGGCAAACGCACCTCGAGTCCTAAATTTTGGTATACTTGCGGATGCAAATAGGAAGCATTGACTTTTGTCCAAGTTGCAGGAATAGCCATTTCCGGCACAATAGTATTTCCCACTCCCTCTTGCACCATCGCCATAATGGTCGCCATATCACGAACTTCAAATGGGATCGAAGGAGATAGGTTTTGTTCCTTAAAGATAGTTTGAAGTACATTCTGATATTCTTTTGGCATAATAAATGGTTCATGCGCAATGTCCTTTAATTCAATAGTTGACTGATTGCTTAATCGATGGCTTTCCGGTACAAAAACGACCATTTTATCTTGAAGAAGCGGAATAAATTCAAATTCATTCTTTTCCCCAGCAACCACTCCCACATCAACCACAGATAACTTCAGCCAATTCCTAACTTCTTCATAGCTACCCTCATACAAAATAACCTCTGCACCTGGAAATCTTTTTTTAAAGGAGCCGATCAATCCTGGCAGCAATTTAGCAGACATGCTTGGAATGCTTCCAATTTTTATCGTTTCATTTTCCATTTCTGCAATGCCAGTTGCTTCATTAATAATTTTTGCTTTTATCATCAGCAAATCTCTAATATGACCTGTGATACGTTCTCCTCTATTTGTTAAGCTCACACCGTTTCTATTTCGAGTTAATAATTTACAATTCAATTCCGACTCCAATGCTGCTACTGCCTGACTGACTGCAGATTGGGAAAGGCCAATTTGCTCTCCAGCTTTTGTAAAACTTCCCATTTCGACTACCTTTAAGAATACTTCTAATTGAAAAAGAGTCATGTAGCACCTCACTTACATTAGCATTACTTATACATTATATTAAAAGTATTAATTTTACTTATATTATAATTCATCATATACTACAATCAACAACAAATAAAACATAAAGGACTGATTAATTTTGTTAATAAATGCTGATGGCCAAGATATTTACAAAGAAATAGAAACAAGCAAATTCGTGCTAGTAGACTGCTGGGCTCCTTGGTGTCCTCCATGCAGGATGTTGACACCTATATTAGAGGAAATTCATCAAGAACGTGGATTAAAAATAATAAAAGTGAACGCAGATGATAATGAGGATTTTACAAGTGCATTTGGGGTATTAGGATTGCCGACATTATTGCTTTTTCAAGATAATCAGCTTGTGGAGAAAATAACTGGTTTTCAGCCGAAAGAAGCGCTCAAAGAAATATTAGAAAAGCATGGAGCGATTAAATAGAGATAAATAATCTTTGTGATATTTTTATTTAAAAAACACTTACTTCCGCTAGTGGAAATAAGTGCTTTCTATAAGAAATGCTAATTCACTGTCAATTGCTTTCTTCTCATCGCACCAACAAATTTCTTTGCAGTATTTGTGACTCTTTCTAAATCTTCTAAAGTATACGGACTTGGAATCTTCGTCAGATTGCTGCCAACGCCAACTGCAATGGCTCCTGCCTCTAAATAGTCGCAGATATTATCGATGCTAATTCCTCCTGTTGGCAATAATGGGATATGCGGGAGCGGGCCTTTTACACTCTTAATAAAATCTACTCCTAAGACGCCCGCAGGAAAAACTTTTACTGCATCAGCCCCTAATTTATAGGCTGCATTAATTTCTGTCGGTGTCATTGCCCCAAGTATACATGTTTTTCCATGCTGCTTTGCCGTTCTTATAACATCTTCTTGAACAGTTGGTGTAAAAATAAATTGTGCCCCTGCTTCAATCGCTAGCTTGGCAGATTCGGCAGTTAAAACAGTGCCTGCACCAACAATCACTTCTCCATTTTTATAGTAATCTACCAACTTTTTAATGGCTTTCACAGCATGTGGATTTTCCATTGTAATTTCTAAAATGGTTACTTCTCCTCTTTTTAAAGCTTCTGCTAAATCAATGGCGCTATCTTCTGTAATATCGCGAATAACTGCAGCAATCCCTCTAGCTTTAATATCTTGCAACAAAATGGATACCCTCCTAGTAATTCAGAATTGATTTATCACTTTTAACCTAGTAAAATTTATTTAGTCGTTGTTTTCATATTAGGTCTAATTGTTTGCAGACAATTAGGCCTTTTTTAATTCCTGATGTTGTACTGGTCCTTTTTCCAAGAATATTTTTCCTTCTTTAACGGCTAGAATAGTAAGAATGGCTCCTGCTATTAATGCAGCCCCTAATAATAGATACGAAGAGGTGAAACTTCCTGTAAGTGATGCAATTAAACCAGTTAAATAAGATCCTACAAATGAACCTAGTGCCCCCATACTATTAATTAAAGCCATTGCACCGCCGGCGACATTTCTTGGCAAGATTTCCGGAATGATGGCAAAAAATGGACCGTATGGAGCATACATTGCTGCACCCGCAACTACTAGCATGCTATAAGAAATCCAGAATGAACTCTCAAAGATAAAGGAACCTAAAAAGGCAATCGCTCCTACTAATAGAAATGGCCACACAAATGCAGATCGATTTTGCATTTTATCAGAGAAGTAGGATGCAAGAAGCATAGCTAACGCCGCAAATATATATGGAACAGCAGCCAGCCATCCTGTCGCAATCATGCCCATATCAGAAGCACCGTCAATAATCTTTGGAAGCCACATAACGAAACCGTATAAGCCTAAGCTCCATAAAAAGTACTGTGCACAAAGCATAATAACTATTTTTGATTTAAAAGCAGTTTTATAATCTTTTACTTCTTTCATGCCTTTTTGTTCTTCATCTAACGCTGCTTGAAGATCAACCTTTTCTTTATTCGATAGCCATTTTGCTTGACTTGGATGATCATAAATTAAAAACCACCAAAGAATTGCCCAAATAATTGCCGGCATTCCCTCCGATATAAACATCATTCTCCACCCAAAATTTTCTACTAAGTATCCGGAAACAATTGACATCCACATAACCGTTACAGGATTGCCAAGAATTAAAAACGTATTTGCTTTAGAACGTTCTGCTTTGGTAAACCAATGACTTATAAAGACAAGCATCGCCGGCATAACTGTTGCTTCCACTATCCCTAAAGAGAAACGAATAATCATTAATGTAGGAAGATTGGACACCATTCCAGTTGCAGCAGCAAGCATTCCCCAAATAATCAGCGCCCAAAAAACCAATTTTTTTGCACTGCGTTTTTCGGCAAAATTAGCACTTGGCACTTGGAAGAAAAAATATCCTAAAAAGAATAAAGATCCTAATAAAGACGATGTTGCAGCTGTAATTTTCAAATCATGTTCTAATCCTGAGGCTGCCCCAAAGCTATAGTTGGCTCGATCCAAATATGCTAAACTATACGTTATAAAAATTACTGGAATTAAACGCCACCATCTAGATTTTGCAAGTCCTTTATTCATAACACACTAGCTCCTTCCAAGTGATTTTTTAAATAATTATTTAAATGTTTTCTAGTCGGATAGCCATCATGGTCTCCAGGCGATTGAACTGCTAAAGCGCCAATTGCATTGCCGCGGATGATGGCTTCTCGAATCGGCAGACCTTCAATCAGACCACTGATTACACCTGTCGCAAAACCGTCTCCAGCGCCAACTGTATCCACCACATTTTCTACAGCAAATCCGCTTACATAATCTTCTTCATTACGTGATTTATAATAAGCGCCATCTGGACCTAACTTCACAATCACTAGCTCCACATTTTCACTATGATTTAAATAAAAATCTGCTATTTCACTAGCATGCTTAAAACCTGTTAGAACCCTTCCTTCATGAATGCCAGGTAAAATAATATTGCATTGAAATGCTGCATCATTAATGACAGAAATCATTTCTTCTGGAGATTTCCACAGTTTTGGCCGCAAATTTGTATCAAATGAAACTGGTATCTTATGTTGTTTCGCAATTGCTAAGGCACCTAGTGCGTAATGGCGAAAGCTTTTCGAAACAGCCAATGGTATTCCTGTCATATGCAAATGTTTTGCTTGACTAATAAATTCCTCATTCAAATCTACTTGTGATAGTTTGCTTGCAGCAGTGTTTTTGCGAAAATACTGAACTTCTGGATCACCAGATAACATTTTTGCCTTCAACTGAAATCCTGTCGGGTTCTCTTCATCCTTTAGAACTTGTGTTGTATGGACTTGTTCCTTTTTTAAATACTCTTGAATATATTTGCCGAATGCATCATTTCCGACTTTGCTCATCCATGCAACATTCAGGCCTAAACGAGAAAGACCAACAGCTACATTCACTTCGGCACCCGCCAGAGCTTTTGTAAAATGATGGATTTCATGTAAATTTCCCACTTCATCTGCCATAAATAATGCCATTGCCTCTCCAAAAGTTATTGCATCTAATTTATTCATAAATTAACTTCCTCCTGACAATTCTTGCGGATTAATTCGACATAATGCTTCGCTTTTTTATTTGATTCCAGAGGAAATTCGATAGCGACTGGAACATTGCGGATTTGATTTATTGCTTGTTTCCATTCAGCTTTTTCCTCATCTATCAACGCAATGGTTGTACATAATCCATCGTTTTTCACCACCTGTTTTAAATGAAGATAGCCTACAAACCTCCCAATTTCTTGTAAAGCAGACTGAAAGCTTTCATTCACATAATGCCAATTACCTGAGTCAAATACGAACGGAATATCAATTTGGTATTTTTCGCATTTTTCACCAAAACGTTTCATTGTCTTTATATTGCCGCCATAGAATGTTTGATCATTTTCCACCATCAAGCTGATACTCTTTGAAACATCTCTAAGAAAAAATGCTAATTCCTCCATACTCGAATTTTGCTCATCAAAATGCCCTAGTGGAAATTTAACCAATTCAGCATCAATGAGCGATGCTTCTTGTAGCACTTCTTGTAGCTTCTGTCTATTTAATTGCGCTTCTTTATTCCAAATCGGTACGGGTGCAGAATAGGCTGCTTTTAATGTTGTACCTTTCATTACTTGAGAAATTTGCATAAAATCCCTTTGACTTCTAAGCAGCTCTCTTCTAAATTCAATTCCTTCAGCACCCGACTCTTGTACGGATTCAATAAAAGATTGCTGCCCTTTTTGCTTAAGCTGTTCTTGATTAAACGAATTTAAAGTAATATAAACCTCTCGCAAACTTGTCACTCCTTTCATTAAAAATCTGCAATTGCCTTTTCTCATATAGAGATAAACCGATTTATGATTTACGCACGCTGAATGAATTCTTGCAATTCAGGTACAATAAACGTTTTCCCTGCACCATTTATGCTATTGACAATATTTCTTGCGGCTGTCCATGCCATTTCGTTTCTTGTTTCTTCCACGGCAGACCCGATATGCGGTGTTGTCAATACATTATCAAACTGCAAAAGCGGGTGATTATATGGAATAGGTTCTTCATGGAACACATCTAAAGCAGCTCCAAAGATTTTTCCTTCTTCTAAGATTCTTACTAAATCTCCCTCATTGACAATTTCTCCACGAGAAGAATTTATTAATACAGCGTTCGGCTTCATTAAGCTTAATTTTTCATAGTCAATCAAATTTTCTGTTTCCTTCATTAAAGGAAGCATAACAAGTACAAAATCAGATTCTGCCATAATAGTTTCAATCGCTGCATAATGAACACCCAATTCTTGTTCAAAAGCTGCTTTACGAAATTCATCAAAATAAGAAACATCCATATCAAATCCCATTTTTGCCCGCTTCGCTACTTTAGAGCCTATTCTGCCGAGTCCTAATATCCCCAATTTCTTTCCATAAACATTTAATCCAAATAAGTCTTTCCCAATAGACTCTGTCCATTTTCCGTCTTTTACATAACGATCCAATAAACCAATTCGTCTTGCAGCAGAAAGAATTAAGGTAAAGGCCAGATCAGCAACTGTTTCATCTAATACAGATGGTGTATGCATGCCAACAACATTTCTTTTTTTCATTTCTTCAATGTCAAATCCGTTATAGCCGACAGCGATATTGCTGACAAATTTTAGTTTCGGAGACTTGATCAACATTTCACAATTGATTTTATACTTATTTGTTGTAATTAAACCAGTAATATCTTTTAGCTGTTCAGCCAGTTTATCTTCCGGCATCATACTGTTAGAATTCCACACAGTTACCTCATCACAGTTTTCACGCAAGTATTCCTCCACGTTTTTTGGAATAGGCTTCGTTACTAGAATTTTTTTCTTCATTTACATCATCTCCTTTAATATTCATGCGAACTGCACCAGTTGCTGCTGAAGTTGTTGTTTGTGCATACATTTGCAAAAAGCTGCTGTCCATCTCTTTTAATTCCTGAACAAATAGTGCTTTTCTATTTTCCAACACATCTTCCGCAACATTTAAGGTTATGTCTCTTGCTGCTACATCGATGATAATTTCATCTCCATTTTCTACAAAAGCGATTATGCCGCCTTCTGCTGCTTCTGGACTCACATATCCAATGGACAATCCTGCGGATGCGCCTGAAAACCGGCCATCTGTAATTAATGCGACATGTTTATATTTATTCAATATTTCCGTACAGCGATGAAGTTCTCTCATTCCTGGACCGCCTTTTGGTCCTTCATAACCAATGACTACAGCATCTCCTTCATGAATTTTTCCGTGTTCGTATGCCTCCACAAATTCTTCTTCTGAATGAAAGACATTCGCTTTTCCTCTAAATTGCAGTGCTTCTTTTGCCACACCTGACTGCTTAATTAATGCACCGTTTTTTGCCAAATTACCTGTAAGAACAGCAATGCCGCCTTCTTGGTCAATTGGAGACGCTAATTTTTTAATGATTTCCCGATCTGCTACATCTGCATCTGCAATATTTTCTGCCACCGTTTTCCCAGAAACCGTCAAAGCATTCGGATGTATCAAAGATTGGATTTCCTTCATTAAAGCTGGTACACCGCCTGCTCGCTGCAAATCATTTGTTGTATATAAATTATTATTGGGCGTAACGCCTGCAAGGAACGGAATTTTCCGGCTTAATTGATCAAATAATTCTAACGGCAAATCTACCCCTACTTCTTTTGCAATAGCTGGCAAATGCAAACATGCATTTAATGATCCTCCCATTGCCAAAAGGACGGAAACCGCGTTTTCAAATGCTTCACGCGTCATAATATCTTTTGGCGCTACCTTCTCCTTCACCATTTGAACCGTTCTGCGTCCTGCTTCTTTAGCAGCTTCCAACTGCCCTTCCGACAGCGCTCTCATCCAAGATGTATAAGGCAAAGCCATTCCCAATGCTTCCGATAAGCCTTGCATCGTATTGGCTGTCCCTAAGAACGGACAAGCTCCTGCGCTCGGATAATATTGATTAGTTACTTTGACAAGTTCCTCCTCGCCAATTTTTCCATCAAGGAAGTCGCGGCGCGCTTGCTTCGATTCATATGGCTTGATGTAGCTTGGCATAACCCCGCCAAGTACAACTGTTGCAGGCAAGTTTAATCTGCCTGCTGCCATCAGCATTCCAGGGACAATTTTATCGCATGAACTCATAACAACCATGCCATCAAAAATTCCATGTGCTTTCACCATTGTTTCTACTGTATCTGCTATCAGCTCACGGCTAGGCAAAGAATACTTCATCCCTTCATGGCCTTGCGCAATGCCATCACAAACAGCAATCGTATTAAATTCCAAAGGCAAACCGCCCGCTTCCCTAATCCCTTCCTTTACATATTCTGCTAATTCGCGCAAATGAACATGTCCTGGGACGATTTCATTCCACGAATTCGCTACAGCAATAATCGGCTTGTCAAATTGGCTATAGCTAAAACCACATGAACATAAATGCCCTTTTAAGATGGCACGAGTATATGGCTTTATGGTAGATAATTTGTTATTCATCAAATTTCACCTCAACCTCTCTTTTTGGATAACGTTTACAAGATGATTATAATATATAAAATTAATTTTTCCCCTGTTAAATGTGTCCGTTTTCCTAATCAATAAACCGATTTAGTAAAACGTTTTATTTCTTACTTTTTGCCATACAACCCAAAATTCTTATTAAAAAAGATGCTCCTAAAAGGCGCACCTTGCGAAGCTATTTTTTTGTTGCGGCTATTCTTGCTAATAGCCTTATACTTTTGGATAATATGGTTCATAAAGAGGATTGTCATAATAAGGCGGCCTTTTCGCAATAACAGGCATCTCCCATCTCTTATCCATATAATGCATTATCATTTTTTTCTCTGATTGTTGAACTAGCAGCCACTTCACTTTAGGATTAAATTCTATACGCATCAAAGCTCCCTCCTTTTTTAGTATCCTATGTTTGCTAAATTTATTTCATTCACTTGGATTAGGTAAAAACCAACATATTATCAACCATTTTCCCCAGCGCATATATCCCATCAACTGTTCATATGGATAAAAGTAGAAAACTTTAAAGGAGGTTCCCCTTTGTCTAAAGATAATAATTCAACAAATAATCAAAAGCAGATGCCAACGGAAGAACAAATGCAGGAAATTAGACGATTTCAGAAGTGGTATGAAGATAATATGCTGACAGATCCTTATCCTATCTATCCGAATTACGGAAAAATAACAAAATATGAAGAAGTTCCAATAAGCAATCCTGAACAGCGTCAGCTTAGGCAGCCTGGTCTTGAAAACCTCATGATTCCTAAACCTATCATTGAAAATCCCAATTATAAAGGCAGCGAAAAACTAAAAGGAAAAGTTGCTTTAATTACAGGTGGAGACAGCGGAATTGGTGCAGCAGCAGCGATCGCCTTTGCAAAGGAAGGTGCTGATGTTGCCATTGCTTATTTAGATGAACAAGAAGATGCCGAACGAACCAAAAATAGAATTGAGGAACTTGGCCAAAAATGCCTGCTTTTGCCTGGAGATTTAAAGATAAAAGCACAATGCGCCCTCATAGTACAAAAAACGATTGAAGCATTTAAGAGATTAGATATTCTATGCAATAATGTGGGCATCCAATTTCAGCAGAACAGCCTGCTCGATATCACAGATGAGCAATTTGACGAAACATTTAAAGTCAATATTTATTCCCATTTTTATACAACAAGAGCAGCACTTCCCTATCTAAAAGCTGGGAGCTCCATTATCGGCACTGCCTCTGTCGTTACATATGCAGGAGAGCCGCTGCTCATTGATTATACTGCCACAAAAGGAGCCATCGTCGGCTGGACTCGTTCCCTTGCCAAAAGTCTTGCCAGCAAGCAGATTCGCGTAAATGCAGTAGCACCAGGTCGGATTTGGACACCGCTTATTCCCGCAAGCTTCTCATCCGATGTGAATGCATTGCATGGAACAAATCTATTTAATCGAATGGCACAGCCTTTTGAATTAGCTCCAACATTTGTCTACCTTGCATCCGATGATTCCCGTCATGTTACAGGACAGGTGCTGCATGTAGATGGGGGCGAATCCACTCATTCTTAAAAAAAGTGACAGACATATCGGAGAAGGGATCCCTCTTTTAATGTCTGCACTTTTTTGATTTTTCACTATTTGCAAATTAAAAAATTACTAGTTAAATTGAAACTTCAATCTTCCTTTCCAGTCAAGTAAATCTTTATATCATTTATAAGACTTTCAGCAATCGCCTCTTGATAGCCAGCTCTCTTTTTCTCTCTCATTAAACTGACTAATTCACTCCATTCAGGTGAAGAAAGACTTTCTAGTTTGGATAATCGATTGGAAATATTTTCAGAGGATATGCTTGCTTCATATGTCTTTTTATCCATTCTCCACAAAACAACTTGATCTTTATATCTTTTCTTTAGGCGATCTGCTATTAACAATCCCTCTGGATCTAAATCACCAGAGTAGTATAGAGTACAATTAGCCTCAACAAGTAAATCCAACAGCCGCCAGCTTGCTGCTCGAAGCTGGCCATGTGTACATATAATCGGTGCATTCGGCAAAGCATCCATAATGGTGGAACATACACTTGAATTTTCGGCAATCCATACCTTTGTCCCAATTGCCGGCCATATTCGTTCTACTTTCGCCATCTCTTTCATAGGAACATTCATAACGGTTTGAGTCTGAACAGCTGCGTCCCAAACTGGATGCAGCCCTTGTTCATTTGCAGCAAACATACCTTGACATGTCGCAAAATTCCACAAATCATCTCGCATAATTCGATATTCAGCCAATAAATCATTTAGTTCTTCTACGTTCTTTGGCATTGCGGCATCGTTGTTCCCTCTTTGCAGTTGATCAACATACATACAATGAAGCAGCAATTTACCGGCTGTCTCATTCATATCAAAATAATGGGGGTTTCCGGTAATTTTTTGAGAAAAAAATGGAAGGCGTTCGAACCCTCCCTTTTTTGGAAGAGAAGCAAAAGCTTTAAATACTTGCTTTAATTTTTTTTGCAATTCTTTTTTATTCTCTTTATATAAGGACCAAATCCATCTGGTATCTGGCGTTTTAGCTTGAAGCCGCTGAAACCACCAGTCTGCATCTGGGTTGGCTAGCAGAAAAGATTGAATAAATAGACTTTCCTCTTTCCGCTCCCTTTCCAGCTCTTCTTTTTTTGTTAAAATAGATTCTTGCAGTACTTCTTCCATTAACAATGAGAGTGTATACTCTGAGAAACCTGTGTTTTTCAATTCCTTTTCAAAATCAAGCAAGGATATACTTCCTTTTTGCAGGAGGATTTCCTTATGTGTACCGAAAAACCCAGCAATTGATTCCAGTTCTTCTTCATTAAATGTCTTGATGCTGACTGTACCGCCAATTCTCCCAATAGAACGATACTTCGCCTTAAACAAACCAAATAATTTAAGAAATCCTGGCTCTTCTCTAAATAATTCAAGCTTATTATTCATTCACATTTAATTCCTCTGCCTGCAGATTCTCCTCTATTACAAGAGATCTATGCTTGCCATCCCACTGATACCGAATGACCGTTACAAAGTCAGCATTTTTCGGACGAACTAATTCTGATATAGATAAGCTGGAAATAGTATCATAATCTCCCCACAAAGCTTGAGAATTCATAATATAATTAAATTCAAGCTGCTCTACCACTTCAAACATATCACGAATATTATTTTCATCTACACCCGCAAATGCTTCATCTAAAGAAATAATAAATGGAGCCATATTACCTGCCTCTTTATAGCGAGAATAAGCTGCAGTAAAAAGGGGAATATACATAGCCATTGCCTTTTCTCCGCCACTAAACTTAAAAAAAGCATTATTTGTCAATTCACGCTTTGGTTCGTTTACACGACTGAATGAAAGTACAAAGGTAAACCATTTGCGATAATCCAGCACTTCTTTTAATACTTGATGCAGCGTCGATCCCTCATTTCGCAATTGAATAAGTTCCTTTGCTTTTGCAATTCGCGATTGAAAATGCCTTGTGATGCGATTTAAATCCTCTTCACTTAAAAATTTACTATTTCGCTGCAATAGTTGAACAAGATCTTTTGTATCTAATTCCTGCTCCGACTCAGCAGATAAAGGCTTCCAGGATATAGAGAAAATCAATCCAGATGAATTATCGCGGCTTGTCATAATTTTATCCATTGCTTTTACCCATTGCTGTGCCCTCTGAATGCGATTTCGAAGAATAATGCCGACTGTATTGACAATAATATCTTCATAAAGCTGGCGGTCTTGTTGATCTAACCAGCCTTTTTGATTTTCCAGCTCTTTTTTTAATACAGCAGAAACATAATAAGGACTTACTCGCTGACCACGGTACTCCATTTGAATCAACCGCCTGCTTTTTAATTGATGCCATTCATTTTTAAATGGCTCCAAATGTTCGCCAAAATCTTCTTCAAACCAATCAGGTGCTTCTATCTCTTCTGAATACTCAAACATTCGGTATTCTGTTAGATATGTTTGTTCATTATAGTAAACTTTTGTTAGCTGTTCCGACAGTTTCGAGCGGTCGCTTTTTGTAAACAAAGATTCCAATTTGGACAGGATTGTAGAATTATTTAATTCCTCTACATCTAAAAAGTCACGTTGTTTTTCTTTAGCAACAATTTGCTCCCATTCTTTATTCATCTTTTGCCAAAAAATATGGTTTTGTTTTGCTGCTGTCAGCTTCTTTGCACAACTTTTTTGCGCTTCTTGGTTTTTCGGAAGATTTGCGGAAATAGTTTCAATTTTATCTTCCGCTTCATTTAATAAAGCTTGAACCTCTTGGATGCGTCTCCTTACTTCCTCAATTCCTTTTAATTGCAGCTGATTTTCGATCGCCTCTATTTCTGCAGTTAATTGAATAAGCTTAGCTTCCTTAATGTTTTGCTCCCCTTTTGCATGATCCAATTCCTCTTCTAACTCTTCCATTCTCTGGATAATAAAAGATAATTGTTTTTGGGCAGCCAACATTTGAAGATGCGTATTCTGAAACTGATGCAAGTATTCTATATAACTATTAGCTGCTTCTAATGCATGGATAATTTCCTCTTTTGTTAAGGCAATATTTAAATAGCGGCCCTTCTCCTGAAGACTCCTCTTCACATGACTTAATTTTTCATAAGCCAACTTCCATTGATTATCAATATTCTGAAGCAAATTCTTTTCATTTTGCACTTGCTGTTTTTTTTCTTTTATTTGTTCATATAACTCGGATAAATCCCGATCGTGAGGCAGGTCTTTTTTCCAGCTTTCAATTAGGAGAAGCTCCTCATCCAACTTTATTAGTGTATTTTTTATTTCTTCTAACTCTGTTTGAAGCTGAAACAATTTTTCTATCCATAGCTGAATTTGCTCTCTTTGATGTCTTTTTCGAGATGTACGGCCAATAAATTTTGCCGGGCCCTCAGCTGGTGCATGTCCAACAAGGCATCCAACCGAATAAGTTCCATCTGCATTAATACGCAAACCAGTTCCGTCTTCTTCTAGAGGAATGCTTTGCAGGACTTCATTTACCAAATCTTTAGAAATAGGACTATCATCATCTAAATCGGGCATCAAATAATCCGCCAATGTTTGGACTTGCAAATGAGGATTTGGAACAAGCACAGCATCCTCTTTTGGACTAATAGGGCTGTCAGTAATCAAACTGTCCAGAATTCCTGTTTGTTTCAAAGCTGATTCTAGTCTTTCCCTTTGTTCCTCGGTTACATGCTCCTGAAATTCTACCACTGCATAAAACGGCAAAAAGCAGTGTCCCATTTCTGCCAGCATTTCGCGATATTGCTCTGTTCCCTTTGCTCTAGCTGGATCCAACATCTTCTGCATTTTAATCCGTTCTAGCTCTGCTTCTGCTTCCTTAATCTCATTCAGCTTAGTTTTTTCCTTTTCCTTGGAAATAACCTGCTCTTTTTTTACCTCTGCCTCATAGGCATGGATAGCAGTATACAAATGATCACGTACTTCATCGAAACGATTTCTTTCATAAAGCCCTTGGATATACCTGGCTATTTCCTGACGAACTTCTGAAGAATAAATAAGTTTTTTATGCTCTTGCATCCATCGAAACACAGTGCTTTCTAGCTGTTGCTGCATATCAATAAACCATTCATCTAAATGGTCTAACTCCTTTTGAAGCCCATCGACCACTTTTTTCTTTTCAGAGGATTGTCTCTGCAGTCGTTCATGCTCTTCTTCTAACCGACCTGCTTCCACTGCAAGCTTTTCCAATAATATTAATAACCCTTGATGTTCTTTTGATTCTTTGAGCCAAACGGTAAAATCAAATGCATTTAATGATGTTCGTTCATAATCCGATTGATTTACCTTATGCTGATGAAATGCAGCCTCTTCCGCATCGACAGATAACTCTTCCAGAAGATTTTTCGTTTGCTGTTCGTGGTTGGAAAGCTCTATCTCTGCTTTTTCCTTCTCTCTCCATTTTTCGTTTAATTTCCCATTCTGATCTTGCCACTTTTGTTCTAATCTTTCTATTTCCATTGATACAGCATTTGCATCCAATTGTTTGTTTCTTTTGTTTTCTTCAAGTGACCAAACCTCATGTTTTTGAAGAGAACTTTTCTCTATTTCAGCTAGATTTTTTTGTTGTTTAAATTTTTCCTTCTCGGCTGTTAACTGACGAATCTCTGTTTCATAATGCTCGTATTCATTAATGAGTTCTTGGACTTGTTTTTCTGACTGTTTGTTTTTTTGCTGAGCACGTTTCCACTGCTGAATTCGTTCTGCCAAAATGTATTTATTATAGTTATCATAGACTGATTCAAGCCTTAAAATGGATTCCTGCTCTCTTTCTAGCTGCTCCAATTGCTGTACCGCTTGATCCATACTTTCAATCGTATCGGATAAATGCCGCAGTTCATCATCTGTTAATGGCGGCAAAGCAGATTCTAGAATTTCATAGATAACAGTAGGCTTAAAATCCTTAGAAAGCTTAGGGCTTCTCAATTGTATTAATAATTTGATTAAATCTTCATATGCCTCAATGGATTGGAAACCAAATACATACTTATTAACAAGCTCCATATATTCTTTTTGTGTATGGACAACATACCCTCCCCCCGCAATTCGATTTTCTAATTCTTTTGCTGATAGGGGCACTTTTTCTCCCAATAGCTTTTGAGAAAGGTGAAAGTTATGGTTAATTCTTCGATTATCTGTTATAAGAAAATACCAGGATTTTATGCCTTTATTCCGTTTAGCTTGCATACCAATTCCAGTAGTAATATATTGTTCTGACCCTTGTTTTTTATATTCCACAAATAAATAGCCAGTGCGTTCATCCCGATCCACAACTTCTTTTTCGCCAAGCAAATAATCTTCCATTCTTCTCGCTTTTGAACCAAAGGGATCTAGCCGATCTGGCGTTTTTTTCCCATCAAGCAGCACAGGCAAAAAACTCTGCATTGTAACAGATTTTCCAGAACCATTTGATCCTCTTAATAGCAGTTTTCCATCAATAAATTGGAATATTTCTTCATCATAATACCAAAAGTTCAAAAGCCCAGCTCGATTCATTACCCATCTAGCATTAGACATTAGTCTTTTCCTCCTTCAAAATCTGCTGGAAACGTTCCCGTTAGTACACCTAAAAGCGGTTTTAGCTTAATAAGCGAACTTTCCTCTTCCACCTCTGCCATCATCCAATCTTCCATAACAGCAATTAATTCTATCCCAACTGCATGGTTTGATTTTTCCCGATAATATTTTGACCAACCTTTTCCAAATTGTTTTCGAAGCTCCTCTACTGCTTCATCCATTTCTCCTGCTGTCAAAACAATTTCTCCATTCTCTTTTGGCTGAAATTGATCAAGATGCTCATGAAGATATTTAGAAAACTGAAGAATGATATCAGATGATGCTTTTGCATTCGGAAATAGCTGATGATACTGCTTACTCTCCATTATCGATAAAAAGGCTGTATTTTTATAAACATGCAAATTATAATCACTATGTTTTTCAATATCCTCTGACAAACGATTTCGATAGTTTCTAATATATAAAAAGTCAGGATCCTGCTGATCGATTCGATGCAAACCAGGTGAAAAGAACAGCTTGCGATATACCCTTTTTCTCCGTTCATCCTCTTGATTCAATTTCCACTCCTCTTTCAGCAGTTCATTCCAATGCTGATAGCTAATAAAATCATCTGGATACGAACGCATAAAATATCGACTGTAAATGGTGGCCTCATAAAGCACTTCCTGTTCTTCATTATGATCAAATCGTCCAATATCCCCATCAATCGTTCGTATAATTCTTAGATCTATTAACATATTAACTGCTCGAATAAGAGATTTTCGATGAATATAAAGTGTCCAATCAAGCTTAAATTCACCAGGATAATCTGCCTGAATCTCTTGACACATATCAGACAAAAGAAATTGCTCATCGACAGATTTCCCTTCTAAAAATGATAAAGCACAGCAAAAAATTCCATAATCCATTGGCTCCTGAAAATGCTGAATTCCCATCCACCTCTCTGGATCAACAGGTATTTTTTCCAACTTAATAAAATGTTGATGCACAATCAGCCGCAATCCAAATTTATCATTAATATAACGACGGAGCACTTTTTCCCTTTCCCGGATAAGCTGATACCACTCTGGCTGTTCGGCCCTCAGAATCCAATAATGATGAAATAGCAGATCCATTCCTTGCATAGCTTTATCATCAAATTCAAGAGTTAGTTCTATTCTCATCCAATCGCGCCTCCTTGATCTTCAAATTCAAACAATGCATCCGGCATCTTCAACGTTCCGTCCTCTGCTTCGAGAAAAATGTAGTTATTTGCGTCTAGTGTAACTTTTACAATCAAGCCATAATCTGTCTTCACCTTGCGCTCTTTATTTGTCATCGATTTCCCAATCCAACTTAGCAGCACTTTGCGAATAAACGGCTCTACTTTTCCTAGCTCCGAAAGTTTAATGACATCTTCCTTCATATATTTTTGGACAAGCATTTGTTCTTGTCTTCGCTCCTCTAAATACAATTCTCTTTGTCTCTTTTTCTTTTCCCCATTAGACGTCATAGATCCTGGCTTTGTTTTTCCCCGATAATGACTGACTCTTGGCTTCAGCTTTATTTCAATAGGCTCTTCATCCCATGTATCAGCATGCAAATTATCTGTTGTTCCTTCCTCTAATTGAAGATGCTGAATGGTCATTGCACCAAATACAACAGACGAAAGTTTATGCGCTTCTTCTAGTGTAGAACAGTTTGCAAACCACCTAGCTAAATGAAGATAATCATTTTTTCTGCTTCGAAAATGCTGCTGCCTCTCGCCAATTCGCTGTACATATCTTGTCATTCTTCTAATCATTTCATTTGTCTGCCATTGCAATACTTCCAATTCACTTTGTTGTGTACTGGATCCTAAGAACCATTGTCTTAAAGATTCCCAATACTCCTTATATTCTGTTCCCCATTCCTCCGCAGAAGAACTTGTATCCTCCAATCTAGGAATTGCCTTGCGATGTTTAATCAATTTTCGAAAAAAATCTTCTAATTTATGTGGTGTCAAATCGCTTAGATGTTCTCCTATCTGAAGCGCTGTTTTTTGAAGTGAAACGATAAAATCCCTCAAATAGGCCGTAAACTGGTTTTTATACACTAGAAATGCTTCCGTTTGCATCCTCTGATCTGTTTGCTCACTGTTAATGTATGCTATATAATCAGCCGTACTAGTACGAATTGTTTGAAAATAGCGGAATACATCTTCCCACAACCTCATATACTCCTCTTCATTCTTCGTTAAGTTGACTTCCATCTCTTTCTGCAAGTTAGACAAAGCCTGCAGCAATCGATCAAACTGCGACCTTTCCAATGAACCTTGAAACGTATTGCCGACCTTCTTTTCTAATATGACAAGCATTCTTTCAATCTCAATAGTATAGGGAGTAGATTGATAACGAAATCGTTTCTTCTTATACTCTTCTACAGTTTTTGCGCTTGTCATATCCTGTCTCGCTATCAAATTATTCCATTTGACAAGCTGAGCAAGCTGCTGATGCAGCTGATCTTCTTGATAATCTGAAAAAACCGGGATAGAACGCATGTGCTCTAAAATTTCTTCTGGCGCTATAAAGTCTCTCATCCTTTCATGCTGATGATAAAAATATCGAAGTATTGTTCGATATTGCCCTGCAGATTCAGCTGTTAAATAGCTAGTCTCTACCACTTTCTTCATAGTAACGTCCAATGTCATCATCCTTATTTCCTAATCTATTATTTCTATTATATAAGAAAAGCAATGAAAAAAAGGTGAAAATTTATAGGAAAAGTATCCTTTCCATAACGTATATAAATAAAATATCTCCCCCCTCGTACTATAAAGGTCTAGAAAGCAGGCACCTTATTACCTCTATTATGATCATTCTTCTTTTTCATTTTACTGCAAAAAAAAGCAATTAAATGTACTTGCCAAATTTAGATTATATTTGGAGACTTCTATTTCAAAACATAAGTCATTAAAATTCCCATATAAACTAAAACTTCGATCAGACTTTTACTCAGCAAATTTCTCCCCATCTAGATTTCTCATTTTCTCTCATCATCCCTGAGAAAGGGGTATCATTAAATGCCTATGGCAATAGGGGGGCATTTTTTTCTTTCATCCTGCTGCTGATTTAAACACCCATAATCTCTTTTAATGAAATGAAAATTTATCTGCTCCTGTTCATATTCAGTTCATAAATTCTTTTTATACTATCGATATCAACAAAGGAAGGATTGAGAAAATGGAAAGTGCTTTACCAAATAAAGAAAAAATGCCTTTAGAAAAAAACAATAAAGTTCTTGTAATGGTTGGACTGATTATAGGATTGATTTTTTCTGAATTAGACGAAACAGTTGTGAATACAGCCATGCCTTCTATCATTCGCGACCTTGGTGGGTTATCGATGTATGGATGGGTTGGTGGAGTCTATATGTTAACAATGTCTGCATTTATGCCTATCTTGGGGAAACTTGCAGATTTATATGGCCGAAAAAAAATATATTTAACCTGTATGGCCTTTTTTATTGGGGGATCGATTATATGCGGTCTTTCTAATTCCATGACTTTGCTGCTGATAGGAAGATCGATTCAAGGAATTGGAGCTGGTGGATTGATGCCGCTTGCTATGGCGATTTCCAGTGATTTATTTCCGATTGAACAGCGGGCAAAGGTGCAAGGATTGATGGGACCCATCATGTTTATCCCCATGCTTCTTGGACCATTAATGGGCGGATATTTTGTCGATGAAATCAGCTGGCATTGGATTTTCTTTATAAATATTCCTGTTGGTGTTCTTGCAGCAATATTCTTGGCTGGCGGATTGCGTGAATTAAAAAAGACACAAAAGGTTGTCATTGACTGGGCAGGAGCATTTCTTTTAGTTGCTGCTATTGTCTCCTTATTAATTACACCTGTTTTAGTGGAAAATGAAGGGTATGCTTGGAGTTCTCCCCTTATTCTGACTTTATTATGTTTGGGTGCTGTATTAATTGGTCTTTTTATTTGGGTAGAATCTAAAGTGCAAGAACCAATTGTTCCATTGCACTTATTTAAAAACCGCAATATTTTAGTTTTGTCTCTGCTTGTTTTTACTGTAGGAATAGGATTAATGGGATCATTTTCATCCTTTCCATTTTTAGCGCAGAATGTACTTGGGCTTACGCCGACAGAATCTGGGTATATCACGCTGCCAATGATGGTCGGCGCCGTTATTTCTTCCATGATTTGCGGATTTCTTCTGACAAAAGTGCGCTATCGTGAATTATTTGCCATTGCTTTTATCGCACCAATTGTTGGATTTTATTTATTTGCACATCTGACAATTGATACAAGCATCGTGCAAATCATTATCTTTTTTGTCATTACAGGCCTTGGTTTAGGGGTTATGTTTGGTGGAGATAATTTAATTATTCAAGAATCAGTAGAATCAGAACATAAAGGAATTGCTCTTTCGACAGTGCCTTTATTTCAAACAATTGGAGCAACAGTTGGTGTAAGTGTGTTTGGAAGCCTATTATCCGCCTCTCTGACGAATAAATTAGAGAGTCTCGGCACAAGCCTTCCAGAAAGCATAGCAGGAAATATAAAAAATCTAGCAGCAGGCGGAATTCCAAACGACCTTTCGCCAAACATGCTGATCCAAATCAAAACATTATTTATTGAATCTTTTCAGCATATTTATCTATACGCTTTTGCATGCATGATCATTGCCTTTGTATTATGCTTATTTTTGAAAAAAGAAGTATTGTCTCCAAAAACGGAAATAGAAGAGAAACAGGAAGCAGATTCATTATAAAAGGAAAAAATTGATTTCTAAAAAAGGAATCGATTTTTTCTTCTTATAGATTATCATTCAGTTTGGAAAAAAGCAGCTTGTTATTTTCTGGTCTCTCACCGCTTTCGATGCATGATATAATCCGCCAAATGCTTTAAAAAATTTGTTTTTTGAGGCACTTCCTCTAGTGCCTCTAAAGCAAGGCAATAATGGTCCCACATTTCTATTTTGGTCTCTTTCACTCCTAAAATAGAAACAAATGTAGAATGATTATTTTCATAATCCTTGCCAATTTGTTTTCCGGTTAATTCTGCATCTCCTTCTACATCAAGAAGATCATCTTTCATTTGAAACGCAATCCCCGCATGGTAAGCATATTTTTTTAGTGCTTTTATTTCTTGATTATTTGCTTGGGCCAATATGGCAGGCATGATAAGAGCTGCTTCGAAAGCAATTCCTGTTTTATAGTAAGAAATAGTCTTTAATTGTTCTAGCGTCAATTGCCTTCCGCGGGAATCTAAATCCATCGCCTGTCCTTTGCACATATCACCTGTCATTTTTGCTGTATATTGAATTAAGCTAAGCATTATTTTTGCATCAAATGAAGCAAACATTGTCTGTTCCCAAATCGCCTTTTGAGTAAGAAAAAGTCCCGTTAATTCTGCTGTAGCAGTATTATACGCTTCATGCAAGGTTGGACGGCCGCGGCGAATGGCTGCATTATCCTGCGAGGGGAGATCATCAAAAATCAGGGAAGCTGTATGCATATATTCCAAAGACTTCAAAAGCGGTGCGACTGCAGTTTCATGTAATTCATACTCTTTCACCGCCATAAACCATGCAATAATCGGCCGAAGACGCTTTCCATCTCCGCCGAGACTATAATTGGCTGCATCAATTATTGGATCTTTTTTATGTTCCTCAAGTAGCGGCAGCATGGCATTTACTTTTATGCGGACCGTCTGAATCGTATCTGCAAAATCCTCTTGCTCTTGCCGTTCCTTTTTTAGCGCTGCAATCATCTGGTCTCGAAGCAGCTTATCAAAAAAATCAATATTATCTGCCTTTTGCATCAACTGTTGAACAAGGCGGTTAAATGCATCATTTTCTGTTGCAAAAATGGTCATCACTTCCTTGTACTTCTGATCGCCCATTTTTTCTTTAAAACGCTTCAGCCCGTTTACCGCACGATCTAATATCACCTCACAAGTCTTCTCATCTCCATTGTAGATGCGATGAATCAAATGAGCGATCACCGTCCAATATAATGCAAACGGATTAATAAGATCCTTCCGCTTTTGATGGTATTTTAGATAATACGTATACGGCGTTACTGCTCCCTCTTTTTCGTCATCAAACATATCTGCAAAATCATCCGCCAGTTGATTGTATATTCCATAATAGAATGTTTGATTATTAAAATGCTTATCTTCTTTTGCACTGATTAAAGAACGGACAATTAGGCGTGAAGCGGCGGATTTCAAAATAACCGGTATATACAGCTCTTCGTTTGTATAATGGTCAACACTTAAATTTTTTAGACGATCTACTTCCTGCGCATGAAAAAATACATAAGATTGGTCCAAAAAATTTTGCAAAGACGCAGGATGCTGATGTGCCGTTATATAGAGAAAGGCTTCTCGAAGTTCTGAATGAACATAGTGGATGAATGCTGCATTGCCGCCACGCCACTTCCCCCATTCAGGCACATTCCCTGTAAGAAGTGTTGTGCGTATCATTTCGGCATACTGTTTCTCTTCTTCGTCCGACAAAATTTTAGCATCAAACAAATCATCAATAAAAGGATAGGTCAATCCATAATAGAATCCTAGTTTCATTGCTTTTTCTAACCTTTTTGCACGAACTTCAGGCGCTGTCCCGCTATCCATTTCTTCCATCTCATTCATCACTACCCCAGTCATGACTTTAAGAATCTTTCGCTGGGCATGCACCATATCCAGCCCATTTGGAATATTTGCAGATACAATCTTCAGTTTGTCCATTGCCCAAATCAAGGTGGATTCCACACCATTCTTTTTTGCCATCTTGTACAAGCCAGCCATGCTGAACGCTTCTTTCTTCTTCCCACTGTCTGACAGGAGATTCTCTTTTAACTGTTCTGCTACACTTCGAATCTTGCTTTGAGTATTTGATGAATCCAACGCTCTCCCCAGATCCCGCATATAAATATAGGAAATGCTTCGATCCAAATAATCATCCAGTTTGCCAGTATAATTCAGCCATTGAATATAAGGAAAATACCCGCTTGCTTCTGGCGTTTTTTTTCTCCGCGAAAAAAACGAAAAAAAGGAAGGCGGCTGAATATGCTTGATTTTCCATGACTGGATGTCTTTTGTTAAAGAAGAAATATAAGTTTTTTCAGCAACTTGCCGATAGAGCTCATTAAAATAATGCCCCGCCTTTTTCTCAGCCACTTGATAACAATTATTTGCTTTTTTAATCAGCTTATCATTCATACATGACAGTCCTCTATTTTATAGTAGTTTATTAAACATTTTTCTATTTCATCTATTACTATCGCATATTTAAATATAATCTAAGGATAGCATGATTATAACTGGAAAAGGGCTCCTGTAAAGTTTAAATTGTCTTGCACTTATTTTATTTTCATAATTCTATATTTTTTATGTTCATCCGTTCATATTTTTTCCACCCAAAAAGGCAAGGTATTGAAATTAGCCCAATACCTTGCCTAATGAATATATTGCGGTAAAGGCTTTAATTACCCTTACTACTGTACCGCTTCTATTTTGAAGTTGTATTTTTTATTAATTCGTTCTGCAATCTCACTTAAAAAATTCTGCACCGTCATTTTTTCCACTTCATTTGTATACCAAGCCAGTTTAGCACCTTTATCTACTCCATTATATTCTACATTTAATGGCATATAGCTTTTTACTGCATATGTATAGTCAAACTTTACGTAAAGTTGATTCCCTTGTGGGCATTCAAGAATTACCTTATACGTTGGATTTTTATATTCTGGCTCAAACTTTACTTTTTTTATTTTAGCAAACATTTTGTCTCTCCTTTACATAACATACTTTCAGTTTTAAGATAATATTATTAGTTGATTTTACTATTATATTGTCCGCAATCACTTCCTATCATAATAATCTCATTAATGGCAGACAATAATTGGTGTTTCTCTAAAAAGGCATATACCACTGGGTTTTCCAAAGCAATATCATCTAATTCTTTTACTAGCCCAAATAATTGATTAATAAATGGATGCATGTTTTCTCTCCTCTAAAAGCTTGTTTGTATTTTCATTTTTCTATTATCACTATACAAAAAAAGGTGCACCAAAATAGGCACACCCTGATCTTTATGAATAGATTTTATTCATTTTTTCTATTTCTTCCTTCATTTTGCCTGCAACCGATAAAGGAGAAAGGACTTTTGCACAACTGCCCCAGCCTCTTAGCCAATTATAGAATCCTTCGCCAACAAGGGCTTTTGTTTTTAAAATAAAGGTATCTTCATCGATCTTTTTAATATCTGCATCCAATCCAAATTTATCAATCATTGCATTAATTAAATATTTCCCGGTGAATTGGATTTCCACCCACTCGCCTTTTCCAGTAAACATCTGAAAGGTAGAATGCAAATATTCATCCATATTAAATTCTTTTCTTTTGAAAGTTTGATCTAGAATAACGACATCTCGCATTCGGTCAACGCGATAATTGCTTAACCCTTCCTTATTATCTTTTTCTCCCACCAAATAATAATAGCCCCGATCCCAAATCAATTCATATGGACGGTAAATATACTCTCTCCCCTCACGATTTAATTCAAATGTTTTTTCTAAATTAAATAGTCCATATTTAAAAGCAATTGTTTTTTGCTCCTGAATGGCATGATGGATAGCATCAATATACACCTTTGTTAACGAATAAATATGATTCATCGATTTATTGTATTTAATGGGGCTTGGCAATGTTTTGGCTATATGCTTGCTTGTCAGCTGCTTTAATTTCTGAATAATCCTAGCTGCCTGATCTTCCGTCACAAATCGTGCGGAAAGAATCGCATCCGCCAACATTCTTAATTCGTATGTTTCAAACAGGCGATCCTGATGGCTGTAGACATTTTTTCCATACTTCGCTTTGCCTTGAATAATATCAAAGCCAACGTCATTAAAAGACTCCATATACCGTTTAATTGCCTTTTGATCCAACTTCTCCATTTCTGGAAATGATTTTTGCAGTTTTTCTATCAACTCCGCAATTGATAAAAAATGATCCTCATCTGTTTCCTCAAAAAGAATCTTTTTTAGTTCTAATACTTTTGTTGTATTGGTTATTTCAGCCATGTATTTTCCCCAATCTTTCTAAGTAGTCCTATTGAACATTCTTCCAATTTTACAGCATGCCATTTTATCCTCCAAGCTCCAGTTCACATTGACACCAACAATCTAAACAAAAAAACCGCCGTCTGCTGATTAAGAACGAATGGTTGTAGATTTAGTCAAAAACTATCCTCTTAATAGTCTATATTCCTATTCTTATTTTACTATATTCCAATGTTTTTCCAATAAAAAACTGCCTCCAGGATAGAAAGCAGAAAAAATTATCTATACTGTTCTCTTTTACAAAAAACTCGCTAATATTTTCCACATGCTTTCGCTTAGTTCCTTTTCAAAAATTCATTTGAAAAAACTTTGCTCGGGTCAACCTTTTCTTCCAACAGTCCTAGATCTAAAAGCTGATCAATTAGTACATCCCATCTTTCTTCAGGCATATATCCAAACCTATGTGCTTTCGCATCACCTTCGTAAATAAGCGTTTTTTGCTTCTGTGCACCAATCGTCAGTTCCTCTTGTTCCATATTTGGATTTACCTTATAGACTAGTTTATTTTCTTCTTCCATTCAGGGCTATTTTAGTAGGTCATAATGGAAAAATCCTTTTAGAACAAGAAAACATCGAAATTACAATTACAAAATCCATTTCTACTGGACATGCCGAAACCTTCTTAATTAATTCTATATACGATTCACCGCTTAAAATTCCCCATAATTATCCTCAAGAAAAAATCTAGCATCAAAAGACACTAGATTATCATTCATTATTCATTAGGTGCTCCCGGAGGATAATAATATGGCGGCATCTTTATCCATCCATGCTCCCTCATTTTTGTTTTTAGATCCATTCCATAAATACACTTTTCTGTATGAAATCTCACCCACATTAAGCCAACATCACTGCGAACACTTTGAGTAATATTTGTAGAACACATGACAATGTTGGATGTTACTTTTGCTACAAGTAAATTCGCTATTTCTAAATCGGTTGATTTTGCTCCTAACGGGATGTCATTTGGGTCTGATTTCGGTTTTGATTCTGATGAGGTAGATAAAGGCACTCCTTCATTCAGCATAAACTTCTCCAATATTGTACGCTGTTCTTTCGCTATTTCTTTTGCCTCTCTTATTAATTCAATTAGTACATTATCTGTCGTTGTATTAAGAGCCATCTCCAATACCGGTATTTCTTCTGCAAGGGCAGTATAATACGTCCAGCATCCCATCGCTTCTCCAATATGCAGCCTTGGTTTAGGTTCTGAATCAAATCTTGTTTTAAAATAATCAAGAAGTGCTTCTACTTTATGTGCCAAATTTTTTACACCTCATTATTTTTTATTATTAATTTGTTCCAAAAATTGGATTATATACATAAAGATAAAAAGTCAGCTAAATTTCTCTCCTTCTCCGTTTTGTTGTTTATATGTAAATTTCAATTGATGCTTTGCTAGTATCGCTGCTAATTCCTTGGGATTTTGCCTAATATCCCCTTGCACTTCGACCCCATCTGCTCCAACCTCTTTGGCTAATCTGCATTTTTCTTCAAAAGGTATTTCCCCAAAAGTCCATAAGCTTAATCCATACTCTCTCTTCATTGCTCCTTCCTCCCTCTTTTCAATAAAAAACCCCCATTTTTGAAAGATTTCGCAAAATGGAGGCAAAATTTATTAATCCTTTTTTGATCTTCTTTGACGAAGTACATCTACATATACTGCGGCAATAATAACAAACCCGATTACGGTCATTTGGAAATCCGCTGATACATTCAATAAGTTTAATCCATTTCTAAGAACCGCTATAATCATTGCACCAATCAGTGTTCCCCAAACTGTTCCAACACCGCCAAAGAAACTGGCTCCCCCAATGATTACTGCAGCAATTGCATCCAGTTCATAGGATAGACCTGCTAATGGGAATGCGGAGTTTACTCTTCCTACCATCACAAGACCTGCAAGCGCCGCCATAAATCCACTGATAGAATAAACGATAACTAATACTCTATTTACATTGATTCCTGATAGATGGGCTGCTTCTTTGTTTCCGCCAATTGCATAAATATAGCGTCCTGTTTGTGTACGTGTTAAGAAAATATGGAAGATAACATACATAACAATTACTAATACAAAACTAACAGGAATTGGTCCAACAAACTCACGGCCCAAGTATTGAATTAAATATGGAAATCCTGCAATTGGAGCTGCTGCTGTAATAATAAGTGCTAATCCCCTTGCAATATTCATAGTCCCCAGCGTTGAAATAAATGGATGCGGCAAACGAAGTTTTGTCAGCATAATGCCATTCAGCCAGCCAAACAAAGCTCCTACAGCCAAACAAACCAAAATGCCCAAGATCGGCGGCACTCCCATGTTTACAACTACTACCCCCATCACCATAATAGAAATAGCCAAAATGGATCCAACTGATAGATCAATGCCTGCTGTTAAAATCGGCAATAGCATTCCTAGACCTAGCAGCGCATTGATGGAAGACTGACGGGCAATATTCATCACGTTATTTAATGTTAAAAAACGATCGGATAAAAATGTTAAAATAGCACTTAAAACAACTAGGCCTATAACTGCACCAAATTTATCCAGATAATAGCGCATATTTTTTTTCTTTTCGACTATTTCTGTTTTTGTTTGTGTTTCATTTACCATTGCTTTTGACATCTTCTCACCCTCCAGTAGCTGCTTTCATAATATTTTCTTGCGTAGCTTCTGTTCGATCTAAATTAGCAGTAATTTCCCCTTCGCTCATTACAATAATCCGGTCACACATACCTAAAATTTCCGGCAAATCAGAGGATATCATCAAAACAATTGCCCCCTGCTCTACCAGCTGATTCATTAATCGATATACTTCTACTTTTGCCCCTACATCAATTCCTCTTGTCGGTTCATCAAAAATAAACACTTTCGCTTTAGTCTCCAGCCATTTTGCAATAACAACTTTTTGCTGGTTTCCGCCGCTTAATTTCCGAGCATTCAGTTCAATATTGCTTGGGCGAACCTGCAATTCCCGAATATATGATTTTGCCACTTCCTTAATTCGCTGCAAATTGATCAATTTGGTCTTTTTTGATTGAAATCCCTTCATGTTCGCCAGCGCCATATTAAAATCAAGGGGCTGATCTAATAAAAGGCCTTCACTTTTGCGGTCTTCTGTGATAAAAGCAATGCCTGCATTAATAGCATCTCTTGGCGAACGAATCTTCACTTCTTTGCCTTCCACAAAAATCCTCCCGCCATCATTTGGATCAGCAGCAAAAATCGCTCTGGCCAGTTCTGTTCTTCCCGCACCAACTAACCCGGAAAAACCAACAATTTCCCCATGATTAACATGAAAATTAAGCGTGTGCGGAGAGCCCTTTACCTTTAAATTCTCCACGCGAAATCCTTCTTTTCCCAGCTGGAAGTTTTGTTTCGGATATTTTTCATCTAAAGATCGTCCCACCATCAACTCAATCCAGTGATCGGTGCTTGTTGTTTTTACAGGCAATGTTTCAATTTTAAATCCATCCCGCAAAATAGTGATCCGATCTCCTATTCTTTTAATCTCTTCTAGACGATGAGAGATAAAAACAATCGCCATTCCTTTTTCTGTTAAATTTTCTACAGTATTATACAACTGCTCCACTTCTGATCCACTTAAACTGGAAGTCGGCTCATCCATAATCAACAATTTTGCATCCAATGTCAGCGCTTTTGCTATTTCCACCAATTGCTGCTGCCCCATTCCCAGCTCACTTAATTCCGCATCGGCCAAATCAGGGTCTTGCCCCAGCATACTCAAATACTCTTTCGCCTTTTCACGCATGCTTTTATGATCTAGGAGAGAATTTTTCCCTCCAGTTTTTAGTTCCCTGCCAAGAAAAATATTCTCATATACTTTTAGTTGTGGAATGACATTTAATTCTTGATAAATAGTAGCAATGCCAAGTTTCATGGAATCTACTGGATTATTGATTGAAACAAGCTGATTTTCCCAATAAACTTCTCCTGCATCTTTTTCATAAGCGCCAGTCAAAATTTTAATCAGCGTTGATTTGCCTGCTCCATTTTCCCCAAGCAAAACATGCACTTCCCCAGCATTTACTTCTAAATCGATGCCTTTTAGAACATGATTATTGGAAAAGCTTTTTTTAATTCCTTTGACCGCAAGCAATTGTCGATTATCATCCGCCATACTTGTTCTCCTTTCTCCCTCTTCCGTTAAGGATTCTCTTATGAAACATTTGTCGTTATAAAGTGAAGCTTCAATCAGCAGGGGTTTACTGCCTGCCCGTTAAATAGTGATAAAGGAGCAATATACGGATTCTGCTCTTTTAGAGCAAAACCCGTCAGAGTGTCGAAAAAGCTATAAAGCAAACATTCAGGCTGAATGAAAACGTTTGACTATCGAGGAATTCCCCTTTTCGAGGAGCGGATTTACCTTTTTGGGGGTAATGAGCACCGCAGAAAAG
>Ga0180215_1001125_pt1 | contig 30450 bp, 30 predicted proteins | sample eDN3rd37CBELigBY_FD_128871 | JGI IMG/M metagenome (GOLD analysis project Ga0180215, IMG submission 128871) | Enriched backyard soil microbial communities from Emeryville, California, USA - eDNA 3rd pass 37_C BE-Lig BY (version 2) (version 2) | ecosystem: Environmental > Terrestrial > Soil >...
CGCATTCGGCGCGGCCGTTTATTAACCGCCAGCGCATACGCAGTAACTCGTAGCGCCTCCATTCTAAATTCGGCATTCTGTACCTCCCATTAATCAGTCGTACAAGTCAGGATTACTGCTTATGCTGAGCTGGGCATTCTCTTTTTGCAAAGCTTCAACCCGCAGCCGCAACTCCTTGTTGTCAGCCTCAAGGGTCATGTTACGCGCGATCAAATCCTCAAGGCGTTGATCGTTATTCATCTGTTTCACCCCCTCTCAAAATTAATATTCTAAGCTGCTTCTCTCTCAATTAGCGGCAGGATACCCTGACCCTTGAGCAGGTCATAAATAAACAACCGGCCTTTCTGCGTCCACTTGGTGCTGACCTTGGAGTTGTCCGCATCGATCACGTGCGTCGACGTCTGCGTATATCCCCTGTCCTGGTACTTGGCGTATAGAAGCCATATGTCTCCTTGCTTAAACTGTACGCCCAACTCATAGAGCAGTTTGTTAAGTGCCATCGCGCTCATGCCATAATCCTTGGCGATCTTAGAGACGGACAACAGCGACTTGTTTTGCAGCACCATGTCGTAATAGGATGCTTTTGGCTGGAGCTCATTGACTTGCTGCGTTAAGACAAGGTTCGTCGTTTGGAGCTTCTCGTTTTGCTCTACCTGTTCGACCAGCTGGAGCAAAGCCTCTTTATAGGAGCTTGGCAGGGCGTAAGGTTTGTTTAGCTCCTTCTCCATTTCCTCGAATCGGGTTACATAGGCTGCCGTAAAGAGTACACCCTTTTCGCCAGTCATCTTATTGGCTACCATGTCGCAGCCTTTGCGGGTTACGAGGTAACAAGGCCGTCTCTCACCTTTGCCGTCCTCATAGGTGCTTTCGATGAAGAAATCAACGAATCCAAAATTGGATTGGTTAAGAATTTCGATGTACCCTTTAATGTCGCGCAACAAGTGGGCATGTTGTTTACCTGTCATTTCGGCCACTTCGCGGCTATCCACCAACAATTGCCCATTTTGATTCAATACAGTTAGTTGGTTCATTTCCTATTCTCCTTTCATGATTGTTCTAGTAACCATTGCTCTAAAAAAGCTCTTGTTTCTCTAGCTGGAAAATACCATTTCCCGCCGACTTTATGTTTTGGCATCCTTGGGTCGTAGAAAAAGGTATCTTGCATTGTATTCCAACTCATGCAGGTACGCCGTTTTAGTTCAGCTGTATTCCAAAACACAAGTTCGGCATCAACCTCATTAACCAGCTCAGTAATTCTCTGTTTAATCAAGGCTTTCGTTTCAACTTCGTTAATCTGAACGGTAATTATGATTGCTCACCACCATACAATGATAATTAAATTATCAAAGATCTGAAAAAAATTTACAGTCGACAACTTGACGATAATTCATTTATCTATTATATTAAGAATAGATAATTTAATTATCGCTTCTTGCATGACTAAGAAGCCTGTCAAAGTAATCAGGGAACAGTTTTTCTGCAGGTTGTCCAAAGTAGCTGGATAGTCGGAACATCAGGTCTCTGCCAGGAGTGAATGTTCCGTTCTCTATCATTCGAACGTACACAGTTGATATGTTGTTCTCATGAGCCACTTTCGACTGAGTGCCTTTAAGCTTACGGCAGTCCGAGAAAAAATGGCGTTTTTGGGTCATTTCCAAATTGCACCTCCTTTGTATCTCTGATTATATTTGATAATTATATTATCGTCAATATGTTTTGATAATATTTTTATCTTTATTTTTGGAGGTTGTCGAAAATGAAAATTGGTCACCGTTTGACCGAACTAAGAGAAAAGAAAGGGTGGACACAAGACCAAATGGCGGATGCATTAGAGATTAAGCGTGCCCGCTATAACTCATGGGAAAATAATATAGCTAAACCCGACATTGAATTTGTTGATAAGCTAGCCGAACTCCATAAAGTTACTGCCGATTTCATCCTTGGTCGTAATATTGATTCTTCCATTCCTGAATGGGCTACTCCAAAAGATGTCAGAGACTTCAAAAAGCTTTTAGAAGAAGATGGCGCAGTTATGTTCGACGGAGTACCCATTGAGGGCGAAGCTCGGCAGCGGGTTATGGATGTTCTGACCGGACTATTCTGGGAAGCTAAAGAGATGAATAAAAAAACTTATGGTCGCAAGAAGGTAAAAAAGGACAACGACGAGTAGGTGAATTGGTGGATAAGCTTATTCTTAAACTAATAAGAAGGTTTAAAACGAATGATCCTTATGAAATCGCATCAGGTCTGAACATACTGGTCCGGTACGCCGATCTCGATGAAAGCACTAGAGGTTTTTACTATCGTACCTTAAGAAGAAGGTTCATTGTATTAAACAATAATTTGGATGAACAATGGATGCGTTTTGTATGTGCCCATGAACTTGCACACGATCGGCTCCACCCTGGGCTCAGTCAGTTCTGGCTGGACGAGCAGTCCTTTTATAATCCGGGGAAATATGAACGCCAAGCAAATAAATTTGCGGTTAAACTTCTTTCAACAGGTGATTGCATAAAAAGTGGCGAGTCGATTCGCGACATGCTGCTACGTAACAACATTCCACCGCAGATGGATAAGTTTTATTTCTAGTATCTTGCGCTTTCCCGTCGCAAGACGGTTTATCATACCCTTGTAACCGAACATATGTTTGATTGGAGGTTTTTATTTTGGCGTTTTATCGTAAGCGGGGAGACAAATGGGAATATCGGATCAGCTTCAAAGATCGTCAAACAGGGAAACAAAAAGAAAAAACAAAAGGAGGATTTAAGACCAAAAAGGAAGCACAAATCGCAGCAAATGAGGAAGAGCAAAAAATAAATCACTTCGGTTTTAGTGAAAACGGACGCGAAATTCTCCGTAGTTACATTGAAGAGTGGTTAGAGGTGTACAAACGCCCGAACGTAAAACCTATCACTTACAGCGTTCAAGAACGTAATGTCCGAATCAATATACTCCCTCGCTGGGGCAATTATAGACTTAACGAAATTAGCAGGAGTGAATATCAAAAATGGATTAATGAATTGAGAGAGCACTATAGTGCGGGAACCGTTCGTCGTATCCATAGTATCTTTTCAACAGCAATGTACGACGCTGTCCATGAGTTTCGCATATTGCGGGAAAACCCAATTCAAAAGATTAAGGTTCCCCCAGATGTGAATAAAACTAGTGAAATTCAATATTTCACCCTCGAACAACTGGAAATTTTTTTAAATCACGCTGTACCAGTTAAGAATGCAAAATATAAACATTCAATTCAAAATAATGTACTATTTACGCTCTTGTCTCGGACAGGCCTTCGAATCGGCGAGGCCCTTGCATTAACCTGGAATGATATCGACATGCAAAATAAAACGCTAAAGGTGAATAAAACTCTTGTCTATCCAATCAACTCAAAGCCCTACATTTCGACACCAAAGTCTATAAAGAGTAACCGAACAATTAAATTAGACGATAAGCTTACTGCATTACTTAAACGTCACAGTTTGAATCAAAAAGAGGTTATTCTAAGATATGCTAATTATAAGACATCAGATATAAATTTAGTATTTCATCAGCAGGATGGCCGTTGGTTGCGAACAAATGTTGTTCGTGAATATTTCAAAGAGGTTTGCAAGCGAGCAGACCTTCCAGAGTTATCACCTCATGCACTGCGACATTCTCATGCTGTCCATCTTCTCGAAGCTGGCGCAACAATAAAATACGTGTCCGAGCGCCTTGGCCATGCAAGCATCAAGGTCACCGCGGACACGTATCTGCACATCACTAAAAAAATCGAAGATGATGCGTTACAACTTTATGAGAGTTATGTCCGATAATTAATAACGGACAAAAAACGGACAAATCAACTTCTTAACTCTAGGAACCCTTGATAAATAAGGGTTACCCGATGCTGCCTTCCATTTCGAACTTGATCAAACGGTTCATCTCGACGGCATATTCCATTGGAAGCTCCTTCGTGAACGGCTCGATGAAGCCCATTACGATCATTTGTGTCGCTTCATCTTCCGACAGGCCGCGGCTCATCAGATAGAACAATTGATCCTCGGACACCTTCGATACCGTCGCTTCGTGTTCCAGTGTAATGTTGTCGTTCAAAATTTCGTTGTACGGAATTGTATCCGAAGTCGATTCGTTGTCAAGAATGAGCGTGTCGCATTTAATGTTAGCTTTCGCGCCGTCGGAGTTGCGTCCGAACGATGCAAGACCGCGATACGTTACTTTGCCGCCATGCTTGCTTATCGATTTCGATACGATCGTCGACGTTGTATCAGGTGCCAAGTGAGTCACTTTCGCGCCTGCATCCTGATGTTGACCTTTACCGGCAACGGCGATCGACAATATCATGCCTTTTGCTCCGCGGCCGCGAAGCACGACAGCCGGATATTTCATCGTCAGCTTGGAGCCGATGTTGCCGTCTACCCATTCCATCGTTGCGCCTTCATCAGCAACTGCGCGTTTTGTAACGAGGTTGTAAATGTTCGGCGCCCAGTTTTGAATCGTTGTATAGCGAACGCGCGCGTTCTTTTTGCACAGAATTTCGACAACTGCGCTGTGCAGCGAGTTCGTGCTGTATACAGGAGCCGTACACCCTTCAACATAGTGAACGAAGCTGTCTTCGTCAGCAATGATAAGTGTACGCTCGAATTGGCCCATATTCTCCGAGTTGATGCGGAAATACGCTTGAAGCGGAATTTCGCATTTAACGCCTGGCGGTACATAGATAAAGCTGCCGCCCGACCATACCGCGCTGTTAAGCGCAGCGAATTTATTGTCATTCGGAGGAATGATTGTACCGAAGTATTCCTTCATCAGCTCTGGATGCTCGCGAAGCGCCGTATCCGTATCTGTAAAGATAACGCCTTGCTTTTCCAGATCCTCTTGCATGCTGTGATATACAACCTCAGACTCATACTGAGCGGACACGCCGGCAAGGAACTTTTGCTCTGCCTCAGGAATGCCCAGCTTGTCGAAGGTTTCTTTAATTTCGGAAGGAACCTCTTCCCACGTTTTGCCTTGCTTCTCGGATGGCTTAACGTAGTATTGAATGTCGTCGAAATCAAGCTCATCCAAATTGCCGCCCCAGCGAGGCATTGGCATTTTGTTGAATTGCTCCAGCGATTTCAAGCGGAACTCAAGCATCCATTCCGGCTCGTTCTTCATTTCCGAAATAGTACGGACGATCTCAGGCGTCAAACCTTTACCCGATTGGAATACCGCCTTGTGCTCATCGCGGAAACCATATTTATATTCTTCCATTTCCGGCATAGACTTTGCCATCGTTATTCACACTCCCCATAGCATTGAATTGAAATAATAATTACTGTTCGATCCCTTTGCGAAGCGCATTCCATGCAAGCGTTGCGCATTTGATCCGAGCCGGGAATTTGTTGACGCCTGACAGCGCCTCGATATCCTCGTTCTCCTCAAACTCTACAGCCTCGCCCTTCATTAGCGCCGAGAACCGGTCAGCCATATTGATCGCTTCCTCGAAGCTTCTGCCTTTTACGGCCTCCGTCATCATCGAAGCCGAGCTCATGCTGATCGAGCAGCCCTCGCCCGTATATTTAGCATCCACAACCTTGCCGTCCACAACCTGCAGCTGCAGCGCGATGCGGTCGCCGCAGGTCGGATTGTTCAGATTGATTGTTACCGCATCTTCGCTTAACGTTCCGCGGTTTCTTGGATTTTTGTAATGGTCCATTATAACTCTGCGATATAAATCATCCAATTGCATGACCGAAGAACTCCTTTGTTTGAATTAACGCATCGGCTAGACGGTCAACTTCCTCTTCGGTATTGTACAGATAAAAGCTAGCTCTCGCCGTTGCCGATACATTCAGCCAGCGCATCAGCGGCTGGCAGCAGTGATGGCCTGCTCTTACAGCTATGCCCTTCGAATCGAGAACGGTAGCTACATCATGCGGGTGAACGTCATCCAAATTGAAGGTGACAAGCCCTACTCTATTGTCCTTAGGACCGTAGATCGTAATGCCGTCGATTTCAGACAGTCTATTGTATGCGTAAGCCGCAATTCGCTTCTCATGCTTATCGATTTCATCCAAACCAATCTCGTTAAGAAAGTCGATCGCAGCACCTAGACCAACAGCGCCAGCAATGATTGGCGTTCCCCCTTCGAAACGGTAAGGGATATCCTTCCAAGTGGAATCATACAGCTCGACGAAATCGATCATTTCGCCGCCGAACTCGATAGGCTCCATATTGGACAGCAGCTCTTTCTTGCCATATAATGCCCCGATCCCTGTCGGACCACACATCTTATGACCGGAAAATGCATAGAAGTCGACGCCTAAATCTTGGACATCCACCTTCATATGCGGAGTGCTTTGCGCTCCGTCAACGACCATAACGGCGCCATTGCGGTGAGCGATTGCCGCAATCTCCTTAATGGGATTGATAACGCCCAGCACATTGGACACGTAGGTAACGGAAACAACCTTTGTTTTCGACGTAATTGTCGCCTCTGCATCCTGGAGCGATATCGAACCGTCAGGCTGCAGCGGGATATATTTAAGCGTAGCCCCGGTCGCTTTTGCCGCCTGCTGCCATGGAATCAGATTGCTATGATGCTCCATAGGCGTGATGACAATTTCATCGCCTTCGCCGCATACGGAACGCGCATAGCTGGAAGCGACCAGATTGAGCGCAGTCGTCGTACCGCGAGTGAAGACGATCTGCTCCGGCGATTCCGCATGAAGCAGCGCAGCTACCTTCTCGCGAGCACCCTCAAACTCGTCGGTTGCCCGTGATCCGAGTGTGTGCACGCCTCGATGAACATTCGCATTATTCAGCTCATAGTAACGTGAAACTGCATCAATAACGGAGCGCGGCTTCTGTGAAGACGCCGCGCTATCCAAATAAACAAGCGGATGCCCGTTTATTTCTTGATGCAATATCGGGAATTGCTCCCGTATCGCATTTATATTCATCCTTCCAGCTTCCTTTCGAGCACCTTTTGGAGCTGCTCACGAACAGTCTCGACTGGAATTTCCGAAACGACTGGTGCCAAAAATCCATATATAATGTGACGCTCTGCGTCTTCTTTAGATATACCGCGCGACATCAGGTAATATACCTGTTCAGGGTTTACCTGGCCAACGCTTGCCGCATGGCCTGCCGTTACATCATCCTCATCGATAAGAAGGATCGGGTTAGCGTCGCCGCGTGCTTTCGAGCTCAGCATAAGAACCTTTTCCGTTTGCACGCCATTCGCTTTAGTCGCGCCGTGCTCGATCTTCGTAATGCCGTTGATGATAGCGGACGCAGTATCCTTCATAACAGCGCGCGTAACCATGTTGCTGTCGGAGCTTTTGCCGAAATGAACAGCTTGTGTAGTCAAGCTCATTTGCTGCCCTTTGTTGCCTACGCTAATCACTTTCACATCCGAGCTCGAGCCTTGTCCTTTAAGAACCGACTTCGTATCGGACAGCGTGTTGCCGTCGTTCAGATCGCCGACGATCCACTCGATACGGCCGTCATTCTCGATAACAGCCCGGCGAATCGACATATCGACGCCAGCTGCAGCCATATGATGGATAGAGCCGAAACGAACCTGAGCGCCTGGCTTAACAAAAATTTCCACAATAGAAGGATGAACGAACGCTTCTTCATTGGCACCTTCATCCGACACAACGCAATCCACATAAGTAACGCGGCTGTGGTTGTCGGCAATAATCAAAATATGCGGCGCGAAAGCTGCTCCGCTGTTGTCATTATAGAGAATTGCTTGAAGCGGAAGCTCAACCTCTACATTCTTCGGCACGTATACGAATACGCCGCCGTTCCATAGCGCGCTGTGCAGCGCGGTAAGCTTATCTTCATTCTTTTCTACCGCTTTGTTCAAATATTGCTGAACGAGATCGCCATGTTCCTTGGCGGCTGTCTCCAAATCGGTAAAAATAACGCCTTTCGCAGCCAGCTCACTGCTAAGCTGCTTCCATACTGCGCCTGAGTTGCGTTGTATAAGCAAATTTTCAGTGCCTTCTCCAACCAATTCGCGAACAATCCCAGGCAGCTCGCTGATCGCTTGAACCGGTGCAGGCTGCTCATAGCTGCCTACCGCAGTTAAGTTCCAGCGGTCAATGCGAACCTTCTCCGGCTTAGGCCAGTTCAGTTCGCCTGCAAGATCGGCCGCTTCGCCGCGAAGCTCTACGAGCCACGCCGGCTCGCCTTTGCTGCGAGCAAGCTCTTCGACGGACTGGCGGCTCGTCAACGTAGGTAGTTGTGTACTCATTCGTATTGCCTCCTTCTCCGCTTAGGCCTGGCCGACCGTTTCGTCTACGATCCCAAGTTCTTCTTTAACCCAATCATAACCTTCGTTCTCCAGACGCTCAGCAAGCTCAGGGCCGCCCGATTTCACAATGCGTCCTTGCATCATTACGTGAACGAAGTCTGGCTTAATATAGTTCAGCAAACGCTGGTAGTGAGTAATGATCAAAAATCCGCGCTCTTCGGAACGCATCGCATTGACGCCGTTAGCTACAATGCGAAGCGCATCGATATCCAAGCCGGAGTCAATTTCGTCAAGAACGACAATTTTCGGATCAAGCAGCATCATTTGCAAAATTTCGTTCCGTTTCTTCTCCCCGCCGGAGAAGCCTTCGTTCAAATAGCGGTGAGCGAACTCAGGATTCATTTCGAGTTCCTTCATTTTGCCTTCCATTTGACGGATAAATTTAATAAGCGAAATTTCATTGCCTTCTTCGCGACGAGCGTTAATCGCGCTGCGCAAGAAGTCAGAGTTCGTTACGCCAGGAATTTCGCTTGGATATTGCATAGCCAGGAACAGGCCGGCGCGAGCGCGCTCGTCAACTTCCATTTCCAGCAAATCCTCGCCGTCAAGAGTCGCAGAGCCTTCAGTTACTTCATATTTTGGATGGCCCATCAGAGCGGAAGCCAGTGTACTTTTGCCTGTTCCGTTAGGACCCATAATCGCGTGAATTTCGCCGCCTTTAATTTCAAGGTTGATGCCCTTCAAAATTTCTTTTCCCTCGATTTCAGCTTTAAGCCCATCGATGACAAATTGAGTTGCCATAATATACCGATCCCTCCAAGGTTATTTGTGTCGACTTAACATCTCTCTATACATGATGGACTAGTATAGATTGATTTTCAATGATTATCAATAATCATTTTAATATAACTTTAGTTATTAATCAATGCGCTATAGCAATGCCTGGTTGATTCTGTCGACCTGTGCATAAAAGTCTTCGTCGCTAAGTACAGGCTTATAAGGAGAATGTTGAACCTCTTGTTCCAATCTTGCCCAAGATTTGCAGCCGGTATAAGCAGGCACAATCGGCAGCTCCACTTCTTCGTCCAGCTTGTACACCCGAAGCACCAGCACATGCAGCGGCTTTGTCCGCTTCCATTTGAGCCGCTCCTCCGCGAAGCCGTCGGTCCAAATATGGAAATCGCGCAGCTTGTCCAGCGTCTCTTGGTCCGTTACTTCAATATCCTGAACAACTTCCGCATAGGCGTTCAGCCGCAGCATTCCATCGTTGTTCCGCCAATCGGCAAGCAGCTCGTCCAGCTCGCTCCGATGGATTTCCTTCAATAAATGATGTTTCTGGTGCTCATAGGCAGGCATTAAATAAAATCGGGGGCTTACAAGCTGAAACTCTCTCGTCTCCTCGGCAATGCCGCCTTTGCGCATGACGATCAATTGCCGCCCCTCGGCCAGCGCTTTAACGGTTACAGCCCATTCCTTCAAAGCGATCGGTTCCAGTGTATCGACATTCGCCATTCCTATCCTCCATCTCCACACTATTTTTAACCAACAAACGTAAAATCAGCCTCGCTTCCTGAACGCCAAAATGCTCTATCTATAAGGCGTTTTGCCGTTATTTGGCTCGGAAAGACGTTTACTTCTGTTATTATATCAGATATAACGGATTAAGGTATTCCAACGCAAAAAAATATGGATTATACTATGTTGAGATGTTTACTAGGCATTTATGCTAATCTTACATTTCGGAGGTGTACCGCATGACTACCTATCATGCTCTAACGGAAAAGGAAGCGATTGAAATCGCGCGTTCCATTGCAGGCTTTTTTCCTTCCGAGGCTGAGCTTAACTGCCGCGAAATTGGCGATGGCAACCTAAATTTGGTTTTTCATATTACTGACGCAGCTAGCGGTAAAAGCCTCATTATGAAGCAGGCGCTTCCTTATGCGAAGGTCGTTGGCGAATCGTGGCCGCTTACGCTTGACCGGGCGCGGATCGAAAGCGAGAAGCTTATCCTTGAAGGCAAGCTTGCTCCTGGCTTAGTGCCGGCGGTCTACCAGTATAACGCTGAGCTGTCGCTCACGATAATGGAGGATCTCAGCGACCATGTCATTATGCGAAAAGGGCTAATGGACGGCACGCGCTATCCGCTCTTCGCCGACCATATTTCAACTTTTATGGCCAACACCTTATTTTTCACCTCCGATTTCGGCATGAACCAGCAGGACAAAAAAAATCTCGTAAAATCATTCATCAACCCTGACCTGTGCAAAATAACGGAGGATCTCATTTTTGACGATCCTTATACCAATTCGTCTAACAACAGCTTCGAGCCAGCTATTCAAGACGCTGCCGAAGCGCTTTGGAACGATGCCGAGCTTCATTTGGAAGTTGCCATATTGCGCAACAAGTTTTTAACGCATGCCGAAGCGCTGCTGCATGGCGATCTGCACAGCGGCAGCATTTTCGTAACGCCTGAATCGACGAAAGTAATCGATCCGGAATTCGCCTACTTCGGTCCTATGGGCTTCGATGTCGGAGCCGTAATCGCGAATCTGCTTCTAAATTATGTAGGCCAGTCCCATTGGACGGCAGGCGATGCCGAGCGTGCGGAATACCGCCAGTATATAATCGATACGATCCGCGATACGTGGAACGGCTTTGAGGCTAAATTCCGCAGCCTATGGAACGGGCATAACGTCGACCGTCTTGCATCGTCTGCGCCGGGATATTTGGATTTTTATATGAAGCAGCTGCTGCAGGATACGATCGGCTTCGCCGGCTGCAAAATGGTACGCCGCATCGTCGGCCTTGCTCATGTGGCGGATATCGACCGCATTCCGGATGCGACCCTGCGCGAACAAGCGCAGCGCACTTCATTAGCGATTGGTACGGCGCTCATTCGCCGCAATCGGACTGCTGGCTCAATCGAGGAGCTAATCGACACAGCCTTGTCGGCTGTGAATCAATAAATTAAGAAACAGAGTGGAGAGGAATAACAACATGACTACTAATTATGCCGGCCTGCAGTCGCTCATTTGGACGGAGAACAGGCTTGATCTTCTCGACCAAAGGCTGCTGCCGGAAGAAATCGTTTATTTGCCGCTTACAACGCCTGTAGAAGTATGGGAAGCTATCCGCCATTTGAAAGTACGCGGCGCTCCTGCTATCGGCATTGCTGCCGCTTACGGCGTCGTCTTCGGCAGCCGCGATGCCGAATCGCTGGAACAATGGCTAAGCCAGGTTAACGAACAAGCGGATTATTTGGCTACCTCGCGCCCTACTGCGGTTAACCTGTTTTGGGCGCTCGACCGGATGAAAGCGGCAGCGGCTGACCTCGCGGCGAAAGGTTTGCCGCTCGAGGAGAGCAAGCAGGCGCTTCTGAACGAAGCGATCGCCATTCATCGAGAGGATGAAGAGACGAACCGTCTTATCGGCGAGCACGCTTTAACGCTGTTTCAGGATGGCATGGGCGTTCTCACCCACTGCAATGCCGGCGGCCTCGCTACAGCCAAATATGGAACGGCTCTCGCTCCATTCTACCTTGCGCAAGAACGCGGCATTAATATTCGCGTATTCGCCGATGAAACGCGCCCTGTTCTGCAAGGCGCGCGCTTAACCGCATTCGAGCTGCACCAAGCAGGCATCGATGTAACCCTTATTTGCGACAATATGGCTGGCATGGTCATGTCCAAGGGCTGGGTCAACGCCGTTATCGTCGGCACCGACCGTGTAGCTGCTAACGGCGATGTCGCCAACAAAATCGGCACTTACAGCGTCGCTGTACTGGCTAAGGCGCACGGCATCCCGTTCTACGTAGCCTGCCCGCTATCGACAATCGATCTGAATACGCCAACCGGCGCTGAAATTCCGATCGAGGAGCGCAGCGCAGAAGAAATTACCGAAGGCTTCGGCAAGCGGACCGCTCCGCAAGGCGTGAAGGTGTTTAATCCGGCTTTCGATATTACGCCGCATGAATATGTGACAGCGATCATTACGGAAAAAGGAATCGTCCACGCTCCTTTCGAGGAGAACCTTCACAAGCTATTCCAATAATAAGCGCTTGGATGTAAAAAGCCCTGTGCAAGCATAAAACAGCTGCGCAGGGCTTTCCCTATTTTATAGCATATATTGGAGTGCGTCTGCGCCTTTCATTCCTGTCGTAATGCCAAGCGACTCAGCTGCTGTTGTAACGGATTCGAGCGGCGCATCCATCAGCTCTTGCAGCGTGCGTACGCCAACTGCTCTTCCGGCTACAATTTCACGATCCTTAAGACGATCATTTAGGAGCGCCACATCAAGCGCGCCGCACATAATATAGCCCTTGTCTGTCGCAATCGCAAGCAAAGTCGTTTTCGGAAGCTTCACTTCCACGCCAAGAACCGTGCTGCCGTTATCAAGCGTAAACGGCCTCATACTCATCATTCAGGGTCACCCCCTTTAAAGTATTCAATCTGCATAAAACGAATTGCGCGCATCAACATTATATGCAAAATACGGTTGGCAGTGTCGAAAAATTGCGTCCTAATGTAGTACATAAGACTTGATTTAATGGTATAATAGTACCACGAACTCATCTATTCGGAGGTAATTTGATCTACAATGAATAATCAATCGGCTTCATCCTCATTTATATACAACATAGAAGTGCTGATCGAAGACAAAGACCATGCGGCCGCATTGGTTCAATTGCTGCAGCGGTTGAATGAGACCGGATTTGCCGACTACAAAATACTGTCCGGCATCCAGCTCGGCAATCAAATCGAAGAACGCAAGGCACTTGCAGCAACACAGCAAGCGATACCGATCGGTTCCCCGAAAAAAAATCAAGAAGCAAAGCAGAACGCAACAAGCGCTCCGCCTCAGCAAGACAACAATTTTGAACCAATACGGGCGCTGATGAAAAACAATAAGCTCATACGGCTGATCGTCAATAAGGGCTTCGGCATCAAGGCAAGCATTCCTTGCAGAATCATCAATATGGACGAGAAAGAAGCACTCGTTACCGTATACCATGTTGACGAGAAGCAAGTCTACACATTCAGGCTTACGGAAATCGAGGATTTTATAGCGAACTAGACTGTATACGATCGTTGATTAACAAAAAAAGGGCTGTCCTGCAAGATTACCAATCTTGTAGGACAGCCCTTACTATTTATTATATAACAGCACCGATTAGAAGCTTCTCAATATTGTCGCTGGATACGGGCGGGCTCCAATAGTAGCCCTGCATCTCATCGCATTTATGCCTGCGCAAAAAGTTCATCTGCTCTTCGGTCTCCACGCCTTCGGCAATAACCTGAATGTTCAAGTTGTGAGCCATCGCGATAATCGCCGCCACTATTTCAGCGTCTCCCGGATCCTGCTGTATATCCCTTACAAAGGTACGGTCAATTTTCAGCCGGTCTATCGGGAAGTTTTTTAGATAATGAAATGAGCTATATCCCGTTCCGAAATCGTCGACGCTGATGCTGACGCCTAAATCGGTCAAGGCAATTAAGCAGCGGGACACATGGCCGATATCCATTGTCATCGATTCCGTAATTTCCAAGTCCAAATATTTAGACTCCAGCCCCGTCTTATCCAGAATAGAAGCTACTTTGCCCGTCAGATCGTTTTGCACGAATTGCCTGATAGACAAATTGACGGACACAGGCATTGGCGGAAGACCGGCATCCTGCCAAGCTTTGTTTTGCCGGCAAGCCTCCTCCAGCACCCAATCGCCTATTTGGACGATCATGCCGCTTTCCTCGGCCAGCGGGATAAAGGTAGCAGGCGATATTAACCCCTTCTCTGGATGATTCCAGCGCAGCAGCGCTTCAACACCGACCATCATCCCGGTCTTCAAATCGTATTGCGGTTGATACAGCAGCTCAAACTCATGGCGTTCGATTGCCCGGTACATCTCGTGCTGCAGCGTCAGCCTCTCAAAGGATGAATTGCTCCATCCGTCGGAATAGATCAAGCAGTCGTTCTTTCCGCTTTCCTTCACCCGGATTAAAGCCATGTCGGCCTTCTTGATCAGGGTATATGCGTCATCTTCCTCATTTCTGTTCGTCACAAGACCGAAGCTTGCGGTAATATGTATGGGAAATCCTTTGAGCTCATAGGGGGCTTCGATACTTTTGAGCATTTGGCGCGATAGCTCCAGCAAATGCTCCTCGGACTGCAGTTCATTGAAAAGCAGGGCGAACTCATCGCCCTCCATGCGTGCGGCAAAATCGTTATTGTACATGCTGCGGTTCAAACGGTCGGCCACCTGCATTAGAAGCATATCGCCAAATTCCCTGCCGAACGATGCGTTGACGAGCTTGAACATGTCTAAATCGACATAGCATATTCCGACGATCCGACCTTCATCCTTCGCGCGCGCAAGGCTTTCAGACAGCTTGATTTGGAACAGCGTCCGATTCGGGAGCCCCGTCATATCGTCATAATAAGCCATATATCTGATTCGTTCGACATTTCGCTTACTGTCGCTTAAATCATGGCTGATGACGACGATTCCAATCACTTCCTCCTCCTGTACGATCGGCGAGCAAATGACCTGCAGCTCCAGCGGATACCCCGAGCGATGGGCGATGTTAATATTGATTTGTTCCGATTGTCCCTGCTGAACTTTATGGAACGCTTCCTTCAAATCATCTCGGCTTGATGGCTCCGCTAAGCTGAGCAGCGACATGCCGATTAATTCCGATCTATGATAGCCTAGCGTGCGGCCGGATGCTTGGTTCATTTCCATTACTTCACCGTTAATGTTCAGGATGGCAAGCGGAACCGATTCCGAGCGGAGCAGCGTTTCAACGATCGGAGTATGATAGATGTTAAAGCCGAGCTTGCTGTTTCTTCTGACAAAAACGATAATTCCTGTTGCGATTAGCGATGCCGATATTGCCAGTGTGATCCATCTATACATCAATTGTTCAATAAATAGAAAGGAAATGACGGTCCATAACAAAGCCAGGGCAATTAACAAAAGGCTGATCGTAACCTGATTGAACACTGCTGCCTGCTGCTGTCTTGCATGTTCATCAGTCGAATCATATAAACGTTTTGTCACACACCAACTTCCTTCCTCTTGCACGAGTCAAGTGATAGTTAGGTTTATTATAAACGAATATGTTCTCCCGGTATAGAAAATTTTACAAGCGGCAGCCTTTTTGTGATGATAAATGGTGAAATATGTAATTTCATGTGTTGGATCGCGCAAAATATCGAATGATAGAAAATAAGCCTTCGGCATCTTTCGTATGCCGAAGACTCTTGGACGTGCACAACTTGCGCTTTATTTAGACGGCTTTCTCGCGGCCAATGCGACGCAAATCCAGCCGGCGACCATCGCGACGCCGCCAATAGGCGTAATCATTCCGAGCTTGCTATAGCCCGTTAGTACGAGAATATAAAGGCTGACGCTGAAGATGAGCATGCCCGCGAGCAGCAGCCTCGCTCCGTTCAGCAGAAGCTTTGTCTCTTGAACGAACTTCGCCAGCAAGGATACAAGCATTAAGCCAAGCGCACTATACATATGGTACCGTACGCCCGTTTCGAACACCTCTAAATAATGCTCGCTTACCCGATCCTCCAAGCCATGCGCGCCGAACGCACCCAGTGCGATCGCTAACGCGGCGTTAAACGCTCCAAATATGAAAAATTTAGGAAACACTCATTTTCAACCCTTTCGTTATTGTGTATAATAATTTGAACGTGCTCATAAAGAGAAGGAGATGATCCAAATTGGATAATAACGAACGCAATCAAAATAATCAAGGAGATACGGGTCAGCAGCAAGGGGGCTATGCAGCTGAGAGCAATCAACCGAACTATTCGGAGTATCAGCCATACAACAATGGATATTACAGCGCGCCTCAAGAAGAGCTTGCTCCTCCGAAACAATCGAAGCTGGGCATCGCTTCCTTCATTATTTCTCTAGCAGCTATTTTGCTCATCATTATCGGTTTTATATCCGCTTTTTCTTTTGCAGCGGAAATAGCCGGCAACGAAGATCTGCTGGCTGATCCATACGCTTACAGCGAAAATCTCGACCCTGAACTTTTCGTTCCTGTTATTGTTATGCTTGTCTGCTTCGTCGCCTCTGTCGGTGTTGCCGTCATCGGCGTCGTTCTCGGCATTATTAGCGTCGCATCCAAAAACGTGCGCAAAGCTTTCGGCATAACAGGGCTAATCTTGAACAGCCTTATCGTATTAGGAACATTGGGCTTGATCGTCTTTTCAGTTGCGCTAGCCTCGTCCGTATAATCGAGCCGGATCATTCAAAACATCTGCAATCAAGCGCCGTACGCTTTATGCAGATGTTTTTTTGTTCAACCAATAGCTCCTACTTAATCGTTACCGACGTTCTGCTAAAGCCCGCCCTCGTCTTCGTCACCTCAATGCATGCCGGGAAAGCGTCCTTCAGCTCCTGAACATGAGAGATTACCCCGATCATCCGGCCTGCCCGCTGCAAATCGATGAGCGCGGCTATCGCTTTGTTCAGCGACTCTTCGTCAAGCGAGCCGAACCCTTCGTCTATAAACATCATTTCGATCGATACGCCGCCTTGGTGAGCTTGAATCACATCCGTCATGCCGAGGGCCAGACATAAGGAGGCGTTGAACTTTTCACCGCCAGACATCGATTTTACGTCCCGGTATTGGCCGGTATATGCGTCATACACATCCAGCCCAAGCCCGCTCTGCTTGCCGCGCATCTCCAGCCTGTCGCTGCGCTGAAGCACAAACTGCCCATTCGATAAAATGCGAAGGCGGGCGTTAGCCGCATCCAATATTTGCTCTAAAAATTCAATCAAAATATACCGCTCGAACGAGATCTTAAGCGCATTGTCTCCTTTGAGCATTTGATAGATATCAAGCAGCTCCTCCAGCTGACTCTCCAAACTCTTCATTTCGGCACTTGCCCGTGTAATAATCGCCATCAGTCTGCTTGCTTCATCCATGCTGTGCTGAGCATTCTGAACGCCGGCAATCGCTTGCTCCAGCCTGTTTTTCAACTCCTCCAGCTCAAGCTGCATTGCCGCAGCATCCACTCTCGGCTTCTGCTCAAGGTCGCGCTTCAACTGCTGAAGCCGTTCCTCGAGCGCCGCTTTAGCGCTGCGGTAGTCATCGATTCCTTTTTTCAGAGTAGCCCGCTCCGCTTCCGGCATAACCGATGCAGCGTATTGCTCCATCGATGCAAAGCCCGCCTTATGAAGCTCCATGCTTAAGCGCTCAATTGCTTCAGCCTGCCTGCTCTCCGCGGCGGTCAGCGCTTCCGCTCCTTGCTGCGCATAAGCCTTTGCCTCTGCAAGCTTAGCAGCTGCAAGCTGATGCTGCTCCTGCGCTTGCTCCCATGCCGATTCCAGCATACGATGCAGAGCCTGTCCTTCCTGCAGACGCTGTTTCATCCGCTCAGGCGACCGCAGCTCTTCCGGGATGCGCTCATATTCTTTCTGCAGCATTCCTTGCTGCGCCGATCTTGCTGCGAGCAAGCGCTGCTGCTCCTGTTGAAGCGTCTCCTTATGCGCCTGCCCTTTTTCGATATCCGCATCGCATTTCTCTAACTGCTCCTTAAGAGGCTGCTGCTTCTTCGCGCTCTGCTGCAGCTTGTCCGTTTCTTCCTTCAGGCTGCGCCACTCCTCGCGAAGCTTCATCTGCTGAGCCTCAAGCTCCAGCGTTGAAAGGCCTGCCTGCGTCAGCTCTGCCGCCTCGTAATCGCGCGCCGACAGCGCAGCTGCCGCCTGCGCTTTGACCTCTAGGAGCTCCCGTTCGACTGCGGCCAGCATTTCTTTTGTCTGCTGAAGCTGTTCTCTGGAAGGAGTAGCGGCGCCCCCTGCACTCTTATTCGGATGGGATTCGCTGCCGCATACCGGGCAAGGCTTGCCGTCATGCAAATGCGAAGCTAGCAAGCTAGCTTGCCCTTCTATCCAAAGCGTCTCAATGCGAGTATGCTCCTGGCGCACCTCAATCAAGGATTCACCGAACTTTTGCTCGAGCTTTCTAAATTCCGCCAGCTCCTTTTCCAGATCAATAAGCCGCTTCAAGCCTTTGCCTTGCTGCTCAACCTCTTGCAGCCTGCCTATTGCCTCCGGCAACCGCGCCGCATCGGCATCCAGCATTTTGATCTCGGCCTGCAGCGCTTGCTTCAGCCCGCGAAGCCGCTCCAGCGACTTATCTATGTCACTTAGCCTATCAGATGCCTCCCGCTCCTGCTTGAGCAATTGCTGCAGCTGCTCCTCCTGAACGGAGAGAGAGAGGACGACGGGCTCCAGCTCCTGCAGCCTTCGCAGCTCATGCTCCGCTGCGCCGCGCTCCTTCGAACGCCCCTGCTCGTACGTATGTCTCTCCGCCGCGCCGTTCGCATCTTTTTGCGCTGCTTCCAGCCCGGTCAGCTTATCAGCCTGCTCCTTGCGCTTCCGTTGAACGTCGGCTTCGGCACGCGTTCTCTGTTCCTCATAAGGAAGCAGCTGCGCCGCTCTCGCTGCCAGCTCCAGCCGCTTCTCCTGATCCGCATAATGGCTGCTTTGCTCCTCTAGCTGCTGAAGCTGCCGCTGCTTGCCTTCATATTCATCATGCAAGATGTTAACAGCTAGCGCGTCCCTAAGCTTCGACTCCTGCGTCGCGATCGCCTCAGCCAGCTCAGTCCTCTTCTGTTGAAATTGCCCCTTCACGCCTTCGAAGTGCGCAGCCTCCTCGCGAAGCGCTTCCAGCACTTGCGCGGCCGTATAGCTCGGCTGTTCAAATACAGCGCTAAGCGGGCTGTCATCGCGCCTTGGCAGTCCTTCCTGCGCTTGTTTCATATAAGCGGCTGCGCTTGCCCTAGCGTCTTTCATACGATCCTGCAGCTCGCGATTCATCGCATGGAACCGCTGTTCTAGCTTCTCATAAAGCTCCGTTCTAAAAATGCGACGTAAAATACCTTCTTTATTATCCGTGTCCGACGTCAACAGCTTGCGGAATTCGCCTTGCGGCAGCATTACGATTTGGCTGAACTGCTCCTTCGTAAGCCCGACGACCGCTTCCAGCTTCGCATTCACATCCGATACGATAAACCGGTCAACAAGCGGAACCTGCTCGCCGGCTGCGGTGAGCTCATAAAGCTCCGCTTTGCCGCCCGTTTCGCTTTTGTTGCTACCTTTCCGGTGAGCCATCTGGCGGTATACACTGTAACGCTTGCTGCCTATCGCGAAATCAAATTGTACGGAGGTATGTACCTCGTCATCGGCAAAATGGCTTCTCAGCATACGCGGATCGGAGCGATCCTCGCCGCTGGCCGTTCCGTAAAGGGCGAAGCAAATCGCGTCGAAAATCGACGTTTTGCCCGCGCCGGTATTGCCGGAAATAACAAACAAGCCGTACTCAGCCAGCTGCCCGAAATCGATCGTCTCCACGTCCCGATAAGGGCCGAAAGCGGTCATAATGAGTCTAATCGGTCTCATACGGCGCCTCCCTCCTCCCTCAAGACTGCTTCAAGAGCTTGGGCGAACAGCTCCTTCTTCGATTGGCTGAGCGGCATTCCTTTCACCTCGGTATAAAACGCTTCAAACAGCTCGACAGGATTGGCTTCCTTGCGCCCGGCGCCTTTCAAACTGTTGCCCTTCGCGCCTTCCGCGTCAAACAAGATCGCGCTAGCCGCCCTGCGTTCCACATGAAGCGCATTCGGGTACACGGCCCGAACCTTCTCCATCGGATACAGAACGGGATTATCGTTAAGGAGCGTGACGAACACATAATCCTCGTTAACGGGATGTCTCTCGAGCTCCTCCAGCGGCGCAGCAACTCTGCGCATATCATGAAGAGGCTTCAGTTCCTTCTTGGCCACCGTTACAGCGCCGTCCCCTGCCAGCTCTACGATTAAAAAGCCTTTCTTGTGATTCTCCTCCGAAATCGAATATTTCAGAGGCGAGCCCGCATATTGGATAGACTCGTTCAACACATAATGCGCCTGATGCAAATGACCAAGCGCCGTATAATGAAACGGCTGGAAATGAGCCGCGCTTACGTGTTCGGCGCCGCCTATCGCAAGCGGCCGTTCCGATTCGCTCGTGTTCGCTTCCGCTTCGCCTCCCGGCGTCACAAAGGCATGTCCCACGAGTACATGACGCGCCGACTTATCCATCTCGGCTGCCAGCTTTAGTGTAATTGCGCGCATGGCGTCGTCATGCGTTCTTATTGCTTCATCCTGCAGCAAATGGCGCACCTGCGCCGGATCCGCATACGGAATCAAATGGAAATGAACCTCGCCATGCTCGTCGCGCAATACGACGGGCTTCAGCTCCGGCTTCATCGTCCCTGCTAGAAACAACCCGCGGCTTTCCATAAGCTTGGTGCCGAAATCGATGCGGTCGGGGCTGTCATGATTGCCCGATATTGCAAGGACCGGCGTATTCAAACGAATAACGATATGCTCCAATAACTCGTCCAATAGTTCAACCGCTTCCGTAGGCGGCACAGCCCGATCGTATAAATCGCCGGCTATAATGACCGCATCCGGTTGCTCCAATTCTATGGCCTGCAGCAGCTGCTGCAGCACATAGCGCTGATCCTCCGTCATATACACGCCTTGCACAAGCTTGCCAAGATGCCAGTCTGCGGTATGAAATAACTTCACCTGCACATACATCCTTTCCCGGCTTCTATTAAGTCCAAAAAACTACTCTACTATTATACTACGATCCTGTCTCATTTTCCGCATTGACTGCCTGCAACGCAATTTATTCGCCTGCTAGAATGGACATTTATTCGTTCACATAACCTCACCATAGCTGAATATAATTAACAACAAACGATTTTCCCGTAAAGAGGACCGCCTCTGCAGAGAGTCGCTGATTATGTTAGCATCATCGGATAAGTCCGTAACGTAACGAGCTAAAGCGCCAATTCATGAGCTAAGGGTGGGGTAACAATGACAAAGCCGTTGTTTATCGTGTCGCGCGAAGATTGGTCCCTGCACCGTAAAGGATACGAGGACCAAGCGCGGCATCAGCAGAAGGTGCGTGAAGCGATTAGGCAAAATTTGCCCGATATTGTATCGGATGAAAGCATTGTCCTGTCTGACGGCAAGCAAACCGTTAAAATTCCGATCAAAAGCATTGACGAATCTCACTTCGTCTACAATTACAACAAAAAGCAGCACGTTGGACAAGGCAATGGAGATTCCCAGGTCGGCGATGTGCTTGGCGTCGATCCGCAAGCGAGCAAAGCTCCAGGAAAAGGGCAAGGTGCGGGCGATCAGCCCGGCGATGATTATGTGGAAGCCGAGATCAGCATTGACCAACTGGAGGATATGCTGTTCGAGGAGCTTGAGCTGCCGAATTTGGAGCAGAAGCAGAAGGATATGATGGAATCTAAGGAAGTTGTATTTCACGAAATCCGCAAAAAAGGAATAATGTCCAACATCGATAAGAAGCGGACGCTAATTGAAAATTTACGGCGCAATGCAAACGCGGGAAAATCCGGCTTCGGCGGCTTTACGCCGGACGATCTGCGCTTCAAAACGTGGAACGAGGTCGTGAAGCCGCAGTCCAATGCTGTCGTATTGGCTCTTATGGATACGAGCGGATCGATGGGTTCTTTTGAAAAATATTGCGCCCGCAGTTTCTTTTTCTGGATGTCGCGTTTTTTAAGGCGGAAATACGAGCATGTCGATATCGTATTCGTCGCCCATCATACGGAAGCGAAGGAAGTAAGCGAGGAGGAGTTTTTCACGCGCGGCGAAAGCGGCGGAACGATCTGCTCTTCGGTCTATATGAAGGCGCTCGATATTATCGAAACCCGCTATCCTCCTTCCAAGTGGAATATATATCCGTTTCACTTCTCCGATGGCGATAATCTGACCAGCGATAACGAGCGCTGCGTTAAGCTAATCGATAAGCTGCTCGAAAAATCCAATTTGTTCGGCTATGGCGAAGTCAATCAATACAACCGCAGCAGCACGCTCATGTCAGCCTACAAGCATATTACAAATAAAAAATTTATTTATTCTATCATTAAGGATAAAGGTGAAGTATATAAAGCGCTTACGACATTCTTCTCAAAAAAGCAGGCAGAATAAATAAATGAAAGCCCACCGCGATAAAAATCTAAGCGGTGGGCTTTCTCTTTGTTAGCAACTGATGTTAACAGCCAATTTGTTCTTTTTGAAATATTGCTGCACAAGAAACTTCATAACATCACTCGGTTCCTCTCTGGAAAACTCAGCCCGGTCTGAGAACAGCATCCCATACGGCGCCTCGGACGAATAAGGCTCCCAGCGCGGCAGCTCCGCCCCTGTAGAATCTAATCCATTCGGGTCCCCGGAACGGATGAAATTCACCCAGTAATTGCACATTTGACGTGCCAAATCGTAATGTTTGCCAACAAACGGTCTCCAGCATTTAGCAAGCGTCTCAAAGAAAAACCATAGATCCACCGAGTGGAAAGTTCCGGGGTTATCCCAGCCAGATATTTCCGCGTCGAAATTATAATAGTACAAAGAGGTGTCCGCACCGGTATCGGAATTGGCTTTCGCTGCAATGCGAATCGCATATTCGATGCTGCTCACCGATGCATTCTTCTTGATCTCATCGATATTGTCCGACTGAGCCTCGCAAAGCGCAAGAAACGTATTAGCATCGTCGTTGAACATGTCCTCGGCCATCTTCTTGAATTCTTCAAGTTTATTCACATTTGGAACACTGAAAAACTCGGAGGATGTATGTCCGAACATGACCGGAACCATCCAGCGCTTACTTTGCAGAAATAAATCTAACGGATTTCCAACATTGAATACTTGATCTGCGACGGTACCCCAGAATCCCTTATACTCCACCGCCTTGTCGCGAAGATAGAACGCATCCAATTGCCGCGCTTCAGCGAGCGAAGATACGTTAAGGTAATCAAAAAACTTTATGCCGTCATGTTCGGCTTCCTCTAATTGAATTCGAAGTCTCGGTACAGGCGTCCCCGGGTAAAGCTCCGAAAAAATACCGCTTTGAATAATCGCCCGCTGAAAGAGCCCTTCGTTCTGAGGGGAGGTGAGCTGACTCATGACGCTTCCGCCGCCGGCGGACTGTCCCCCGATGGTGATGTTTTCCGGGTCGCCGCCGAAAGCCGCAATATTGCGCTTAACCCATCTTGTAGCTGCTTGTTGATCGAGGTTACCGAAGTTCGAGGGCGCTTCTGGCGATTCCGCCGTAATTTCGGGATGGCATAAAAAGCCAAAGACATTAAGACGGTAATTAATCGTGACCACCACGATGCCTCGCCTAGCAATTCGCTCGCCGTCGAACTCCATTTCGGCCGGATGGCCAACCTGCAGTCCTCCGCCAAAATACCATACATATACCGGCAATTTTTCATCGGTACGATTGGCCGGCGTCCATACGTTCAAGTAAAGGCAATCCTCGTCCATGGCGATGTCTGGTTCCACGGCCCATTCCCGGGTATAGATGTTGTTTTCGTCGATCTCTTGTCTCACCTGCATCGAAATCGGCGCGAATTCGTACGCTTTGAGCACGCCGTCCCAGTCTTTTGCCGGCTGCGGGGCACGCCAGCGGTTTTCACCTACGGGCGGAGCAGCGAATGGGATTCCCTTGAAGCTAGTAATCCGGGGGTCGGCTGCCGGCAGCCCCTGAACCATCCCGTTTTCAACCTTTACTAATCTAAGCATGAATTAACGACTCCCTTCGTTAATACAGTAATCCGCTGGCGCCCAGCCCCATTCTCAATTAAAGGGGTAATCTGATTTTGTTTTGTAACAAGCTCATATTTTCACACGCAACATGGGATTCTTTCCTTCGCAGCCGAACGATAGACGGGTAAAATGATACACGCCGTTGTTCCATACCGCGAAATCATGAACACCGTCCTTGATCGTGATTTCGTAATACCCATTAAGATAGTCCCTTGCATTATCCGCGAGCCCATCGATCGATTGTGCATAGCAATCGATCGATACACGGTCTGCATCTCCGCATGTCATATATAGCAATTGCAGCCTGTGTCCACTTAATGCGATGCTCGCGCCTAGAAGCTCGCCGTTGCTTGATGTAGGCGCGTTAGAGAAGGCGCCTACATAAGCGAACAAATCGGTCATGCCACGCGCAGGAACAGTCGTAGCAAGCCCGTTGTCCCAGCCGCTCTTTCTTCCGGAAAGTGAAGCAGAATCACATCGGTAACCGCCAAGGATTAGATTCAATGCCTGCATGCCGCCCATCGATAAACCCGCGATAGCTCTATGCCTACGGTAGTATTCGACTGCTTCTGGAGACGTCTCTTGTATATTTGCATACGTCTTGAATGCAGATTCAATGAACGGGATCAGATCGTGCCTCAGCTCATAATCGAAATAGTAGAATCCCAGCATGTTGGTTCCTTCTGAATTGAAGGAACGATCCGTCCAGTCATGCGAGCTCCTGCCATTCGGCATAACGACAATGACTGGATCGATGTCACCGTTCGCTATGAGATTGTCTATCATATTGCATAAGATAAAATTGCCGCCCTCACTGCCGCTGCCGCGCAGCCACTCGTATTGGTCTCCGCCAACTCCGTGAAGCAAGTACAGCACATGATAACGGGTATTCGAATCGTTATCGTCATAGCCTGCAGGAAGATAGACGCTGCAGATTTTCATAATCGTCTCTCCACTAACCGTAGTTCTTCCCGCTTCCGAGGCATCGATACAGCGATCCGTCACGAACTGGCGCGAAAGGTTAATATAGTTATTTACGTGATAAGCGACCTCTCGGACTGTTCCTTGCTTACTACTCGCAGCTGCCTTCATATACGCGGCGGGAATTGCCGTCATATCCAGGTTCGTCATCGTTCCCTCTCGCTTTCATATCATTTATGGAGATAAACCCGCTCTGCTAATAGAGCAGAACCTTCTATTAACCCTTTACGCCCCCCACCATCATGCCTTTGACGAAGTATTTCTGCAGGAACGGATACGCCATGTTAATCGGCACAGAGGCGATAATCGTCATCGTAGCTCGTACAGATAACGAGGTAACGCGACTCTCAAAACCGGTAAGCGGAAGCACGATTTGGAAGAAGGTTCTATAATCGCTCGCTGATCAGTCCCGGCCAGATATAAACCCAAAAGCTCCCGACAAGATTCAGGTCTCGCATCAGCAAATAGGTAGGAATCAACCCGCCGTTGAAATACATGGTTAGTATAATGGCGATGGAAAAAAATTGCAACAGAATAAAGCTGACGACAGTTTTGAAGATTCCTGCTGCTATAGACAGGGAGAAGTTGCTCTGCGCGATGCCTTGCTTCAACACGTGTTTAACAATATTCATAATCCACATTCATGCCGTTACCCAGCAAATATTGCGGCTCGAATCCCGATCCCATTTTATATACGGACTTCTCGAATCAACCGTGGATCACCTCTTTCTTCCGCTAGGAGTTCGGAACAGAAGTTCAATTAATAATCACATAACCAGTTGTTATAATACCGTTAAACCGTTTATACTAAAATAGATTTATAATAAAACTATTTTAAATAATTACTTTATTTACTAGTTCATTCATTTGGAAGCGTTAACTTTTTACTTATTCATTATTTAAGGAGGCAATTGTATGCCCAATATTAAAATCGTAACCGATTCCACCACAGACTTGCCTAGAGAGATGCTGGAACAGTATGAAGTGGAAATTATTCCGCTTACCGTGTATGTAGATGGGGAATCGTATGAGGACGGGGTAACAATTGATCCGCTTGATTTTATAGAAATGATGAAAAAAAGCTCGGAGCTTCCAAAATCTTCGCAGCCCTCTGTCGGGGTATTTCTGGAAGCCTATGACCGGCTCGGCAAAAACGGCGACATCATTATATCGATTCATATGACAAGCGGCATGAGCGGCACGTATGCCTCGGCTTGTGCAGCGGCTGAAATGTCGTCAAGCACCGTACATGTCGTCGATTCGAAAATGATCTCGCAGGCGCTGGGCTTTCAAGTAATGGAGGCTGCCCAAATGGTGCGCAGCGGGCACAATGCCGAAGCTATCGTTAGCCATCTGAAGGAAGTGTTTCAGCGGACAACCCTTTTCGTCGCCGTGCAAACGCTTGAAAACCTTGTAAAAGGCGGGCGAATCGGCCGGGCGAAGGGCTGGATCAGCTCGATTCTGAACATAAAGCCGATTGCCATGCTGGAGCAAGGCTCTCTTTCTCCATTCGCCAAAGTACGCACAACGAAGCAGATCATTGATAAGCTGCTGGAGCGGTTCAAGGAGGATACGCACGGCAAGGAGCTGTCCGGGATTGGCATTTCCCACGCTAACAATCTCCCGCTCGCTGAAAGGCTGAAGGAGGAACTCGGCCGCCTCACCTCCGTCCCTGTCCGCATACGTCCTGCGACGCCTGTCATCTCGACCCATACAGGAGAAGGGGCTATCGGCTTTATGTACTATACGAGTTAAAAACATAACGCTCCCGCCAGGCAAGCTTTTCAAGCTGTTGGCGGGCGTTTTTTATTTGCTGTCATATATGTTAACATTTACGACAATCGTATATGATGATAATAAAAACAACCAGAGGTGAATATGGCTATGACATCATTCCATGAAACCGCGCTAAACCAGCTTCTTACCGAAAAGCTTCCGATTAGCCGCAAGCTCACTGAGCGAGGCAAGGTTGCCTCGTACATTCCCGAATTGGCCAAAGCGCCAAGCCAGGCGCTCGGCATTCAAATTTTGGAGGGCAATGGAGCGAGCGCTTCAGCCGGCGATTGCGGGCTATCTTTTACGCTGCAGAGCATTTCAAAAGTATTTACGCTTATATTAGCGCTGATGGATAAAGGAGAGGAAGCCGTATTCAGCAAAGTCGGCATGGAACCAACAGGTGACAACTTCAACTCAATGCTCAAGCTGGAACTGGTCAGGCCGGGTATCCCGTTCAACCCGCTGATTAACGCCGGAGCGATCGCGATTTCATCCTTGATTGACGGGACAAGCCCCGAAGAAAAAAGCGCGAGAATACGCCAGTTTTTCCGCAGACTTGCAGGTAATGAAACGCTGGATTACGACCTGGCTGTGTACCGGTCGGAGTCGGCTACGGCCAACCTGAATCGCTCCATGGGCTATCTGCTTAAGGACAACGGCGTCCTGGAAGGCAATGTGGAGGATGTGCTGGAGGTTTATTTCCGCCACTGCTCCATTAGCGTAACCTGCGCGGATTTGGCGAGGATGGCGCTAGTGCTTGCCTCCGACGGCATAGAGCCGTTAACCGGCGAACGCTTAATACCGCGGCGCTATGTGCAAATCGCAAAAACCTTTATGGTCACCTGCGGCATGTACAATGCTTCAGGGGAGTTTGCCATCCAGGTAGGACTGCCAGCGAAAAGCGGCGTATCCGGAGGCATCTTAACGATGGTGCCAGGGAAATACGGCATCGGCGTCATCGGTCCGGCCCTTAACAGCAAGGGCAACAGCATTGCCGGCGTGCATCTGCTAGAGAGCATTTCCAAGGAGCTTGATTGGAGCTTATTTTGACCGTTTGCCGGCGTCGATTTCGATCGCAAGTATTGAATGATTTTTAATATGGCATAATTGCTGCCAGAGGTTAAAAAACTCTTGCCAAACCGATACTTACTAGGTAGAATCGACAATGGCATACATATGCCAACACATTAATGTGGAGGATTAGACAAAATGAGACAATCCATTGGGGTTCAAGAAAGACCGCCCATCGGGCAAAGTATTTTCTTAAGCTTTCAGCACTTGTTTGCGATGTTTGGCTCGACAGTGCTTGTACCGACTCTGCTTAAGGTTGACCCTGCAATCTGTTTGCTGATGAACGGCATCGGCACCCTCCTTTATATCTTCATCTGTAAAGGAAAAATTCCAGCCTATTTGGGCTCCAGCTTCGCGTTTATCGCGCCGGCAGGCGCAATTATCGGAACGTTGAGCGACAACCAAACCGGATACGACGGCAATTATTCAGCTGCGCTTGGCGGCTTTATCGTAGCCGGTCTTATCTTCACATTGGTCGCATTACTGATTCAAAAGGTCGGTACGGGATGGATTGACTTCGTATTTCCGCCAGCGGCAATGGGCGCGATCGTAGCGGTTATCGGCCTAGAGTTAGTTCCTGTAGCAGCTAGTATGTCCGGCTGGATAAGCGACGGCAGCGCAGATTGGACTCGTGATCCGAAAGCAGTAACTCTGTCCATCGTTACGCTGCTTGTAACCGTACTTGGCTCGGTCCTTTTCCGCGGCTTCTTAAAAATCATTCCAATACTTATCGGTATCATTGCAGGCTATTTGCTTGGCTGGGTAATGGGATTTACAGATTTCACGTCTGTAAAAGAAAGCGGCTGGGTCGAAGCGCCAACCTTCGCCTTCCCAACCTTTGAACTCGGTGCTATTATTACGATTACGGTTGCTTCCTTCGTAGTCGTCGCGGAACATATCGGGCACTTGATCGTAACGAGCAATATCGTTGGCAAAGACTTATCCAAAGAGCCTGGCCTTCATCGTTCATTGCTCGGTAACGGGATTTCTACGATGCTTTCCGGATTCGTAGGCTCTACGCCTAACACAACGTACGGCGAGAATATCGGCGTTCTGGCAATCACTCGCGTATACTCTACCTTCGTTATAGGCGGCGCAGCAATAATTGCAATTATTCTATCGTTCTTTGGCAAGTTCTCGGCGTTAATCTCCGGCATTCCAACGCCTGTAATGGGCGGCGTTTCCTTGCTGCTATTCGGCGTAATCGCAGTGTCCGGTCTCCGGATGCTTATTGAATCCAAAGTGGATTACGGCAAACCGACTAATATGTATTTAACGACAATCGTACTGGTAACGGGCCTAAGCGGCGTAAGCATTGAAATTGGCGACTTCTATCTTACCGGAATGGGACTTGCAACTGTCGTTGCTATCATTTCCAGCGTACTGTTCAAAGTTTTTGAACTTACTAAGCTTTCCAACGATACGGAAGCATCCGATCACTAATCGATTGTCATCACGGCGAGCAGATATAATCTGCTCGCCGTATTTTTATGGCCAGCAGCAGCCTTTAAAAGGAGGAAGCATGAGAAAAGTTTTTGTTATCGGCATCGTGGCCAGCGGCAAAACAACGCTCGCCAAACGACTATCAAGCAAAATAGATGTCCCTTGGTATGAGCTCGACTGTATCGTTCATCATCAGACAGCCGAAGGGCGTATGAAACGTTCAGTTGAAGAGCAGCTGGAAGTAATTATGGATATTGATAAAAATGGATGCTGGATATTCGAGGGGACGGATCGCTCATCCTATCAATGCTTGTATGAGATGGCAGACACCATTATATTTCTTGATACACCGCTTTGGAAGCGCAAAACGAGAATATTGATCCGGTTTATTAAGCAGAAGCTCGGAATTGAAAAGTGCCACTATAAACCAGACATCAAGATGCTAACGATGATGTATAAATGGACTCATGATTTTGAGAGGAATAGAGCAGCGTTTGAAAATAAGCTGCGATTGTATGAGGATAAAGTGATCAGGCTGAGCAGCAACAATAATTTATAAGAAAAAAAGCCTCTCATCAGAGAGGCCTTCATCACAGTAATACTTTGAATTAAAAGGAATGGTGCCGTCGAGAGGACTTGAACCCCCAACCTACTGATTACAAGTCAGTTGCTCTACCAATTGAGCTACAACGGCAAGTTATGAATGGAATTTGGTTGCGGGGGCAGGATTTGAACCTGCGGCCTTCGGGTTATGAGCCCGACGAGCTACCGGGCTGCTCCACCCCGCGTCGTTTTAAAGAAAAATGTTGGTGACCCGTAGGGGATTCGAACCCCTGTTACCTCCGTGAAAGGGAGGTGTCTTAACCCCTTGACCAACGGGCCGTATGTAAAAATTCGAAGAACGGAGAGAGAGGGATTCGAACCCTCGCACCACTTACGCAGTCTAACCCCTTAGCAGAGGGTCCCCTTGAGCCACTTGGGTATCTCTCCATACTGGCTCCCCGAACAGGACTCGAACCTGTGACAACTCGATTAACAGTCGAGTGCTCTACCGACTGAGCTATCAGGGAATGCTGGTGGGCCCTAGTGGACTCGAACCACCGACCTCACCCTTATCAGGGGTGCGCTCTAACCAGCTGAGCTAAGGGCCCTTGCGTCTAACCGCTTCCTTACAAGAAGCAAGATTTGCGCCCTGAAAACTGGATACGAAAGTGAGTTGTTGAAACGTTGTGAATGAAGGATGTATGTCCTGTCATTCTTAGGATAAG
>Ga0180215_1001126_pt1 | contig 30441 bp, 34 predicted proteins | sample eDN3rd37CBELigBY_FD_128871 | JGI IMG/M metagenome (GOLD analysis project Ga0180215, IMG submission 128871) | Enriched backyard soil microbial communities from Emeryville, California, USA - eDNA 3rd pass 37_C BE-Lig BY (version 2) (version 2) | ecosystem: Environmental > Terrestrial > Soil >...
AAAGTGTACGTCCAACCGTGCTCGCTCGTCACCGTTGCCTTCCAGATCACTTTGCTCTCGTGACTGGTTTGCGCGATCCCGTGATCCTGCAGCACGTTGAAAACGGCGATGTTGTTGTCGGGGATTCCCTCGATCCCCTGAGAGAGCAAATGGGCGCGAAGTTTGTCGCAGGTTGTTTTGGCGACCAACCAGAGCGCATCCTGAGTCAGCCATCCGTCCGACGCTTGAGGCTGGTTCAGTTTGAGTTCGTTCTTGATGAGATAGCGCAATCCTTCGAGCAGTTTGCGCTGTAGCGCGTGCCGGGGTGCAGCCATTGCCTTCGCCGGATCGCCGCCGAGTTCCTGGGCAACCGATGCTTGGTCGGCCTGCACGACCAACTCGCCGAGCTTACCCGCATGCTCATACTGGCCCGCCAGCACGTACAACAGCGCAGACCATAGGTCGGGGTAGCTGCTGAGCCAGTCGAAGACTTCGCGATTGAGCAGACGAGCGTACAGAAGTCCGGTCGCGGCGCTGTGCAGCCGGTACTCGCGTTGCTTGCGATACCGAAAACGGTACGGCTGCTGCAGCGGGCCGTGCCAGGGATGCCAGATGCTGCCGTCGGCATATTCGACATGCAGGTCGACGGCGATCTTACCGATGTCGTGCAGCAGCGCGGCGTATGCAACGCCCGCGGTCCAGGCTTCTGCTTGTGCGACTTGTGTTTCCGGAGGAGCGCCGAGCGGAAGCAGATGGGATTGCCGCAGTTTCAGTGCATACGCGACGATCTCCAAACCGTGATCCAGCATGCCGCCAGGATAGGCATGATGGTGGCTTTCGGAGGCGGGAAAGTTCTGCACCAGTGACGCGTAGCGCTCGATCGGAGCGAGGTACAGCGTGGCGAACTGAGCGCGCGACAGCGACGTGCGTTGCCAGATATGTTCCAACAAATTCCGTCGGCGCGGTGCTGATAACAGCGCTGCGGAGGACTGCGGGATCAGCAACCCTTTTGGGATATCCAGCGGGTCCGTCGCAGCCGGCGCAGGAACCCTTTGGCGATGGAACAGCGCGAATAGGTTGCACTCCAGCAGGGGTGCGAACAGATGCACCTTTTGCCTTTTTGGGGTAGGGCCTTTGCCCTTGGCTCCCATTCCCTTGCTCATTCCCATTGCCCTTTGTTGGCCTTTGAGCCTTTTGGCGAAGTTCTTGGGTATAGGGCAACCGATGGAGATCCAGCCACAAAGAATCGGATCCTTGGCTGGCGCCGTTTCGGGCGCGCAAAGCCGGTGGGTCCTGGCCTACGATGGGGTTCTTGGCCCAGTTCTGAGCGCCCTGATCGTGCAGCAACCCCATGTGCCGGAAGGTCTTCCGATTGACGAGGTAAGGAAAATTCCTTACCATGTTGAACCTGAAAGATCGACGATCAGGAGCCCGACCATGCCAGGTATCTATGAGTTCGCCACCCTTACCTCCAAGGGACAGATCACCTTGCCGAAATCCATTCGGCAAGCCTTGGGCGTGACCACGGGCGGCAAGGTGGCGTTCGAGCTACGCGAGGGTGCGGTTGTCGTTACGCGTGCCGATGGCGAGCACGAAGACCCGGCGATCGGAGCTTTCTTGGACCTGCTGGAGACAGACATCCGCAAGGGCAAGAACATCGGAACGCTTCCTCCGAAACTTGCCCGAGCCATGCTCGCCAATGTGGGCCATGGCGCTCCTGATGAAGACATCGAAGGCGACGTGGCACTTTGATGCAGCGTCACGGTTGGGTGCTGCTGTTTCACGAGTGCATCGTGGAGCAATTGCAGAAGCTGCACGCGGCGTCTGAACGTGCGCAGCGCAGTGATCCGAAAGGTTTCGAGCGCAATGCCAACGTCAAGTTGTTTCGAGCGCTGAGTCAACTGATCTTGGAAACCGTGCCCACCGACCCGGCGCGGGACGAATACCGGCAAGGTAATACGCTGGGACCAGCGTATCGTCACTGGCGCCGAGCCAAGATCGGGCGACGATTTCGCCTGTTCTTTCGCTACGACTCCAAGGCCAAGACGATCGTTTTCGCCTGGGTCAACGATGAGCAGACGCTGCGTGCCGCGGGCAGCAAGTCCGATCCCTATGCGGTGTTCGAGAAGATGCTCGAACGCGGCAATCCGCCGGATAATTGGGCGAAATTGGTGGCGGCGAGCCGAGCGAATTGGTCCGTACAGGAGAAATGATAGAGCCGCTGTATTAGGCCAGAGGAACAAGCGTCATGCCCGTATCATGTTACGTGCGATGCACGCCGCAGACCCGCTGAGCGCAGGACGTTGACACAAGGATTCAAAGAGGTGGCAGCGATGAACTCTTTCTCTCGATCGACGACAGCCGAGCGTGCCGGGTGGTGGCTCGGTCGGGCGTGGCACGGTCTGCTGCGACAGGAAACCCGCGCGGTGCAGTGGACAATCTCACAGGGTTTCTCCCCGTCCCTTGCGAGGCTCCTCCTTTGGGTGGTCAAGTTGGCCATCGTGGTGCTCTTGCTCTATGTCGCGTTCTGGTTGGCGCTCCTGATCGGCGCGATATTGGTTGCGGCGAAACTGGGGGAATGGGCCAACCGAGACGCAAACCAACCGCGGTTCGAACTCGACGATCCGCATGATCATCGGCAGCAACTCTTCTATCACCCGCTGTCACAGAGGGAAGATCCAGACCCGCGCTTCGAGGATGATGAACGCGACTGACACGGCAGACGCTAGGACTTGGCGATGGAGATGGCGGTTCTCGTGCCCTGTGCACCAGCTTCGCCGGCAGCCCGAGTTCCAGTGGAAAGTCCTTGCAGCACTTGGCCGGCACGAACACCAGCCCACGTTACGGCAGTGATCCAGAATGCAGGGAGAACCAGGAACATGGTCCCGAGTACGAACCAGTTCAGAATCATGTCTCCAAACGTGTTATTCAACCCGAGCAATGCATTGAAGTTGCTGTGGGGAGAATTCCAGCCGTAGAGCGCGCTCATGATGGTGCTGTCGATCCAGCGTGCAAGCTGGAACCAGAAGTCTGTGAAGAACACCGCGAATTCGACACAACTGATGGTCACAACGGTTTTCAGGTCGTAAGTGCCGACGACAAGGATCAGGGGCAGGCAAACCACCAACGCCATCTTCAACAGCGACAGAACCATCGGTAACGCCTGACGCACGACATCCATCGCCGGCACGAACGCTAATGTTCCAATCGTGACGCCCAGGTCCGAGACAATGCGAGTCGCGATGTTAGGTATTGTCATACCGATCTGCCCGCCGTAATCCGTGTAGACCTGGCCCTGATTCACGATCTGCTGCCTCGGAGAGGCGATGGCGCGAATCACGGCGTCGTCTACTTCGGCTTGCGTTAAGAATCCCGCCCAGCCACGAAATCTCAGCAGCAGGTCCGGTTCGACTTGCTGGAGCAGGCGCGCACGAAGGCCGACGCTGCCGTCCGACCACCATTGCTGGCACGTTGGATATCCGCCGCCGCTTGGAACCTCAGCAAGCCCGGCATCGCGTGCGGTGTCGTAGGGCCAAGCTGCGCGAGGGGTACGCGAGTGATAGGTATCGTAGAACCCTTGCGCGCTGACGAAGTGGCTCGAACCGATCCACGTGACATCGTTCATCTCTTCCTCGGTCAGCGTTGGCCGGTTCATGAATAGGTTCGCACGAGCCGGCCCGTAACAATCACGAGTGAAGTCGGCCACTTCTTGAGCCAACACCGGATCATCGATGCGCGTGCTGGCGATCTCCATGCGCATCTGACGCAGGTCTGTGCCGCACGGGATGGATGCCACTGCCGCAGCCGTGATGGCTTTCGAGAGGCTGTGCATGAAGAACCACCACACGGGCACTCTGGCAGTCTGATTGTTGAGCGTCGTGAATACCGGTTCCCAACCCGTTTCGGTCGGAAGCGGAACATTCACCTGGCACTGTGTCGAGCGCGTGCGATCGAACTGAATCGTAGTCAGGTCGACCGGAATGAAAGGGATGCCGGCAAACATGATCACGACGATCGCAAGCCACACGCGGTTCTCGATCCGCATGGAAGAGAGCACGCCCTTGTTGCCTTCGTCGGCGCCCTCAGTGCGGGACCTCAACCACTCCTGGATAACGATCGCGAGAAACGGCAGCGCGACGATACCGCTCGCCACCAGAACGCTCCAGATTCCGTTGTTGATAAACCAGCCAACGAGCGTCAGGTAGTATTCGAGATAGTCGCTCGTAAACAGCGTCATCGTTTGGTCCTCATTCTGCTACGGCGATTGCACAAGCACCGTTCCCTCCAACGCGAGGATGGTTAGTACCGCAGCGACTTCGATCCGACGAAAGCGAGTTCGGGTTTCGTTTGTTGGCTCGCGTCGCAGGACGCGGCTTCGCAGCCACCACCAGCCGTAAGCGGTTCCTCCGTATAGGCATAAACGCCATCCCAAGAAATAGAGACTGTGTTCTTGCAGCCAGCGGTTCCAGTCAGCCATGGTGCCGGCGATCCGGATACCGATCAGGTTGACGGCGACCGCAATCATGAGGATCGCGAGCACCCACAACAGCGACATAGCCGAGCGATGGAACAGCCCGCGAGCGTTTATCATCAATTGCCTTGCCCGCCACCGGGGCGCTGAATTTCATCCAGGCGATTGGGCGTCGGATCGCCCTGGAAAATGCCGCGGGACACATCAGCGCGCCCGCTGTGGCGTTCGATGATGGCCATGGGCGCGTTCGTGGCCAACTCGCGGCGCACTTGGAGTTCGGTTCTCAAGTTGTCGATCTCCCGCTCCAGCAGATCGCTTTCACGGGAGACGGCATCCTGCGCGAGTTCGTTCGCCGCAACGTTGGGCTCCTTGCGACCTGCCAAGAGCATTCGTTGTAACAGCAGCGCTTTCTCGAGAACGCTCGAAAGAGCGACTTCCGAGGCCAGTCGTTTGCCGAGGACGTTCTGATCCGGCTCATCACGCAGTGCTTCGATCACACCGCGTGTGATCGGCATGGCATTGCTGCCGGCTGCATCCAGATTCTGAAGTGACGTGGGCTGGGCGCCCGTCACTAGCGACTGAAGGGCTTGCAGCTTGCTCTCGTATTCCTCCTGAATTAGCGGCGTCAATCCGACGCCGGCGGTGGCTTGTGTCTTGGTGCAGTCGGCGCAGGTGCGCTGTTCCTTCTCACCCAATACACGCACCGCCCAGGCAGCAGCGGCCTCGGGCGAGAGCCACGTCTGGCAGGTCAGGCGGTTGTTGCATGCGGTGTCGTTGATCGGCGAGGCATCGGTAACACCACGCGCATTGAGCAGGTTGTACCCGGCGCGCGTGACATCGCCGACAATCCTGATCGGTGCCTGCCCGGTTCCGCCGGCATTGTTGCCACCGACCCAAGGAACGCCAGCGTTACCACGATGGGCTTCCGCCTCCTCGATCGCCGACACCGCATCCGTGCTGCCGACGGCGGTTCTCAGCGCCATCCCTTCGGCCAGTTGATCCCACCCCAGCTGCCCACCTGCCAAATCTGCCATGCGATTGGCGATCGAGCGGCACGTGAGCTTGGAACGATCGAAATCCAAGCGCGCCTGTAGAACACCATTAGTCAGCAGATTGTAGAGGCCAGGATCTGCACGTTGGATGATAAGTGCCGGCAGCGAGGCGACGGCGGCAGTCGCATTTTGGATCACGCTGCTCATGATGGTTTGAAATCCATCAGTGATGCCGTTGAGCTGATTCTCTAGCGTTGTCGTGAGGCTCATGTCGCCGCAGACCAGATTGCTGTTCCAACCGACCCCGACGCCGATGCTGTACATACCTGGTGCGCGCGACATGGACACCGCGCGGCCGCCGCCGATGCGGTAAAGCACGGCATCGTCGATGACGCTGCCGGTCACTCGGACACCATTGTCGTCAATGACGGTCTGCGCCAGGGCCGACCTACACAGGGGCGTAGAGGTGCCCAGGATCGCCGCGCCGAGCGTGCAAAGAGCGCGCAGACTCGTAGCGCGAATTTCTCTGGAACTCATAGGCTCACACCCCTCCTTAGTTGTTGAATTCCACATGGCCGAGGAAGATTTGTCCCTGTCGCTGACAGCAGCTGTAAGGGCGCCACAGTGCCCACGCGTAACCGCTATCTGTCGCTTGCACGCGGGTGTTGAGGTTGGGGAAGACTGCGCAGCTGGAAGACATGCGTGGTGCGAGTTCTTGCCACTTGCCCGTCGATGCGTCGCTTTCGATCAAGGCGCCAGCCGGCCAATACCCGTCGCGTTCGTTGGACAGCAGCGGCTGATAAACGTGGATCTGTCCGCGGCGAGTAACAACGTCGCCAGCACGCTGCGCGACGACGGCAGCAGCCTTGTAGTCGTCGACTTGATGCAGGAATCCACCGCGAGGGTAGACGTTGCCCCAGAGATTCAAGGACTGGCGGCTTCCAACCTCGCGTATCCCCGGGATCAATGACTCAGGGTAGAGCATCTCGGGGAGGTTATAGCGCCACGCAGCGGAATCCAGCGTGCTGAGCAGATAGGGAGCGAACGGTGTTCCCGCGCCGGGACAGATGTAGCCGAACTGACCCACGAACTCGTTGAACACGGCGCCGGCAGGATGGCCGATCACGTCGGCGTTCTTGAATTTGGCCATGTCATTCTCGTTCGCCTGATCTGTCGTGCCGTCGCCACCTCTTACTGCGGTCGCGTTTGGCGGGCTCATGAAGGCGACGTCGTCCCACGGGTTCTCTCCCGTGTTGCTGTAACTGGACACGACTGCGTCAGGCACGTAGTGGCGTACTTGCACGGACGTTTCCACATCGCACTCGTAGATCGAGCAGCGGAGCCAGAAGCAAAGGCCCACCACGCGATACTCAAGACAGTCGAGGGACAACGCGGAGGACATGACGCGGGCCGTATCGAGCGCGAATGCGGTCGTACCGATGCTCAACAAGAGCGAGGCGATGCCGGTGCGCAATGAGTATCGAGAGGCAGGATTCATGGCTGTGCACTCCGATACCGTTCGATCAACGACACGGCACGGTCCACGTCCGTCTCTCCGTAAACCACATATCGCCGATCGACGACGACGGCCGGGATCTTCCTGATACCAAGACTCCACGCCTCGACTACGCCCTGATATGCAAGAGCCAAGCGCTTGTGGAGCGCGGTGCCTCCGTCTTGCAATCTCTGCCGTGCGATGGCTGCCGCCTGTTCTGGATCAGCCGGCAGATGTGCTGCGAGCTGCGATTCAAGCCGCTCGGGCTCATCGAGTTGGATCACTCGAAAAGCAGGTGGTGCTTTGACGGGATGCTGACGATCAGTGACGACCAGGACATCAGACGCCGAAGTGATGGCGCTGGCCAAGACGAACGCGATACCGGTCGCGAGGATGAATGCTCTGTGCCAGCGAGTTTGAGATGCAGGAGCCGTGTGGGATGTGGACATGGAGTGTCACCTGAGAACATCGACTCGGTGATCGTTGACCATTCGGCGGGTCATCTGCCGCAAACAAGTGGGAATCGAGACCGACCGTATTGAGCATTGAGAGCCATTCTGGCCTGAGCGGCTGCAGGAAGTTCTTGAACGGCGTCATGCGGCTACTTCGCGATGCGTGATGACTCGCTCACCGATGTGAGCAGGTCAATTGCGGAGAGCAGCGCGTCGCCTTCAGTCGGGCCGTGCAGTGTGAGTTCCTTGCCCGTCTCGCGGTCGATCAAGCGCAGCGTGGGTGTGGTGGTGATACCTTCGCGCGCAGCGGCGGCGGCCTGCTCTTGAATACGGGCAAGAAAGCTACCGGCTTCGAGACAGGCTTGAACTGCTGCGGACGGTGCAGAAAGTTGGGCTTCTGCGGCCAGTCTCACTCTGCTCGCATGACCCTGCTTGTAAATCCGGTCGATGGTGTTCCAGAACGCGGTGTTCCCTTCGTTCTCGCCCACGCATTCGGCGAGCTGTGCAGCCTGCGTTGCGGTCGGCTCATGTATCGACAGGGGCAGATGATGCCACTGCAGATTCACCTCTGGATGATCATTGATCCAGCGCCGCATGACAGGAAAGTAGGCACGGCAATAGGCGCATTCGAGATCGGCATACTCGACGATCGTGAAGCGTGCGTCCGTACGCCCGTATATCCACGGTGGATAAGCGCTCTCACCTTGCTTGGACGGTGCGGTTTCGTGTGCTAAATCGATTGTTTCTCGGGAGAACCACAGTATCGCCGCGATAACCAATGCCGCTGATATGGCGATAACGAACAGCAGAATTCGCCGACTTGATAAAAACATTGGGTACGTGCTCGCAGTGCAGCCCAACTACGGCGAGAAATTCAGCGGCAGCGGTTTGATGCCTCGTGCGTGATCCATCTGGTCGGCAATTCGCAGTGCCGCCTCGAGTTCACCAACTTGGTGGCGCCGCATGATCTGATAACGCTCGTTCTTTTCCTCCAAGTCGGTCATCGCGAGTGCCAGATGCAGGCTCGGCGGGACGGCGCGAAAGAGAACCTCCATCGACTTGGAGAGGATCACACCTTCAGAGAATTTTCCGGCCTCCTTGCGAGCTGACAGCATCAGCGCCTTCTGCGCGGGCGTGAGTTCGCGGAAGCGCGCGATCTTTTCGACTTCGTCCGGCGGCATGTTGAGGCAGATCCACCACTCGATCATGTTAAGCATCGGCTCGGCGGCCTTAGGCAGATCATCCAGGTTCTGGGTGGCCAGCCAGAACCATGCGCCGAGCTTGCGCCACATCTTCGTGATCTTGAGGATGTATGGTGCCAGGAGCGGATTCTTGGTGATGATGTGCCCTTCGTCAGTCACGTTGATGATGGGGCGGCCCAGGAACTGGTCGCGCTCGGCGGTGTTGTTGACCGTGTTGATCAGCGAGATGTAAGCGATCGAGAGTTCTGCGTTGTAGCCCTCGCGTGCGAAGGTCGCGAGGTCAACGATCGTGATGTCGGCCTCGGGCCAGGGTGTGCCGGGGCGGTTGAACAGTTCGTCGTTGACGCCCTGGCAGAACATGTCCATAGCGTCGGCCATCTCCTGCAAGCGTGTTCGGCGTACTTCGGGCAGCAGCGGATCGCGGCTGCGTTCGCGCAGAGCATCGCGCACGTCTTGAGTGAGCAAGACCCGCTGACCCGCAGCGCGTTGACGAGCCGCGTCCAGGATGCACTGGCGAATGAGACTTCGGTCAGCGCGCGTCATCCGGGCCTCTTCTTTGTCCTCTCCACCAGTGATCATCAATCGCGCAGTGATCTCCAGCTCGCCCAGCACGTCGCGCTGAGAATCTGTTTCTGACCAATGCGTGCTGTCTTCGTCATGATCGTCGAGTGCCTCCGCGTCGGTTGTTTGGACCTGACTGGGCGTGTCCACGAGGCGCCGGCCATCCGCGAAAGGAGCGAGCGTCACGCCGGAGCCCGGCGCGAGTTTCACGCGATGCACGGTGAGCCCCAGGCGCTCGGCAAATTCGCCGAACAGTCCGAAGGAATTACCGGCCTCGCAGATGAATAGCCTCGGCCGGTAAATCGCCGTGATCTGATTGAGGATGTTGTTGAGGGTCGCCGACTTCCCGGAGCCCGTTGGTCCGAACAGAAACAGATGGGCATTCATCTGCCGGTCGAGGCGGTTGAGTGGGTCGAACGTGATGATCCCGCCGCCTCGATTGAAGAAAGTAACTCCAGGATGCCCCGTGCCCTGACCCCGTCCCCACACAGGCGCGAGGTTTGCCACGTGCTGCACGAACATGAGTTGCGTGTACCACTGGCGACGGTCTTTACCGGGGTCATAGGCGCAGGGGAGCCAACGCAGATAGCTATTGAGCGGCGCAATCTCGTCCTCGTCACGGACGGGTTGCAGCCCGGCATTCAGCATCACGTTCGCGAGCTGCAAGCTGCGTGCGTCGAGTTGTGCTCGATCGTGCCCGCGCAGATAGAAGGCAACCGATCCCCGGTAGAGTTTGCGCGCGCGGCCGATGAGGGTGCGGGCCTGCTGAATATCCTGCCGCGTCTGCTCCGAGGCGAGTGTTTCGCCGACCGATTTCCTGCTGAGGTAGTTGAGGTGCGCTTCGAGGGAGTCCTGCGGAACCACGACGAGTGTCACGCACATCACTGTGCCTTCAGGCACCTGGTCGAAGAGTGCATTGACCGCATCTGCGCCGTTGCGATTTTCGCCGGTGACATGGCCAATGGTGGGCGGTGTGCGTAGCCGATCCAATACGACGACGCGATGTGGCATGTCATCGAAGTACCACAAGCCTTGCACGGCATCCGAGCGTGGTTCTCGGAAGAACAACCGCTGGGCGAAGTCCGTGCCGCTGGCGAGATCCAGTTCAGAGGATTCCCGTTCCAGCGGATAGCTCGTCAGCTGATAAAAGCGTTCGCGATCTTCGGCAGCATTCCCCAGCATCGTGGGATGGGGATTGAACCAGCGCAGGAGCCAGGCATGAATATCCGCTGCATCGAGCCTCCTGGCTTTGATTCCGGCGTGAGCCAGTCCTCCGGTGAGTCGATCGCAGACTCTGTTCAGGGACTGTTCGGCGGAAGGATTGCCGGCCGTGCCGTGTGCGCCTTCAACGCGCCGATACACCACGAGACGTACGCGGCGAGTCTGGCCACGCCAAGGCAAGTGCGTGACCGCAGTGTCGTTGAAGAAACCTTCCGGTCTTGAAATCGCATGCAGATGGTTTTGAAACAGGCGCAGATAGAATCGGCAAAACTCGCTCTCACAAGCACGCGGGTGGACATAGGCGCGAAGCGTGCGCAGGAATGTGTCCCACTCGGTTTCATCTTGCGCGTAGAGTTGAACGACCCAGGGATTCGACTCAAGCTCATCGAGGCTGTCTTGCAGCGCGTTTTCGAGTGCGTCGCGGACTTGGGTGAGCCACTGCGCATCCCGTCCTTCGGTACCCACGGGTACAAGTTCGAAGAACGCCGCCACGGATTCTCCATCTTCGAGCAGCATGCACTGGGAGTCCGGGAGATATTCGACCCACGGCAGCAGGTCAGCGAAGGATGGACCGACTTCGTAGAGTGCCTCCTCATCTGCAACGGTGGCGGGCTTGCGCGAAGCGTCTCTGGATGTGCCGGGCGCATCGATGCCGTGCGCCTTGAGCGTTGCCGCGTACCGCTCCCAGATGTCGGGTGGTTCGACCGACGGATCAGCAGGGCGGCTCAACCGCATGGGCGATACCCACCGTCGGCGCCTCATCAGTAGTCCTCGGTGCGCTCGCCAGGCAGCGCGTACTGCACCCGTTGATGCAATGGAAACACCGTGCTGTAGCCGGGAATCGGCACGGGATCGGTTCCGGCCAGATGCGGAAAGACATACATCGTGAGGTCCGGATTCGGCAGGCGATGAAACTGACGGTTGATCTCATTTCGCGCGGTGCGGATATATCTGGCGTTGGCCGCGATGTCCTCCTCAGCGACTTGCGTCGATGGGCGTCGCAGTGCCTGTCTCGCATCGAGCAGTTGCCGTGTCGCAGGTCCCCATGATGGCGACGCACTCGTCTGTCGATTCCAGATATCGAGCATCGTCGCACTATCATGCGTCAGCAGGTTCTCCTTACTAGTCGCGCAACCCGTAAGAGGAATGACGAGCAGGGATACGCGAAGTGCGTTAGTCCAGGTCCGGTGCATGAATGTCTCCTGTTTGATGATTCACCTTGCGTCCATGAGTTTCGTAATCAATCTCGACTGGCCGCTCCAGATGGATGGCGACCGGTGCGCCCGGCGGAACGTAGACCGCTGCGAAGGCTTGCCCATACAGCTTGTTGACCCACTGCGAGAGGTCCTGCACGCCGTTCGCGAGAATGCGTCCCATGGCCTCATTCCCCGAAATGCCCACCGTTCCGAGTGAACCGTTGCTACCGCTGACGTACGAGAAGCTGCCGCTATCGGTATCAATGAGAGAGGCTGCCCCCGCGCCAGCGGCTGTAATCAGCGATTGTGAGGTCAAGTATTGGCGCGCATTGCTGCGTCGTGCGCCGCCCACGCAGGGAATGCCATGGGGATCGCTTATCCAGCCAAGGCTCTGTGAAGTGGCGCCTGCATTGCTTCTTCCGGAAGCATCGGAATCGACCGTGCGAATCGTGCCGTCGTGGAAGACGAAGGTCATCGAACGGATCTGGCCACGCACGCAGGAAAGGGTCCAATCCCCTGAAGCCGTGCCGCTCACGATGGCACCGGCCACATCGGGTACCTCGACGCCATTCGCAGTCAGGTTGTCAGCGCCGATCAGCACCTTGAAAGGGAAGGGGTCGTTCACGGTGCCATCGACAGGGATGCGCCCGATCAGAGCCGTCATCGCGACAGAGCCCATGAGCGTGGAATTGGACGGCACGGTGTAGACGGGTCGGGTGGAACTCGCTTGTTCGAGACCACGCTTGGTCTCGCTGACTCCGTCGCTCACGGATTCCAGCGCTTCTGATGCGCGATCGGCAGCGGAACCGAAGCTCGTTGGGAACTGAAACTCGCCGGTCCCCGATGACGATCGCGCCGATGGCTTCTTGTCGTTCGCCGGTCGGGCATCCTGCGGCTCGACCCAACGTACAGCATCGGTGCCAATCGCGTCGGCATCCGTCAGTCCCAATCCCACGGGGAGATCTGAATGACCTGTCTTTGTCCCCATGGTTTCCAGCTTTCGCTGTAGTTCGTCGAGCAGACTCTGTGCTTGCTTCTGCTCGACGTTCTCCCGGTCGCGATCTTTCTGCCACCGTTCGCGCTCCGTGGTAATCGCAGTTTGAATACGCTGATCGATGGCGTTGTCGTGCAATCGCAGGCGTTCGTTCTCACCCTTCTGCCGCTTGCTCTCTTCCAGGGTGGTTTTCAGCTCACCGCGGAGTTCCTTGACCTGGGCGACGAGCGTTGCGACTGTATCCTTCGGCGTGTCGCCTTCGATGCCGAGCGCGTTGGCTTCCTCAGCGGTGAGGGTGCTTCCTCCACGTCCGGCGTTACGCGATGCGGTCGAAGTCTCGTCGGTTCCCGAAAACAGCTTGATCGCAACAAATACCGCGAGCCCCACGAAGGGGATCATCAACCACTTGAGAAGTCCGTTGCTCTTCATGGCTGTTTTCCCTCGTCCCCATTTGGAGCAGGGAGATTGGTGGATGAATCGAACGGGCTGATCACGGGTAGCAGCGCTTCGGCGATTCCGTGTCCACGTGTAATGAGGTACAGCACGGTTGTGTCGGTGGAGTTACCCGCGGGTCCCAGGTCCGGGTGCTGAAAAGCGGCCGCCACAAAGTCTCCCTGCAGTGCACGTGGATCGAGCGTGAGCCACCGGTCATCGGTATTCGTCAGTTTGATCGCAGTCAGCCAGTGATCATCGAGTCGCCACGCGATGAGTGCTCGGGCGCGTACAGGTAGCATGGGCAGCAGCGTCTCGAACGCCAGGTTGCGTGAGACCGGAACAGGCGCAATGCCGTGGACTGGTTCGACTGATCGCAAGGGCGCATAGAGGCTTTGCGCGGCATAGCGTGTGAGCATGACCGCCACTGGGGTAGTGTGGATCGGGCGCGGCGTTTCCTCCGTTCGTTCCGGATGCACACCCGCGTTGCCATCGTGATCCCTGCTGCGCAATGTGAGTTGTTCATCGTCGATGATACGAACTGGTTCCAGCGGCGATTGGTCGGTCGTGGCGGGTACGGCCACGATGTCGAGCAGGATGAGCGCGCCGTTCTCGGCGTCTTGCAACTGCAGGCGCGTCGGCTCAATGGGTGAGTTCGCGCGCAGGTAGATAGCACCGCCCGCGGATTGAACTCGCAACCGCTCACCGAGCACGGCAGGAACGCCGACGCGCACGTTTCGATCCATGAGGATGACGCGCTCCTGGCCGACCATGAGATGTATCGGTAGTGGAACCCGCTGCCATCGCAGAATTTCCGTCGCTGAGCTGGAGGACGCCAATCCGACAAACAGGGCGATCAACAAACCCATGCGCTTCATCGCGAGTCTCCGTGTGTGCTGGGGCGTGTCGTGTGCTTCGTCGAATCAGATTCCGCGGGAACGGCGATGCGCTCGGGCGCATGGTCGTAGCAGTCGAGCGCCAGGCCGAACGGATTCTTCTGAGGATCGAGGTCCAGCCGAACCACTTTCAGGGGGAATCGAATCAATGCGCGCTTGACATGCTCGGCGTGGTAGTACTCGTCAACTGTGAGATCGAGCGTGACCAGCCAGTCGCGATCCGAGCGCACCTTGACTCGGGTCAACGGCTCATCACCGTAGCCGCGTCCGGGAATTTCGTAGATCCCTCGCACGCGCTGGCGCAGTTCGCCGCTGTCACGTCGGGCGGCATAGTCCTGTTCCAAGAACGCTTTGCATGCTGGCGTGAGATAGCCGGAGAGCGCGCGAATGTTGCGGGAATAGTCCTGCTCACCATCGGTGGCCCAGCGATTCAACTGTTGGAACACGTAGAAAGTGAATGCATACACCGACTCGGGCGGAACCTCCCACCACTTTCGCGTGCTGCCCGAGCGCAGGTCCGGGGGGACATGAATCGTGAGATACCGGGGTGCGTTCCACCAACCCAAGCCGAGGACGACGGCCACAATGAACAAGGCACCGGCGAAGATTCGCAGCGTGCGAACATGCGAGCGCAGGTGCGCGACTTCGTTCTTGAAACGACTCATGCTCGCGCCGCCCGGCGGGTCGTCCAGGCGCCGGATCGTGTAATCAGGTCGCCGGCCCCGACATAGCCAGCAAGCACGGGAATCCGCTGGCAAATCCACCATTGCATCGATCGATATAGCCAGGTATCGGGTCGACCACGCTTATGCCGGCGTAGCACGCCGCCGCCGATGAATATGCCGCCGGCCACGCTTAGCACGATACACGTGGGGATCGCGGCAATACTTTGAGTGAGTGCGCCAATCGCAATGCCGAGCGCAAGTCCACACGCCGCGGACGCGCCCACCGTGATCCAAAGTTCGTCGGCGGTCAGGCCGCGGACGATCACGGGCTGGCGATTCAGCCGATGTGGGAGAAACGTCACGGTCGTGTCCCACTGTGCATCGGCGCTGAAGATCATGGGTCGGCCGATCTCAGAGCACTTCAGTCGCGGTGGTCAGGAGCCAAATGCCTAGCACCAGCAATACGGCGCCCACCGCCACCGTCAGCCCGAATTCACCCCAGGTTTTTCTGCCGGTGTGAATCTCCGAGTAACTGGTGTAGGCGTGGTAGCAGACGCCAATGAACATCGTCGCGATCACGAGCAATGCAACCAGCAGCACGATGTCGTAGCCGTAGTTCTGCAATGTATCGAGGATGCCGTCACCAGGACCTCGGGAGGGGTCCTCCATGGTCGGCAATCCTTGAGCCTGAGTGACGACAGGCAGGCTCGCGATGATGGGCAACAGAGAAGCTGCAAGAACGCGCAAGGCGCGCGGATGGTGGAGAGCGAAGCACTTCATGGAGTTTCACCGTCTGAGGTTTAGGAGAGAAGGAAATAGGTCAGCGCCAGGTACATCGCGACGAAGCGCACGATGACGGCGAGAAACAGCCGTGGGGAAATTTGGTGCTCGGCCCACCCCACATAGGCAGAGCGCATCGCCCACGTGCCCCAGAGCAGGAGCACGACAAAGACGCCACTCAATAGCACCGTGGCGCAAGCGGATGGGGTGAAGCCGCCGTTGCTCAGGAATGCGTTCAACTGATCCGGCGTCATGGCGTCGTGCTCTCGCGGCGATAGTCACCGCTGAGTTCATAGGGGTCGCGCGGCTGCGCGCGTTTCGGACGCAGGTAGTCCTCGATACCTGCACGAATGCGAGCGATATCCGCGTGCAGCCGCGCGTAATCAAAGTGGTAGCGAGAGTCGCCGTTCGGTGTGAGAGTGTCAGCGCTCCGCGCGATGCGTTCGGCCATGTCGAGCTGACGCAGGAGCGCTGCCAATTCGGCGCTCTCCAAAGTATCCGCAGTCGCCGTGGAGAGGCTGATGCTCGCGGTTGACGCGAGAATGGCTACCGCGATTGCCAGCGTGTGTGGCCGGGGTTTCGTTGCGCTGCGTCTCTCGGTCATCGCGGTCATCCGTTGAATGCATCGGGTGTCGTGATGCTGAGAGAGTGGGCAAACTCGTGCCGCAATCAATGGGCACAGGGGTATCACCGGATTCCGGTCTGAGTGCAGCGGATTCGTCTAATATTCCCCATCCTTGCCGCGAGGAGCGTCATGCCAAACATGAGAAAGAACAAAAACGACAAACAAGGGATAAAAAGCAAACAGATGTTCCGGTACTGGGTAGCACTTCTCGACCTGCGGAATGGATCGGCACGCGATCTTCCGCTCAAAGTGATAACAAGGATTCATTTCTCAAAGAGAGGCGAGGCTCAGCGGCCGAATGAACAAATCCTTCGACTGGAGGATGGCGCGGCTATCCTGGAAGCGAAGGACCTCGACGAACTCGCCGCTCAACTGCGCGAGAGGTACCCAGACGGTTCATACGAGCGCAGGCTGCACAGTGAACGCGATCTTCAGGCCGAGGCGCGGTGGGAGCACGGTATGAACCAGCTCATCGAGATTGTTGCGAAATCTGCGTATGAGGAGCTGTTGCGTGAGACGGAAAGCGAGTCCGTCGTATCCGCGGAACTAAGCGATACATCTCCGAGATAGGGTCAGTTGCGATGGGCTCTCACCGTTAGCGGCATGCACGGGCTGCGCGTGAGTGCGTCGCTAAAGGTACTTCTTGAAGCTTGCCGCTGTAATGTTCACGGCGATGCTAAAAAGGATCGCGCTGGGAAGCAGTATCCAGAGCGGATGCACGCTGACCGGTAGGGCGAGATACACGACCCACGGCAATACGGTGAGCGGTGTGATGCACGCCTTGGCTCGATGAAAGACGAAGCCCGATTCGCGTCCGGCGCCGAAGCGCCGGATGTCCCGACGCACAAGTCCATCAATCAATCCCACCAGGGTGGCCGTGACGAACAGTGGAAACGTCAGACAGAGCACCAGGATACGTACCAGGAAGGTGAGCAATGTGAAACCGGCCGCCAGGGCATACGATTCCATGTGCTGGTAGGCGAGGCTGAGATAAAACCTGAAGTCTTTATCTCCGCTCGAATCAGCGCGCGCACGAGTGGCCGCGCTGTGCGCTGTCTCAAGTGCGCCCGTCTTGATGAAGAGTTGGTCGTAGGCGAGAGAAACCCAACGATGCGCGGTTCGGGTGGGCTCTTCGACGAGAAGGCTTTGCTTGTAGTGAGATGACAGCTGGTCGAGTTCGTACACCAGCATCCCTTGGGCGTGATGCCAGCTCTCCTGCGGCCAGAACCAGTGCATGCCGATGCACTCGATCAGGATCGAGAGCAGCAGCGAGCCGCACAGGACGCCAAAGAGCCGCAGCGGCAATGTGATCAGTCCCGCGATCAGTCCTTGCTGGCGCGCCTGCTGGTGTTGCGCCACAGTGGCCGGATCACTCATGGACGGGTGCTTCAGTCGGTGCTGGCGGTGGCTTAATCTCCTCGATCACGTCCTCCGGCAGCTCGTTCTCTGGTGCAGGGGGGTGGCCCTTGGCATCCCACCATTCGCCGGCCTCCGTGTAGCGCTGGCGCATGTAGGTTGCGAGCGTCTGCAGGTCCTTGGGCATGGCCTCATCCGGATCGGCGGCGGGAAGCGGCATTCGGATTTTCCAGAGCGTGCCGCCCTCGATCAGTCCGAAGGCTTGCCCTTTCGGCAGCGCGACGACATGCGCCGGCTCGATCAGCGGGACACTCGTGGCCGTGATCCGATCCGCCGTGTTGGAGGCGAACGCCGTGTGGCCGTGCGGATCGGAGCTGTCAGTCGCACCACTTAGGATCTGCGCTGCGAAGGCGTCCACCTTCGGGAGTTGCCGAGTCAGCAGCTCCGCCGTGGCGGTCTCTCTCACGCGGAGCATGAAGAGATTGTTGAAGTTGCCGATGACTTGGCCGGCTTTCGCCCGATTGCCGATGCGTGCTTCGATATCCGAGAGCGTTTGCGTGTAGGCCGTGACTTGAAGCCCGGCACCACCGCCCTTGTTGACCATCGGAATGAACTCATCGCCCATCAGCTCGTTGAACTCATCGGCGTGAACGTTGATCGGCACTCTCGTGGCGCTCGAGCCATCGGGTAGCCCATGGTCGATTCCGAACTTGTAGATGTGACCCGCCACTGAGACGAGGTCCGAAAACATCGAGTTGCCCACTGCACTCGCAACCTCCGCGTCGGACAGCGCATCGAGGCCGACGTAGACAATCGCGCGCTTTCGAATGATCTGCATCCAATCGAAGATGGGACGTGGATCGGCGAGATCGGAATAGTTCGGGGCCAGCAGCTGTGCGATCTTGCCGGTGGTGAGCTTCTCCAGCAAAGGCAAGAGCGAGGCGACGATCTTGTCAAAATAGGTTCGGTCATACCTCACGGCGCTTCTGAGGCCGTCCAGGACGGGATCGTAGACGCGCACTTGCGATAGATACTGTTCGATGGCGACGACCCGCTTCTCACGGCCGACCATGTGCCGCGGAATGATCTTGTCGTTCAGTCGAGCCTCGATCTGGACGATGGCCTCCCAGGCTTTCGGATCGGCCTTGGCGAAATAGACTTGTGCGTACTCGATGAAGAGCGCATCGATGTTGATGACGTGGCGCTGGATCAGGAGGTAATCCGGTCGCTGTCCCAGCTCCACGAGTGCCCGTGCGATGATGTTGACGAAGCGCCAAGCAAACTCGCGGAAGGCCGCCGAGTTACCTTCGCCGCTGAGTTGTCCTGCAATGCGCGTCGCGACTTCCGAAATGCGTCCAAAGCGGCCCACGGCGTTGTAGCGTGCGGAAATGTCGGGCCAGCCCAAATGAAACACGTAGAACTCGCCCTCACGCCCGGCGCGCTGGGCTTCCACGTACATGCGCTTGAGCAGATCAGCGTCACCCTTCGGGTCGAACACGATGACCGATTCGTGTGCGCCGTCGCGCTGCCGGTGGATGTCTTGAATGATGAAGAGTTCGGCGAGGCGTGTTTTGCCGACTCGCGTCGTGCCGAGTACGAGCGTGTGGCCCACGCGCTCGGCGAGCGGCATCGTGACATCGACCTCGTGAGACTCGATTCCGTGCAATCGGGCCAGCCCGCCGACGGGCGGGAGCGGTCGGACGGGATTGAGCGCGTGGTCCCAGGCGGTGAGGCGTGCCAATGCCGACAATGGCGCGGGCGCGAACTCCAGGCGTGCTTCGAGCCGGCGAGCGAGTCGATACGCGGCGGTTGGTTCGACGTAGCGGCGATACTCGGGGCGATAGGTCTGGACCAACCGGTGCGTATGCCGTGGTTCCCAGCGAAATCCGCGCCCGATGAACAGCCGTTGCTGACTCACGGGAACCTCCCGGGCTGTCATGACGTAGCGTGGCAGTCGGCGGATGTTGCGTCGGTAGCGCAGGATCGAGAGCGCTTGCCGCAGACGGACCAGGGCCAGAAGGATGAAGGCCGCGGCGGTGCCGATGCCCAGCGTCGGGCTCAGCGCAAGCGACCAGGGAGCGGTGAGGCCCAGCGCGGCGGCGAGTACGCAGACGGCGACGGTGTACAGCTCGACGGCGGGCCGCAACAGCACCTCGACGGCGTGCGTCTCAGCCATGTCATTGCTCAATGCCAGTGGCCGTGATCAGGACTGGGTAGTGATGCAGCCCCAACCGCTGCGCCAGATCATCGCCAGAGGCGGGCGCGAGCGTCAGACCGGGAGCCAGCTGACGCAGCGATGACAGCGCGTCTGCAGAGTTCACATTCACCACGAAGCCAACGGCGCGGAGCTCGCGCAGAGAGTCGATGCGTGCTTGCAGCCAGGCGCGTGATCTTGGATCGTCGCCGATCAGAAAGAACGGCGAGAGGCCGGGTGCGCGGATGGCACGAGGTTCAACGCCACCCGGCGTGAGTTTTACCGAACGCACCGGGAGCAAATCCGACTCGCTGAACCGGGTTCCTGGAGTCTTGGGAATCGGGAGCACCACGTTCGGCGCCGCCTCCATGCGTGGCGGCGGTTGGAGATTCAGCGCTCGGTAATAAGGCAGCGCAGAGACGCCGCCCAGATCCTCAACCACGATCAATGGCCGAGGGACCGCGCTCATGGGTTCCGGTTCCGCTGACTCAGCGGTCAACGACAAGACAAGCAAAAACACCGATGCAGGCCAGAGGATACGTTTCATGGCGAAATGTTCGATGAGAGGGTGACGCGATTCGATCCGAGGATGCGTTCGAGATGTTGCTCGACGCTGCGTCGATAGCGCTCGGCAGGAGCGCCGCCTGCGGGGCGATGGTAGTGTCCGACCGTCGTCAGCCAGTCACCGCCGGGCGTGTGATGCTCGCGCAGGAGCATCGCGGCGATCATCAGGTTCCGATAAGGGTCGATGAGCTGGCAGGGTTCATCGACGCGATGACCGTGATAGCCCACGTTGATCTGTCCAAGCCCGACATCCACACGAGTGCCCGGCAGCCGCTGTAACGTGTATCGCAAGGCCGAGCAGGTCTCCGTGCGGTTCGTATAACGGTGCGCGCGGCCGGCAATGTTCAGCGTCCACGGCCAGGGAATGAGCCGGCCGCGCAGTGTCATTCCGCTTTCCTGTAATGCCACGGCGAACAGGATGCTCGCGGGCACGTCCGCATGCGCCGCCGCGAGTTGATAGGCGGCTGGTGGCGTCTGCTGGGCTTGCGCAATCCCAGATGCGACGAGCAGGCCGATCGCGACTGCAATGTGTATGGTCACTCGCGTTGCCATCGGCCGTTCACGTCACGAACCACGGCGGGAAGCTCCCCGTGTCCGCCGATGGTCAGCCAGCGCCCGGCATCGTGATTGAGCGTGATCGTGCGCGCACGCACTTTCTCGGGGTCGATGCCCACGCGTGCAGCCCATTCACGAATGCGTGTGTCTTCGTTGCGGCTGCCGACCATGTAGAGATCGAAAGCGCGACCGCTCGCCTGCAGCTGCTTCACCTGCTGATCACATGCCGTGCAGTTGTCCTTGATGAAAACCGCAAGCCGTTGTGATTCTCCTACGAACGCCTTCGCGACGACGTTGACCCGCGTAGTGGATGTGGATGAGTTCAGCGGCGATAGTGTGGGGTAGAGGCGCTTCCATGCTTCATCGTAGGCGCGCTGATATGCCAGCAGCTTTTCAACACGTCGCCCTTCGGCCTGAACTTGCAGCTCTGCATAACGACGCTGCTCGTCGGCGGATCGAGCCTCGATGCCGAGTGCGGTGAGTGGATCGAGGTTCGGAGAGTAAACGCCCAGCGGGCCTTGCATGATTTGTCTATAGCGCGCCCACTCCTCGGGGTTCAGTTCCCAATCCCGCGCCAGGCGTTCGTCCGATTCCACGTTTGCGGAGGATTGCGTGTGATTGTGCTCAACCTGAGATTCGACCGCGCGGCTGTCCTGCGCGATTCCTCTGCTCGCCGGCAAAGCCATCAGCGTGCAAGTGCCGAGGAACGTGGCGAATAGGCGCAACACAGTCATGGCCGGCGTGTGAAGCAGACTTCGCGTATTGATTCGTCCACTTCAAGCTGCCAGCCTCGGCCAGCCAGCACGTCGAGTGACTCACGCAGCGTCAAGGGACCCAGGGGGTTATGCACGGCGGGCAGGGGTAATGCGGCGAGGTCATGCGTGTCCTCATGACCCGTGCACAACCGATAACCGGATCGCAGCAGGATGACGTACAGCGCGTCGCCCAGAGTTGCGTCTTCAGTCGAAGGCAACTCGACGTTGACGATCTGTCGCATCAGGTCCTGTTGTGCATCGGTCGCCCGAACCTCGACGAGCGTGTAGCGAGCCTGACGGACGACCGGCAGCGGGATGGGCGAAGCCGTATTTGCATGGACGCTTGGTGTGGGACACAGGGAACATCCACCGGTCAATGCGGTCACAGCCAGCCCTGTGAGCAGGCGAAAGCGGATGTCCCTGAGCGCAAGAGCAACCGGCATGTATCGACTCCTTCGGCGTGATCTCGAAGTCGATAGTCGCGGTGAACTAAAATGAGTATCAGCAGGCAATGCGCAGGCGGTGTTGACCGGTTTCGTCGATGGCCATTTCCGGTTCCTTCTGCGGTCTATTGCTCGAGGTATGCGGAACCGAAGGGGCTCGCCTCGTCACCCAGTTCACAGCCGATCGCATGGCAAGCAGCGGCATCCTGGTCGAACTGCGTGGGCGTCAATGCTTGCCTGGAAGGAGGGCCGTGGCGGCGACCTGCCGTCCGTAAGCACATCGTACTTGGCCGGAGGGCAGAGCCGTGCAGGGCGCATAGGACCGCTTGTCTTGCAATTCAATCGCCGCCCAAGAATCTCTCGTGAATGGCTCGGCGCAGGTCGTCATACTTTGCCCCGCTAACATCCACAAAACTCGCGTTCGGGATCACGCATGGGCATGCTTCCGCATCGTGCTCTACCCAAGCCAGCCAGCCCTCAACAGGTACTCGCCACTCACGTCCATCGTATTCGCGCGAGCTTCTGATCCTTCGTGAGTCGTGAGGCCCCAAGACCTCGCATGCCGCCGCGGCACGACCGATCCCTACGATTCCTACACCCTTCGCAAACATGAAGATTGCGTCGCCCGTCCTGACACGTTCTATATGGTTTGGGTATCTGAAGTCTTCCCAGACAGCGGCAAACTTCTGTAGCCGCATCTGAGCTTCAACATCAGTGGAATTCTTGCGATTCGTGTTGCAAACGAAGAAGCGCGGTGCGTTGCCCAATAGTCCCCGCAGCTTTGTTGGCAGCCCAACACACGGGGTGGCTTCGACTCGACGTCGAGGAGCGTTGTTTGCTTTCCGCCGGAGAGCGGCATATTCACGGCGCAATCCCTCAGTCTCCTGCTCCAGTCGGGATACTTCGGCTAAGTCAACTCTAGTGGCCCTTTCCCAGAGCGCATCGAACCAATGTATGAGTTCTTTGCTGTTGTTACCGGCTACTTGCACACCGACTTCGATGTTTGAATAAAATGCAGAAGTCGTCAGGTTCGCTGATGTCACAACTGCGGTTTGACCGCCAAAGATATATACCTTTGCATGAATCCTCGAGCCGCGGGCCAGCGAGCGGCACTCCACGCCGCTCTCAATGAGCGACCGCAAAGCTCCGAGGGAAGTGGCGTTTGAGACAACATCCATTCGTGTGAGCGAAGTAAGTAGGCGAATCTTCTGGACCTTTCCACTGAGGAGGAGCGCCGTATCGGTCACATAGGCGCTCGCAATGCGCACCATGCCCGTCGACGTACTCAGCAACTTGTGGAGCGATTGGCGGTGCTGTCGTTCGTTGCCGTCTTCCGCGATGATTGTCATAGAATCGAACCTGATTGCATCTAAGGGGATACTCGATGCCGTTAGATGGGAGGCGTGGGGAGGCATCGGACATTGGGCGGAATTTCGTAAGATCATCTGCAGGTCTTGGTCTATTCGATTTGTGCCGGTGTTCCTCTTGTCTTCTTGGCGCCGAAGGCGACCTGATGGTTCTCACCGTGGCTTTCCTCGAAGTATTCGGTGGCGCGAATTAGGTCTGACCAGCGCGCGTAACCGTAGTTCTTCGAACTCAAGGACGAATGGTTTGATATGTATTGACCGATCCGCGTCATCGGCGCGAATCCATTCTCGTCCTTCATTCCTTCAACGGCCGCACGTAGCACGTTCATCAGTTCGGTGTCTCCGCGTAGTTCGTTCCTGGTCTTTCGCGCGGCCCGCGATGGTAGCGGATTGTCGGCGGAGGGCTCCTTGAAGTTATCGGTGTGGATGAACACCGAGCAGGCCCTCACGAAGGGCTCTGGCGTCTTGCTTTCGCCGAAGCCGATTACAGTCTTGCCTTTGGACAATAGTTTAATCACCAGGGGCGTGAAGTCGGAGTCGCTGGTCACGAGTGCAAAGCAGTCGACCTTTTCCGTATACAGCAGGTCCATCGCGTCGATCGCCATGCACATGTCGAGCGCGTTCTTGCCCTTGGTATAGGCAAACTGTTGGATGGGCTGAATGGCGAAGGGGTGCAATTTCGCCTCCCAGCCGGCCTGATTCTTCCAGTTCCCGTATGCACGCCGGATGTTGATCGTGCCTTTCTCGGCAAGCTCACCGAGGATGCCATCGATGGAGTCGGGTTTCGCGTTCTCGCAGTCGATCAAGAGGGCTATGTGCATGTAGCGCTGCCTGCATTCTTGTTAGTCGGAAGATGGTTCACTCGCCGTCCACGGGGAGCGTTGTACCCTCGGGGTCAGAACGGAATGGTAGCGGATTTCTCCGCCCTGGCCGAAGCGATCGGCATTCGGCGAGGTATGCCCATCGTCCAGAGCATGTAGACGCAAAAAAGACGGCCCCCCACGACGGGAGGGCCGTAACAACCAACGAGTTACTGGACTAACTGTCGCGCGAGCGCGATCTCCACCGAGTCTCCGTCCTGGTTCAAGACATCGAGCCCGGAGTCAGGCACGTCTCCCGACGTACTCTGCGAGACAGAGATTTTCTTCGCCATGAGAGCGAGGCATGTCATCTGTGACGTATCCGCGTAGCCGAGGTAAATCACCTTGACCGGTTGCCTCTGGCCGATGCGCCAGGAGCGCCGCGACGCCTGCTGGAGCGTGTACACGTTGTAGCCCGACTGACAGAAGACAATCGTCGGAAACTCCAGCAGATCCAGTCCCGTCTTGACCAACTCGGGATTTGTGACGAGTACGTCGATGTCGCGATCGAGTTGTTCGGCGATCCAGTCTTCCCGGCGAGAGGTCTCGACAGAAGCGCGTAGCACCGCTGTCTTGAAGCCCTCATGCTCCAGTAGGACTTTCAGCCGCGAGGTTGTGTCGCGCGTCCCAGTGTAGATGCTGTAAACCAGCACCTTGCGGCCCGCCGCCTTCTCCTTCCGGCAGATGTCGACGAGCGCTCGCTCCTTCGGCATCAGTTGCATATCACCGAAGATCGAGGGAACGAACGCCAGCACGCCGTGCGTGCGAGGATGCTTGACGGTCTCCGATCGGAAACAACAGTCCGGCCAGGCCAGCAGCACGTTGAGCACAACGCCAAGTAGCGTCGTGTCCCGGCGTGCCAGCGCCCGCTTCAGTTCCGCAGTCAACTGACCGGCGAGACGTGCATACGCCTGCGCCTGCTCGGCATCCATGGCCACTTCGCAGAAGTCCTCGACGTAGGGCGGTAGAACGTTGCCGCCGATGTCGCGCAACTTGAGGAAGACCGTGAAGGGCAGGATACAGCGCAGAATGCCCTTGGGACCGAAGCCCGGTGCCTTGACCGTGCGCACCGTGACCTTGTTACCGCGAGCGGTTTTGTGAGCAGCGGAGTCCCGACCGGAATCCCGGTCAATGTGATAAATGTCCTTCAGTACGCCATGATCGCGCATGAAGGCCAGCGCCGCGGGCGTCAAACTCCCTCGTTTGCTCGGCCGATAGCCGTCTTCGATCATCCGTCTCGGCATGGCGCGGAACAGGAGGTAAAAGAGATCGTCACCGTAGCCGCCCATGAGCGTGCCGGTGAGCAACACGACCTTTCTGGCCTTCGCCGCCAGCACACCCATCGCTTGCCCCTGCGCGGAGCCCGCGTTCTTGTACTCATGCGCCTCATCGGCGATGACTAGGTCGAACGTCTCCTGCGGGAGATAACGCTTGATGTACTCCGAGGGCTGATAACCCCCTTCGCCAAAGCCGAACTCCATGTTCGCCATTGCACGTTCCATGCGGTGGGCTTGCCGGTCAGAGAACACCAGCTCTCCCTTGTCGTCCATGAGGTTGATGAACTCGTACAGGTTGTCACTCAGCATCGATGCCAGAAATGACTCGCCGAACTTTTTCACCAGTCGCTGGGCGGTGGCGTCGCCAATGGTTGGAATACGCTTGAGTGCTTTGAGTACCGCTTGGGATTGAGCGCTGGTGGATAGCGTGCGAGGTCGCATCAGCGTCCACAGCGCACAGTCACAGTGCTGGCAGCGTCGGCGGGTCTCCTCCGCTTCCAGTTGGACAGGGTTGATCGGCTCACCGTCCAGATCTGCGATGACGACACCACAGTGCGGGCAGCTGCCGATGTCGCCATGGGAAGTACGGCGTCGAGTGAACGCAGGACGCCAATGAAAACCCATCCGCATCCGCACACGACCCAGGACGAAGAACTCCTGCCCCTGTGCTGGCGCATCCAGCTGCTCGCGCAGCTTGAGGAGTTTGATCAAGGTATCCGGGCCGTTGAGCACCCAGACTTTGGCGCCAGGAACGGTCTCCTGGATTTCGCGCCGCCATTTGTAGACCAGGTGCGGGGGCGAGAGGACCAGCGTGCGCCGATACCCTTCGGCGTTCAGCACGGCAGCCGCGGCAATACCCATCGTGGTTTTGCCGCACCCCATCTCGCCGTTGATGAATGCCGCGCGCTCATCGCGATCGATGAGCAATTCGGCCACCGCATAGACGACATCGGCCTGAGCCGGAAACAGCTGGCGTTTGAGTCCCGCGAGAACCCTCTGACGATGCGCGCGTGCCTGTCCGGCGTAGACCGGAGGATTTGCGCGATTCAGTGAGTCGAGCAGCTCGTCGCCAAACTCCGAGACGAACTCCGAGAGGCTGATCGACAGCGCGGAAGAAGTGGAATCCAACACGTCGCCTCGTGCGGCTTCGCAAGAATCTTCAGTTGACATGGTGATGCTCCTTGGGAAAAAGCGGGGCATGCACCTTCCCCGGCGGGGTTGGTGGCAAACCCCGCGGGTGGAAAGAAAATGGACGACTGGATCGTTGTCAGGTCAGGATTCGGTCCAGATGCGTCGGATGATCAAGAGCGTTGTGACAGTGCGATCGGCCTCGGTGATGATCCAGAGTTTCAGTTCCGAATCGATCGCGTAGGCGGAGAACAGTGCGTCCTTCGTGCGAATCGCGGCCTCGTTGGCTAGCCGAGTCTGTGCGCTGACCTCACCCCAATCGCCACTGAGATGGCGCTGAAGGTAGGACTGCGCATCGAGTCGGCCTTGCTGGACGAGATCACTCACGCGCGAACTCATGATCACGCGCCCGTGACGGAAGCGTGGTTTGGTTGAAAGGTCGGGTGCCATGATGATTGCTCCTCGAGATGAAGGGAGCCACGGCACCCAAGCGGGGCGACGTGACCCCGGTGGGTGGAAACAAAGGGACGGCACGAGCCGTCGGTGAATAACAATCAGCAAATGGTCAACACATCTCCGCGGGTCGAAGAATTCGGCGTCATATCCCACGCGCGAATCATGGGCACGAATCGGTCGGTCAGGGTTCGGGTCTCCACGATCGAGCCGTCCTCCTTCTCGGTGTACTCCGTGCTCTGGGTCTTTTCTTTGTGCGTGTCGCCTTTGACGACGAGAACCCTGCCGGTCTCGGATGTGACCACACCGGAAATTGCCCCAGCTGCGAGCGCCAGTGCGAGGTGCCAGTGAGACAATCTGCGCGCGGGCGCTCTCAGCGATTGCTGAGCGACACCCAAGTGCACATCGAACGCGGTCCACAGCCCTTGCAGACGATGGACCTCAGCGGCGAACTGCTCGGGTTCGAGCGTCGTGCGATAGAAGTGTTCCGGCTCGGCCAGCGATGACGGAACGGTGTATGGAAGGAACGGCCACTCGCTAGGCAGTTCCTCGGCCTCGACATCGCCGTGACCGATTTGGAGCAATAGCGTGCGTGCGCTTCGGGCGCTTTCGGACGACTGGTCTCGTTGGCGAACGCGCTCGCCGAAGATCACCACTTGCTTGAACTGCGCTTCTGCCGCTCGGTAGACACGCAGGTCGGCAAAGTGGCGGGTCAGCCAGCCCACTAACTCCTGATCCAGCACATAGTACGGAATGATGAACACCAGGATGCCGCCGTACTGAAGCAACGGCATCGTGCGCTGATAGAACAGCTTCTCCAGCCGCGCACGGCCTTGGAATTGATATCCGCCGGCCTGGTCGCGAACCAGATCGCCGTAAGGTGGATTCAGCCAAAGCAGACCGAATGCCTGGCGAGAGATCAGCGTATCCATCAGATCACTGTGCAAACAGTGATCGACCAGACCGCGCGCATGCGCAGCGCGCTCGTCGTCATACTCGACGGCGTAGGCGTGGACGCATGCTCGCCCGAGGGCATGGGCGGCTTCGGCGATCGCAACGCCTTCACCGGCGCAGGGATCAAGGATGCACATGGGACCTACGGAGGGCGCCAGTGCGCTGAGAGCGCGTTCCAACGTCGCTTCGTCCGTTGGGAAGTAGCCGTTCTTGGCAAAGTTGCGTGCGATACGCGGGAACATGAGTGCCATAACGCATCTCCTTTGTAGAAGAAGTGAGAGAAAGAGGGCACGCGCCGTGAAGCACGCGCCCGGTGAGGAAGGCTCAGGCCACGCGCCGAAGCGGCGCGGGCAGGGGCTGATCGTGAGGGGCGATGCCGAGACGACCGCTGCGGATCAAATCTCCCAGCGCCGTTGTCAGCGCGGGAACATCCAGGGTGAGTCGATAGCCATCGAGTGCGCCGAGGAGGAACGGAAGGCTCGACAGCATGCGCTGCGTGCGAAGAAGGTCCAGCACGGTGTCGCGCCAATGATCAAGCAATGGTAGCGGACAGGTCTCCTGCACCAGTGCCCACAGTCGTGGCACGGGGTCGATAACCGCCTTGGGAAGAATCGCCAGCGCACTCGCGTTGGCTTTGTCCGGCTTGACGCAACGGCGATCGAAAATCCACAGGTGAACCATCGAGCCGAACAACGTGCGCCGGAAGGCGCGTGTCGTCCGCTTCTCGAGCATGTCCACGTTGGCGACAAAGACCGGCAGCTCCAGGTCCTGCTCGGTCACGAGATGGAACTGGTCGAGTCCCTGCTCCTTCTGACCCAACGTCAGGCGGGCCAGAAACTCCTGCATGGCCGTGTCCCGTCCCCAGAGAGACACAAAGATCAGATTACGCTGCTCATCGCAGAGACAGGCATCCGCCATCAAATCGGGGCATTCAGCGATACGATGGAGCGGCGTGGGAGTAGTAGAAGTGCGTGTAGGCATGGTGAAGTCCTCAAGAAAATGAGGGCAACCCCCGCCCTTGAGGGGCGAGCGATTGCCCCTGCTGGGTGGATGCAAAATCAGCAACGGATCAATTCGTACTGCCTTGAGTCCGGGTTGAGCCTAATTGCGTGCTTGTTCTTCAGAATTGGTGTATGGCCATCAAGAAAGATATTGAACAGATAGAGACTGCGATAACGCAGCGCTTGTGTGGCTTGCATGTGCGTCAGTCCGTTGGAGACAAACGCAGCATGCAGTTCTTCATCTGACGCGACCTCATTGTTCGATAGTTGGTCTTCGACGAAGCGAAGTGCGGCGGCCGACAGTAACGACAGGATGGCGTCCATATACGCCTCAATCGATCGCCGGATCGTCCGGCTGTCCCGGTGCGCGACGCTGCACGTGATAGGCGCGGACGCCTTCACGCCACTCCCGACACTGCTCGGGTGCCATATCGAGATAGTGCAATGGGCACGAGTAGTAATATGGGTGCATGGATTCAGACAGGGGCTTGTAACCCCACTCGCTACCCGAGCCTTGCAGGAGGTCGCAGAGGATGAAAGTAGTGGACTCGCCCACGGTGAGGTTGGACACACCGGCTTGCTTGGAAGTGACCCGCACCACGGACCACAGCACGTCGTCACGCAGAGCGTGAGCGATGACCTCCGAGAGAGCGCGTTCGTTCTCCTTCGGTTGAATGAGTTCACGAATCAGTTGATCGCGGGTTTGCCGCGAGTAATACCAGCCCATGGGAGTTCTCCTATGAAGAAAAAAAGGGGCCGGAGCACTCCCCATCGGGGAACGTGCCCCGGCGGGTGGTTGGAAGGTCGCGGGATGCGATGGATGGATCAGGCGGCGGCCAGATGCCAATCCTGGGACAGCGGTGCAAATTCGTAGCCCAAGGCACCGAGCCGATCGCGCTGCTGACGCAGCAGACGACGGTCCACGGTGGCATCGAGCTTGACGATATCGCTCAGTGGCCAGAGTGTTCCGAACAACGTGGCATCACTTTGGTCATCGACTTCAGCTTTGGGCGTCGACTTCGGTGACGTACCGACACCGAATGGCGTCGTATCGACCAAGGGGTGGCTCGTGGTCGGTGTAGCAACAATAGGAGGAGCGGCGGACACCGGTTGCGGTGTCTGGCTTTCCTCATCGATCGGGTCGACTTCCTGGGGCGTTAGCCGGTGGGCTTCGTCCCCGCTCAGCCGATCGATGTTCGATAAAGTCATGCCACCCAGATGAGCGCGCAACTCGATGACCATGCGACCGCTGGTGTTGTACATCGAAGGGCGAATTTCGGCGATGATGAAGTCACCGTCGTATTTGCCTTCCTTGTACTGGTCCAGCTCGGGATTCTTCACCGTGAACTCGCCAATGGAGGTCGCGAGCCGCCCGACGTTGAATGCGCCGTTACGACCGTGGATCGTCTTGATGGCCAATTGGCCAGCGATAGTAATCATGGGCAGTCCTCATGGATGATGTGAAGTCGAAAAAGACCGCGGCGCCTTCAGCGGGCCGAGGATGCTTGATCTGAAGACAGAAAGAGCAAGGCCCCGAAGGTGGGGCCTCGCGGTTCAGAACGAATCGTCAGGT
>Ga0180215_1001127_pt1 | contig 30425 bp, 26 predicted proteins | sample eDN3rd37CBELigBY_FD_128871 | JGI IMG/M metagenome (GOLD analysis project Ga0180215, IMG submission 128871) | Enriched backyard soil microbial communities from Emeryville, California, USA - eDNA 3rd pass 37_C BE-Lig BY (version 2) (version 2) | ecosystem: Environmental > Terrestrial > Soil >...
CTCCGAGACGAAGAAGCGGAAGCGGGAGGAGTCCAGGACGCCGGCCATGCCGCAGACCATGTTGTCCTTCAGCCCCGCGACCTTGTGCATGGCGTAGACCATCGCGTCCAGCGGGTTGGAGATCACGATCACGAAGGCGTCGGGGGTGTGCTCCTTCACCTTCTGCGCCACGTCGCTGATGATCGGCATGTTGACGCCCACCAGGTCGTCTCGGCTCATCCCCGGCTTGCGCGGGACCCCGGCGGTGACGATCACCACGTCGGCGCCCGCCGCGTCGGCGAAGTCGCTGGTGCCAACGAGCCGGGTGTCCAGGCCGCGCACCGCGTTGAGCTGGTTGATGTCGAGGGCCTTGCCCTTGGTGGGGCCCTCCGCCCGCTCGATGTCGTAGAGCACCACGTCACCGAGGCGGCGCTCGGCCAGGAGCAGGCCGATGTTTCCGCCGATGTTTCCCGCTCCCACCACTGCGATCTTGTTTCTTCGAGCCATCTGGATTGGACCTCCGTTCGTTGGGTCACAGAGCGTGAAAGCCATGCGGCCATGACCTACGCTCTAAAGGAAGGTCGACTCGCTGCGCAATAGCTTGAAATCTGGCTAATGCGTTGAATCGGCCCAGCTTGGGGCAAGCGGCTGTCGCCGCTTGGAGCTCGGGGAGGGATCGCCCCCGAAGCTGCGGGCGATCCCTCCGGTTCGCGCCGTGCGCGAGACGACTACATCTTGTCGCAGATGGCCTGGGCGAACGCCGAGGTGGTCAGGAGGGTCGCCCCCTCCATGGCCCGCTCGAAGTCGTAGGTCACCGTCTTGGCCTTGATCGCCTCCTCCATGCCGCGGACCACCAGATCCGCCGCCTCCGGCCAGCCCATGTGGCGCAGCATCATCTCGCCGGAGAGGATCAGGGAGCCGGGGTTCACCTTGTCCTGACCCGCGTACTTGGGGGCGGTGCCGTGGGTGGCCTCGAAGATGGAGGCTTCGTCGCCGACGTTCCCGCCGGGGGCGATGCCGAGACCGCCGACCTGGGCAGCCGCTGCGTCGGAGAGGTAGTCGCCGTTCAGGTTCGGCGTCGCCAGGACCTGGTACTCGTCCGGGCGCAGGAGGATCTGCTGGAACATGTTGTCGGCGATCCGGTCGTTGAGCAGGATCTTCCCGGCGGGGAGCTTGCCGTCATGGTGCTTCCAGAGGTCGTCCTCGGAGATCACCACGTCGGCGAACTTCTCCTTGGCGAGCTCGTAGCCCCAGTCGCGGAAGGCGCCCTCGGTGAACTTCATGATGTTGCCCTTGTGGACCAGGGTCACCATGGTGCGGCCGTTGGCGATCGCGTAGCGGATCGCCGCCTCCACCAGGCGCTTGGTGCCGAAGGCGGAGATCGGCTTGATGCCGATGCCCGAGGCCTCGCGGATCGGCTCCTTGGGCGCGAGCTCGGAGTTGATGAAGTCGCGCAGCTTCTCCGCCTCGGGGGTGCCGCTCCGGTACTCGATCCCGGAGTAGACGTCCTCGGTGTTCTCCCGGAAGATCACGATGTCGAGCTTGCCCGGCTCCTTCACCGGCGAGGGGACCCCCTCGAACCAGCGCACCGGACGGATGCAGGAGTAGAGGTCCAGCTCCTGGCGGAGGGCCACGTTGATCGAACGGATGCCGCCGCCCACCGGGGTGGTGAGGGGGCCCTTGATCGCCACCACGTACTCCTTGATGGCCTCGAGGGTGTCCTTGGGCAGCCAGGTGTTCGGGCCGTAGACCTCGTTCGCCTTGTCGCCTGCATAGATCTCGAACCAGTGGATCTTGCGCTCGCCCTTGTAGGCCTTCTCCACCGCTGCGTCGAGGACGAGCCTGGTTGCGCGCCAGATGTCGGGACCGGTCCCGTCACCCTCGATGAAGGGGACGATCGGATCGTTCGGCACGTTGAGTCTTCCGTCGGCGCCGATGGTGATCTTGGTGCCGCTCTCCGGGCGCTTCAATTTCTCGTAGTTCGCCATCGCCTTGCGTCTCCTCTAGCGCATGATTAGGGGCTGGGGCGCGCCTTATACCACAGCGGTCCGGAGCCAGTGGATGAATTGCTCCCTCCCGCGCAGGCGCAACCGTCCTCGCAGCGGGTCGGCGCTCTCGGACTCCTCCGCGCTCGCCTGCCTCTTGCGGGGCCACCGTCGGGGCGATGGGATCACGTCCCGAACGAGCACATTGCGTTGTACACTTCCGCGCTCCATCCAGACCCGCGAACCCTCGTAAGAATCCTTGACCGCCACCCGCCCCCTTCGCTACCAAGGCGCACCATGACGATCGACTTCAACTGCCAGCAATGCGACGCATCCTTCGAGATCGAGGTCACCGACATCCTCGAGGGGACCCGGATCGCCTGTCCCAACTGCGGGCAGAAGGCATCGACCAAGGCGTCGGAGGAGCTCGGGAACGCTCTCGAGGATCTCTTCGCCAAGGTCGCCGAGCTGCGACCCAAGTTTTTTCTCTCCGTCACCATCGAGTCCGACGATCTCCCCCCTCCCTATGACAGGGACGAGGAGGCCGATGACGAGGATCTGGACGAAAAGGATCTCGACGACGACGATGACGACTACGAGGACGAAGACGACGACTAGCGCCTCTCGTCCCACAGGAAGATTTCGAAGATGCGCAAGGCAAAGATCGTCTGCACGCTGGGCCCCGCCACCGACACACTCGAGCAGGTGGAGGCCCTGGTCGCCGCCGGCATGGACGTGGCCCGACTGAACTTCTCCCATGGCACCCACGCCGACCACGAGCGGCGGCTGGGCCTGGTCCGCGAGGCTGCAGCCAGGGCGGGACGCCCGGTGGCCGTGCTCCAGGACCTCCAGGGCCCCAAGATCCGCACCGGGAAGATGACCGGGGGGAAGGTGGAGCTGGTCACCGGCTCCGAGGTGGTGATCACCACGGAGGAGATGCTCGGGACCGCGAAGCGCTTCTCCACCACCTACCAGGGGTTGGTGCGGGATCTGCGGATCGGCGACGACGTGCTCCTCGCCGACGGCCGCCTGAAGCTGGTGGTGATCCGCAAGCCCAAGAAGACCGAGGTGCGCTGCAAGGTCGTCTTGGGCGGAGAACTCGGGAGCAACAAGGGGATCAACCTCCCCGGCACCCGGGTCTCGGCGCCCTCCCTCACCGAGAAGGACGCGATCGATCTCGAGTTCGGCCTGAACATCGGCGTGGACTACGTGGCGATCTCCTTCGTCCGCACCGCCGACGACGTGCGGCAGGTGAAGGACCTGATCCGGGACCGGGCGCCGATCATCGCCAAGATCGAGAAGCCCCAGGCGGTGGCCGACATCGACGCGATCGCGGAGGTGGCCGACGGGATCATGGTCGCCCGCGGCGACCTGGGTGTGGAGCTCCCCCTCGAGCGGGTGCCGCTGATCCAGAAGATGCTGATCGAGCGCACCAACGCCATGGGCAAGATCGTGATCGTCGCCACCGAGATGCTCGAGTCGATGATCCACGAGGCCCGCCCCACCCGCGCGGAGGTCTCCGACGTGGCCAACGCGATCCTCGACGGCACCGACGCGGTGATGCTCTCCGCCGAGACCGCGAGCGGCGCACACCCAGTGGAGGCGGCAAGCACGATGGCCTCCATCGTGCTCGAGGTGGAGCGCAGCCAGCGGTTCCGCTCCCTCAAGCCCCACAACATGGCCCGCTCGGACTCCTTCTCCTCCGCCGTCGCCCGGGCCTCCTGCGCCGCTGCGGAGCAGCTCGGCCTGGAGTCGATCGTCGCCTGCACCCAGACCGGTCGGGCCGCCCGTCTGATCTCGGAGCACCGCCCGGCTGCGCGGATCATCGCGCTCACGCCCCTCCCCGAGACCTACCGGAAGATGGCCCTCTGCTGGGGGGTGACCCCGCTGATGATCCAGCCCTACGGCACCTCCGACGAGATGCTCCGCGCGGTCACCGACGTGCTCCTTCGCGAGCGTCTGGCCAAGCAAGGGGACGCGGTGGTGATCTCCAGCGGGGTGCCGAACCAGCCGATGTCGACGAACCTGATGACGATTCATCGGATCTGATCGCCCCCTGTCCTGCAGCGGTCAGGGGGCGCTCCCCTGGGTTGGACGGGGGCCTCCCGCGTCCCCAGCTTCCCCTTCGCATCCAGCGCGGAGGGCGACGCATGGTGGAGCGGGAGCCATCCCCCTTTCCCGAGATGGTCTGGATCCCCGGAGGCACCTTCCGGATGGGCTCGGATCACCACTACCCCGAAGAAGCCCCCGCCCATCGGGTGACGGTGGACGGCTTCTGGATCGATCGGGGGCCGGTGACGAACGCAGCGTTCGCCCGCTTCGTGGAGAGCACGGGCTACGTCACCTTCGCGGAGAAGCCCCCGGATCCTGCCCTCTATCCGGGCGCGCGGCCTGATCTCCTCTTCGCCGGTTCGCTGGTCTTCACCCAGCCCGCAGCGCCGGTCGACCTGCGTGACCCAGGCCTCTGGTGGCGCTTCGCCAGGGGCGCCGACTGGCGACATCCCGAAGGCGAGGGAAGCGGGATCGAGGGGCGGATGGAGCATCCCGTGGTGCACCTCACCCACGCGGACGCCGCCGCCTACGCGAGCTGGGCAGGGAAGGCGCTCCCGACGGAGGCGCAGTGGGAGCATGCAGCCCGAGGCGGGGTCGACGAGGCCGAGTTCGCGTGGGGCGAGGCGCTCGAGCCGCTGGGCCGTCCCATGGCGAACATTTGGCAGGGCGAGTTCCCCTGGCAGAACCTCTCCCGCGACGGGTGGACCCGGACCTCCCCCGTCGGGGCCTTTCCCCCCAACGGCTACGGTCTCCTGGATATGATCGGAAACGTCTGGGAGTGGACCGACGACTGGTACCGGCCTCGCCGCCCCGACGAGGGGCGGAAGGCCTGCTGCATCCCGAAGAACCCCAGGGGCGGGACGCCGGAGGAGAGCCTCGACCCGGGGGATCCCGCCATTCGGATCCCGCGAAAGGTCTTGAAGGGGGGCTCTCACCTCTGCTCGCCGAACTACTGCAGGCGCTATCGGCCGGCTGCCCGATACCCGGAGCCGATCGATACCTCCGCCTCCCACCTGGGCTTTCGCTGCGTGAGCCGGGGGTAGGAGGCTGGCGGGAGCCGACGCGGCCCTCCACGGGCGGGCCGAGGATGGGTGGCGAGGCTGGCTCCTGCCGGAGAGGCGATCGAGATTCGCCCTGCTGCAGGTCCGCCCTCCATGCGGATCCCAGCCACGAGGTGCGGCGTTGGACGACGAGAAGGACGACGATCTCCCCAAATCGGTCACGAGCGAGTTCTATCCGAGGCCCGACCACCGCTTCTCCAAGGCGAAGATCGGGATGACCTGGAAGGAGTCGAGCCCCGACCAGCCCACCATGCCGCGGCCACCGCCGCGGGCGCCCAACATCGTGATCGTGCTCCTCGACGACGCTGGCTACGGCGTCGCCAGCGCCTACGGCGGCCTGGTGCGCACCCCCACCGTGGAGAAGCTCTGCAGGGAGGGGCTCCAATACTGCCAGTTCCACACCACCGCGATCTGCGCGCCGACCCGGGCCTCGCTCCTGACGGGGCGCAACCACCACAGCGTCTCCCAGGGGATCGTGGCCGAGTATGCCACCGGCTTTCCCGGTTACGCCGGGGTCATCCCCAAGAGCACCGCCTTCATCTCGGAGATCCTGTCTCCCAACGGCTACGCCACGGGGTGGTGGGGCAAGAACCACAACGTCCCCGACAACTGCACCGGTCCCGCCGGGCCCTTCGACAACTGGCCCCTCCAGCGGGGATTCGACTACTTCTACGGTTTCCTCGGCGGCGAGACCGACAACTTCTATCCGGCGCTGGTCCGCGGAAACCAGCAGGTGGACCAGCCCCGATCACCGGAGGAGGGGTACCACCTCACCACGGACCTGGCCGACGACTGCATCACCTGGATGCAGAACCAGAAGGCGATCGCCCCCGATCGCCCGCTCTTCGTGCACTTCGCCCCGGTGGCAGCCCACGGCCCCCACCAGCCCCCCCTCGACTGGCGCGGCCGCAACCGGGGTCGCTTCGACATGGGCTGGGATCGATACCGGGAGGTGGTGCACCAGCGGCAGCTCGAGCTCGGCGTGATCCCCCCCGACACCAAGCTGACCCCACGGCCACCCGAGATCCCCGCTTGGGACAGCTTCAGCGAGGAGGAGCAGGTCCTCCTCGCCAGGCAGATGGAGAACTTCGCCGACTTCCACGAGCACGCCGACTACGAGATCGGCAGGGTCGTCCGCTGCCTGGAGGAGATGGGCGAGTTCGAGAACACCCTCTTCTTCTACATCCTCGGCGACAACGGCTCGAGCGCCGAGGGCGGGATCACCGGCACCCTCAACGAGACCGCCACCATGAGCGGCCTCGAGTACCCGATCGAGCGATACCTGGCCCGGATCGATGAGATGGGGCTGCCGGGGACCACCCCCCACTACGCGGTGGGCTGGGCGTGGGCAGGTGACGCCCCCTTCCAATGGATGAAGCAGGTGGCCTCCCACTTCGGCGGCACCCGCAACGGCATGGTCGTCTCCTGGCCCGCCTGGATCGCCGACAAGGGCACGAAGCGCTTCCAGTTCCATCACGTGATCGACGTTGTCCCGACGATCCTCGACGCGGTGGGGATCAGCGAGCCGGTGATGGTCAACGGCGTGACCCAGAAGCCGATCGAAGGGACGAGCATGATCTACACCTTCGATCGGGAGAACGCCCGGGCGCCGAGCACCCGGACATTGCAGTACTTCGAGATGATGGGGAACCGCGCCCTCTACCACGAGGGCTGGATCGCGAGCTGTCGCCACGGCCGCCTGCCCTGGGTCACCGCGGGGACCGCAGACTTCGACGACGACCAATGGGAGCTCTACCAGGTCGAGCACGACTTCAGCCAGAGCGAGGACCTGTCCCGGAGGTACCCGGAGAAGCTTCGGCAGCTCCAGGATCTCTTCCTGGTGGAGGCCGCGAAGTACGGCGTGTTTCCCCTCGACGATCGTTTCGTCGAGCGGGCGGACCTGACCCTGCGGGGAAACTTCTTCACCGGGCGCAACCGCTTCAGCCTTCCGCCCACCCTGCGCCATCTGCAGGAGGGGAGCGCGCCGCGGCTGACCAACGTCGACCACGATCTCCTGGTGATCGCCGACGTCCCGGCGCGGGGGGCGCAGGGGGTGCTGATCGCGGCGGGGGGCGACGGCGCCGGCTGGTCCCTCTTCATCGACGACGGCAGGCTCCGGTACCACTACAACTTCGTCGACATCGAGCGCTACGACGTGATCGCCGACCAGCCCGTCCCCAGCGGCAGGGTGGAGTTCGGGCTGGAGTTCCGCTGCGACGATCCGACGAAGGTCGGTGGGCCCGCGAACGTGCGGCTCTACTGCAACGGCCAGCAGGTGGCCCAAGGTCGGATCGAGAAGCAGATCCGTGGCAGGTACGCCTTCGGCGAGTGCCTCGACGTCGGAAGAGACAGCCGCTCGCCCGTGTGGCCGGGCTACCGGGGCCGGCTGCCCTTCGCCTTCACGGGGACCATCGAGGCGGTGGAGGTGGAGGTCGGCGAAGCGGCGGAGCGAACCACAGGCGAACTGCTCGAGGAGCACGTGCGCCACGACTGAGTCCGTCGACAGTCTTCCAGGCTGCCAGCCTGAGCTGTCGTTCCCCGAACGTGGGAACCCAGTACGCCACCCGCTGCTCGAGCAGATGAGGTCCCGCCTTCCAGGGGGCGACCACGGTATCGGCACGAGGAGCGGGTCCGGAGCCTGGCGACCTGCTGGAAGTTGTCCCCCTCCGGCCCGCGCCCCACCTTAGATCGGGAGACCCGAAGGAGGGGTGGATCCGGATGCAGGAGCTCGCGGGGTCGGTGGTCCCCTACGCCACCCTGGTTTTCGCCACGAGCAGCATGCTCGCCGCCGGGCTCTCGACCTCCGCGTCCCGGATCGCCGGACCGGTGAAGAACAAGCTGGTGGTCTTCCTCGCGCTGATCGCCAACTTCGTCCTCGTCCCCCTCCTCGGCTTCCTCGTCGTCCGCGCCTTTCGGCTGGAGTTCCCGCTGGCGATCGGCCTCTTCCTGGTGAGCACCGCCGCCGGGGCTCCCTTCCTGATGAAGCTGGTGCGGGTGGCCCATGGGAGCATGAGCTTCGCCGCCGCGCTCCTGGTGCTCCTTTTGCCGCTGACGATCGTCAGCCTCGTCGGGCTCGTGCCGCTGGCGCTCCCCCAGGCCGAGGTGAACGCCTGGGCGATCGCCCAGCCGCTCCTCTGGTCGATGCTCCTGCCCCTGGCTGTCGGCGTATTGGCACGGCCCAGGATGCCGGCCCTCGCAGCCCGGATGCTCCCGACCCTGCATCGGATCTCGACCCTTTCGCTGGTGGTGCTGGTCGCCGGCACGCTCTTCGCGAACTGGGACACCCTCGGCGAGATCGGGTTCAAGGGTCTGTTCTGTGCGGCGCTCCTGATCCTGGGGGCCTTCTCGATCGGCTATACCCTGGGCGGCAGGCTCCCCAAGAACCGAAGGGTCCTCGCCCTCGGCACAGCACAACGCAACATCTCCGCCGCGGCGGTGGTCTCCACCCAGACCTTCGCGAACCTCCCCGCCACCTTGAGCATGGTCATCGCCACCGCCCTGGTGGGCTTCGCCCTGCTCTTCCCCCTCGCCTACATGCTCCGGCGACGAGCGATCCGCCGCGAACGAGCGCAGCTCCGCGAGCAGGAGGTGTGACGCTCAGTCGAACTTGTAGATGTTCTCCACCGACACGGTGCGGTAGCGCTCCAGCTTCAGCGCGAGCCGCGCGAGGTCGCAGGCGAGCTGGGGGGAAGAGGCCTCGGGATGGGCCCGCCGGCGGCGCTTCGCCTCGGCGAGGATCGCCTTGCGGGCCTCCGCCGGGTGGTAGAGGAAGTGGCCGGAGAAGAGGTGCTGCTCCCCTGCCTGGATCAGCCGCGCCTCCAGGATGTCACCCTTGGAGAGCCCCACCAACCCGCGGCGCTCGAGGATCTCGTACTCCTTGCCGGAGATCACCTCGCGGATCTTGAGCCCCTGCTTGGTGCCGAGCTTGCGGACCTCGAAGACCCCGTGGACCGTCCGGAGGAAGGACTCGAAGACCGGGATGTCCGCCGCCTCCAGCTCGCTGCGGTGGAGGTCGAGGAAGGCCTGTGCGGGCGTGGCCCCCTCCCCGTCCAGCGGGCGATCGAAGAGGTAGTACTCCACGAAGAGACCGAGGCGCGCCTCGAAGGTCCGATCCTCTTCGTGGACCTCCCCATGGCGCAGAAAGAAGGCGGCCTTCGCCTGCAGGATCTCTTGCTGCCGCTCCGGGCCCGAGGCCCAAGCCAGCAATCTGTCGAGCTGAGTCTGGAACACTGAAGTTCGAGCGCCCGCCTAGCGGGCGACCTCCATGAGCTGCGTGAAGCGATCGAAGAGCGCGAGCGAGTCGTGGGGTCCGGGCCCCGCCTCTGGGTGGAACTGCACGCCGAAGGCGCGGGCCGCGGGGAGGGCAAAGCCTTCGACACCGCCGTCGTGGAGCGAGACGTGGGTCAGCTCGGCGCCCGCTCGTTCGAGGCTCTTCGGATCCACCGTGTAGCGGTGGGCCTGCGCGGTGATCGCCACCCGCCCGGTGGCGAGGTCCTTCACCGGATGGTTGCTGCCGTGGTGTCCCCGGCTCATCCGCAGGGTGCTGCCTCCGGCGGCCTGGGCGAGGAGCTGGTGTCCGAAGCAGATCCCGAAGATCGGCGCCTTGCCCAGGAACTCCCGGACCGTCGCCGTCGCCTCCTCCGCCCGATCCGGCCGACCCGGCCCGCTGGAGAGGAAGATCCCGTCCGGCTCATGGGCGAGGGCCTGCGAGGCGGGGGTGGAGGCGGGCACCACCGTCAGCTTGCAGCCCCGCTCTGTCAGATGGCGGATCATGCTCCGCTTGATCCCGAAGTCATAGGCGACCACGTGGAAGCGCTGCGGCCCGGCGGCGTCCACCTCGTAGGGAGTCTTGCATCCGACCTCGCCGGCGCCCTCGGCTCGCGGCGCCTCCGCGAGGGCCTGCGCCTCCGCCACCATCGCCTCGGGGATCACGCCCTCCTCGGTGGAGAGCACCGCCCATTGGGAACCGCCATCCCGAAGGATCCGCACCAGCTTCCGGGTGTCGATCCCCTCGATGCCAGGGATGCCTGCCTCTTCGAGGTGCGACTCGAGGCTCGCCTCTGCCAGGTGGCTGGAAGGCGCCTCCGCCAGATGGCGAGCGACGACCCCCGCCGCGTGGATCCGATCGGACTCCCGCGACCCGTCGCTCACCCCCACGTTTCCGAGCTCGGGATAGGCGAAGACCACGATCTGACCCGAAGCGCCGGGATCGCTGAGGACCTCCTGGTAGCCGGTGGGAGAGGTGAAGAACACGAGCTCACCCGTCGTGCGCGCCGGGGCACCGAAGGCCTTTCCTCGAAAGATCGTCCCGTCGGAGAGGGCGAGGATCGCCGTGCGCTTCGATGCATTCATGATTCGTACGACTCCATCTTCCTGGCGCCGAGCTCGTAGACGAGCCTGCCTCCAACGACTGTGTAGACCGCCCTCCCCTGCAGCGACCATCCCACGAAGGGGGAGGAGCGCCCCTTCGTCAGAAACTCGGCAGGGTCGACCACCCAGCTCGCGTCCGGATCGACCACCACCAGATCCGCATCCGCTCCCACCGCCACCTTGCCGCCGGGGAGGTCGTAGCAACGGGCGGGGCCATGGCTGAGGAGCTCCACCGCCCGCACCATCGAGATGGTCTTGTCCCGGACCAGCGCCAGGGTCAGCGGGAGCGCGGTCTCGAGGCCGACGATCCCGTTCGCCGCCTTCTCGAACTCCACGTCCTTCTCCACCGAGGAGTGGGGGGCGTGGTCGGTGGCGATGGCGTCGATGGTGCCGTCGGCGAGTCCCTCCAGGATCGCCTCCACGTCGGCCTGGGCACGGAGCGGCGGGCACATCTTGGCCCGGGTGTCGTAGCCCTCCACCGCCTCGTCGGTGAGGCTGAAGTGATGTGGCGTCACCTCCGCCGTCACCGGGAGGCCCCGGCGCTTCGCCTCGCGCACCGCCCGCACGGCCCCTGCCGTGGAGAGGTGGCCGATGTGGAGCCTGCCGCCGGTGAGGGCGCAGAGCTCGATGTCGCGAAGGACCATCGCGTCCTCCGCCACGTTCGGCGAGCCGCGCAGGCCCAGGCGGGCAGAGGTGGGTCCCTCGTTCATGCATCCGCCAGCGGCGAGGGAGAGATCCTCCTCATGGACCATCACCGGCAGGTCGAAGGCCTTGGCGTACTCCAGGGCCCGCCGCATCAGTGCCGGGCTCATGATCGGGTGGCCGTCGTCGGTGACGCAGACCGCCCCCGCCTCCGCCATGTCACCGATCTCCGCCAGCTCGAACCCCGCCTGCCCCTTGGAGACGGCGCCGCTGGGGTACACCCGGGCATAGCCCGCAGCCGCGGCCTTCTCGGCGACGAAGCGGATCAGGTGGGCGTTGTCGATCACGGGCTTCGTGTTCGGCATCGCCACCACGGCGGTGAACCCCCCTGCCGCCGCGGCCCTGCTCCCGCTGAGGATGGTCTCCTTGTACTCCTCGCCCGGCTCGCGCAGATGCACGTGCAGATCGATCAGCCCGGGGAGGATCAGCTTGCCCGCGCAGTCGATGGTCCGCATGGAGCCGAGCTCCGCAGGCGGCGTCGACTCGATCGAGCGGATCTTCCCGTCCTCGACGATCACCGTGCGGAGCCCGTCGATCCCGCTGGCGGGGTCCACCAGCCTGCCGCCGACGAGGGCGAAGCTTCCTGGGCGACTCATGGGCTCCCGCCTTCCCTGGGCTGGACCTGGCCTGCGGAGGTGCCTCGATGCGGCGCGCCTTGGGCTCCGCCCTCACCCGCCGCAGCTTCCTCCTGCCCGAGGTCCGCCGGATCTCCTGCGATGAGCTGGAGCACCGCCATCCGCACCGCCACCCCGTTCTCCACCTGGTCGAGGATCACGCTGCGCGGGCCGTCCGCCACCTCGGGCTCCAGCTCCACCCCGCGGTTGATCGGCCCCGGGTGCAGGATCAGCGCGTCCTCCTTCAGCCAGCCGAGCTTCGAGGGCGAGAGTCCGTAGAACTTCGAGTACTCGCGGGCAGACGGAAAGAGGCTGTCGTCGCCGCGCTCCGCCTGGATGCGGAGCATGATCACCGCGTCGGCGCCCTCCAGGGCTGCCCGCAGGTTGGTCTCCACCTCGCAGCCGAAGGTCTCTACCCCCACGGGGAGCATGGTCGGCGGACCGCAGAGGCGCACATTCGCCCCCAACTTCTGCAGGCAGTGGAGGTTCGAGCGAGCCACCCGGCTGCGGCGGATGTCGCCGACGATCGCCACCGTGCGCCCCTCCAACGATCCCCACCGCTCGAGGAGGGTGAAGCTGTCCAGGAGCGCCTGGGTGGGATGCTCATGGGCCCCGTCTCCCGCGTTCACCACCGAGCAGCCCACCCTCGAGGCGATCAGCTCCGCCGCCCCAGCGGCAGCGTGGCGCACCACCAGGACGTCCGGCCGCATCGCCTCCAGGTTCTTCGCCGTGTCGATCAGGCTCTCGCCCTTGCTCACCGACGAGCCCGCGCTCGACCAGTTCACTGCGTCGGCGCCCAGGATCTTCGCCGCGATCTCGAAGCTGGAGCGGGTGCGGGTGGAGTTCTCGAAGAAGCAGTTGATCACGACCTTGCCCCGCAGGGTCGGAAACTTCTTCACCTCCTGCCGAAGCCGACCCTTCATGGAGGTCGCCACCTCGAGGATCCGCTCGATCTCGCTTCGCGCGAGAGGCTCGATGCCCAGGAGGTGTCGGAGGGGTCGGGTCATGCTGAGGGCGGAGCTATAGCGCAAGGGCCCGGTGGGTTCAACGTCTGACTCTTCGCCTGGAGGATGCGCCCCTTGCCCATGGGAAGCGGCATCCCATGCCCACGTCGCGACCTTGGGCGCTCACAGCCAGCGCCGGAACTTGGAGAGGAACCAGGAGAGGAGCCGGTGGCGCCAGGGGCGGGTCTGCCACTCGTCCAGGAAGATCTCCACGCAGTCGTCCAGGTCCTCGTCGAACATCCGCTCCAACTCGGAGGCGAAGCCCTCGTCGGTGAAGGCGAGGTTGATCTCGAGGTTGATCCGGAAGGAGATCGAGTCGAGGTTGGTGGAGCCCACCGTGCCTCGGACCCCGTCGATCACGGCGGTCTTCGCGTGGAGGACCCTGCCGTACCACTCGAAGATCCGCACCCCCGACCGCAGCAGCGGACCATAGAAGGAGTGGGCGGCGTAGCGGACGTAGGGGAGATCGGTGGTCCCTGCGAGGATCAGCTCCACCTGGACCCCGCGCCGCGCCGCGGCCCGGAGGGCCCGGAAGACCCGGGCGGTCGGAACGAAGTAGGCGTTGGTGATCTGGATGCGTTTCTGCGCCTCGCGGATCGAGCGCAGGTAGGCGTCCCGGACCAGCTTGCGATCCTGCCGCGCGCCGTTCCCGATCACCCGCACCTGGGGATCGGGCCGGCGCCCGTCGTGGCGGTACCGCTCCTCGTCCACCGGCGCGCCGCCCTGGGTCCTCCAGACCGAAAAGAAGTAGGCCAGGAGCTCGTGGACCGCCGGGCCCTCCAGGCGCAGGTGGGTGTCACGCCAGCCCTTCCCGCCGTCCTCCACCGGCGCGTAGTCGTCGGCGATGTTCAACCCGCCGGTGAAGCCCACCTCTTGATCGATCACCAGCATCTTTCGGTGATCCCGGCGGACCAGCCGGCGAAACATCCTCCCGATGCGCCCGTCGAAGACCACCGGGTGGTAGGCCAGGGTGCGGACCCCTGCAGCGTGAAGCCGGTCGAGAAAGTCCGCCGAGACGGAGGATCCCCACCCGTCGTAGAGGAGGTTGACCTCGACCCCCGCCAGCGCCCGCTCGATCAGCGCCTCCGCGAAGCGGTCGCCGGTGGCGTCGGAGCGGAGGATGTAGGTCTCGAGGCAGATGCTGGAGCGCGCCGCGCGGATCGCCTCGAGCATCGCGGGGAACGCCTGCTTCCCATCGCGGAGCAGCGCGAGGCGGTGCATGCCAACCTCGCGCTCGGCATAGACCCGACCTCCCGTCGTCGATGGCGGCGAATCGACCTCCAAGCCAGCTCCGGGACGAAGGGGACTACCGGGAGGGGTTCTCGAGATCCGTCTTGGTGTGGTTCTCGAAGCGGATCTCGATGGGCCTGTCCACCCACGGCAGCCGCATCGGGACCTCATAGGCCATGTCGATGTAGATGTTCTTGGAGTCGCGGCTGATCTTCACCATGGTCTCGTCCACGGCGGGATACGACCCCTCGCCATCGTCGACGAGGATCACCTTGTCCGTCTCCTGCAACACCATCTCCAGCAGGGTCGCGTCGTCGAGGCGCCAGGCCTGGTAGCCCGCCGCGTTCATCGCGGAGATCGCCTTCCGATTCGCGAACCAATGGGGCAGCCAAGCGTAGCCGAAGTAGGCGGCTGCAGCCAGGACCGCGATGATGAACAGCACCATGAAGTTGATGGCGCCGCGCTCGCTCCTCACGAGGGAAGAAGATCGCATGGCCGAATCCTGACCGAAGCAGGCCGAGGCTTCAAGGGTTCTGGGCAGGGTCCTGGCCTTGGTCCGATGCGAGCGCCTCGAAGCCCGAGTCGATCGGCAGCAGGCTGCGGCCCAGGATCAGCCCGTCCTCCCCCCAGGGCCACAGCCCGTCCTTGCCCCAAGAGGTCAGCACCAACGCCGCCCGCCCCTTGACGCTCTCGAGGGGCACGTACCAGCCGCCCCCGCTTCGCCCGTCCTCCGAGTCGTCCCGGCTGTCGCCGAGGACGAAGACGTGGCCCGGCGGCACGAGGAAGGGGCCCTCCTTCGCGCGGGGCCTGGGGAGGAGGCGCGAGTGCAAGGTGGCGTGGCGGTGGCCGTCCACCTCCTCCAGGTAGAGCTCGCCGCTCTGGGGATGCCAGTAGCGGAGATCGCCCCGGTAGTTCCAATAGTCGTAGCGGTCGAGGATCCGCCTCCGCGGCTGGGCGGCGCCGTTGAGGATGATCTGCTCTTCGACCAGCTCGATCTCGTCGCCCTCCACCCCGATCACCCGCTTGATCAGATCCTGCCCCGGGCGGATGGGGCTCTCGAAGACGATCACCTCACCCCGGGCCGGGCTCCCCCACTGCCAGGGCGGGAGCAGCGGGAGCCGCAGCCCATAGGCGAGCTTGTTCGCCAGGACCACGTCGCCGGGCCGGAGGGTGGGGACCATCGAGCCGGAGGGGATCCGGAAGGTCTCCGCCGCCACCACACGGAACGCCAGGGCAGCTAGGACCGCCAGGAAGATCACCTCGAAGTACTCGCGGACCAGGCTCTTGCGCAGCTTCGCGAGCTGGTGATCGCGGGCCGCCGCCTCCAGGCTCGCGGTCACCAGCATGATGCGCCCCTCGTCACCGGCGGCGAGGGCCTCGCGCGCTTCGGTCATCAACGCCCCGAGCTCGGCCATGGCCTTGGGTCCGAGGCGCCGCCTGCCGCGGTTCGCCGTCTTGCGCACCTCCGCCAGCAGCGACGCCAGATGCCGATGCGCTGGAACGGGGCGGGCCAAGGCCTAGGACCCCGCCGGGACCCGGGCGTCCATCCCTCGGAGGATCCGGTCCTTGCGCAAGCCGTCCTTCCCCCACGAGAAGCCGATCACGTCGGCGCGCCCCCGGATGTTCCCCAGGGGGACGTAGCCGAAGACCCGGGAGTCCGCCGAGTTGTCCCGGTTGTCGCCGAGGACCAGCACGTGGCCGTCCGGAACGAACCAGGGGCCCTGGCGAGGCTGGCCCCGCCGCTGCTCCAGGATCAGGTGACGGTGCGCCTCGGCCTCCTTCGGATCCCGGAGGGTCTCCACGTAGAGGTCGGCGCGCGCGGCCTTCCACTGCCTGCGGAACTCGTCGAAGTCGTCGAAGGCGTAACGCTCCTCGAGGAGAGCGCGGGGGTGGACCTCGCCGTCCACCACGAGCATGCCGTTCTCGATGCTCACCGTCTCGCCGGGGAGGCCGATCACCCGCTTGATCAGGGTCTCGGGCTCCACCGTGGGCCGCTCGAAGACGATCACGTCACCGCGAGCGGGCTCGCTGCTCTGGAGGATCATCCGGTTGGTGAAGGGGAGCCGCACCCCGTAAGCGAACTTGGTGACCACGACGTAATCGCCGATCTGCAGGGTGGGCAGCATCGATCCGGAGGGGATCGAGAAGGGCTCGAAGAGGAACGCGCGGATCGCCAGCGCGATCAGGAGCGCCGGCCCCACCGAGCGCAGGAAGCCCATCAGGCCCCGGCTCTTCGCCTCCTTCCCCTTGCCTCCCTTCGGTGGCCCGCCGGACTTTCGGCTCACCTCCGACGCTGCGTCGCCCCCCGCCATCCCCGCTCCTGCGTCGCTGCGCTCGGTCGTCATGTTCACCTGGGATCAGTCCTCTGTCTTGAGCACGGCGAGGAAGGCCTCCTGTGGGATCTCCACGGTGCCCACCTGCTTCATCCGCTTCTTTCCTGCCTTCTGCTTCTCGATCAGCTTGCGCTTGCGGCTGATGTCACCACCGTAGCACTTGGCCAGGACATTCTTGCGCATGGCCTTGATCGACTCCCGGGAGATGATCTTCCCGCCGATCGCCGCCTGGATCGCCACGTCGTACATCTGCCTGGGGATCACCTCGCGCAGCCGGGCGCAGACCTCCTTGCCCCGCTGGTAGGCCCGGTCCCGGTGGACGATGATGCTGAGCGCGTCCACCGGCTCCCCGTTCACCAGGATGTCCAGCTTCACCAGCGGAGAGATCCGGAACTCGTTGAGCTCGTAGTCCAGGGAGGCGTAGCCCTTGGTCGCGGACTTCATCTTGTCGAAGAAGTCGTAGACCACCTCGGCCATGGGCAGATCGTAGGTGATCTGCACCCGCTTCGGCCCCAGGTACTTCAGGTCCACCTGGCTGCCCCGGCGATCCTCGCAGAGCTTGAGGATCGCGCCGACGAACTCGTTGGGCACGTGGATGTTGCAGCGGAGGATCGGCTCCTCCATGTGATCGATCTTCTGCGTGGGCGGAAGCCGCGACGGGTTGTCGATCATCAGGACCTCCCCGTCGGTGGAGTGGACCCGGTAGACCACCGAGGGCGCCGTGGTGATCAGATCGAGGTCGTACTCCCGCTCCAGCCGCTCCTGCACGATCTCCATGTGGAGCAGGCCCAGGTAGCCGCAGCGAAAGCCGAAGCCCAGGGCCTGGGAGACCTCCGCCTCGAAGGTGAAGGCGGAGTCGTTCAACTTGAGCTTCTCCAGGGCGTCGCGGAGGTTCTCGTACTCATGGGATTCGACGGGAAAGATCCCGGAGAACACCATGGGCTTGATCTCCTTGAACCCTGGGTAAGGAGCGTCGGTGGGGCGATCCTGGTGGGTGATGGTGTCGCCGACCTTGGCGTCGTGGACGTCCTTGATGTTCGCGATCAGGAAGCCCACCTCCCCCGCGATCAGGCGATCGGCCGGGACCGCCTTCGGCGTGAAGTGGCCGAGGCTCTGGACCTCGAACTTGCGCTTGTTGCTCCAGAGGAAGATCGGCTGCTTCGGCTCGACCGTCCCCTCGATCACGCGGACCAGCATCACCACGCCGCGGTAGGTGTCGTACCAGGAGTCGAAGATCAGCGCCTTCAGCGGCGCCTCTGCGCTCCCCTTGGGAGGCGGCACCCGCTGCACCACCGCCTCCAGGATCTCCTCGATGCCGATCCCTTCCTTCGCCGAGGCGGGCACCGCCTCCGAGGCGTCGAGGCCGATCACCTCCTCGATGTCGGCCCGCACCCCCTCCACGTCGGCGGAGGGGAGATCGACCTTGTTGATCACGGGGATCACCTCGTGATCGTGATCGAGGGCCAGGTAGACGTTGGAGAGGGTCTGGGCCTCCACCCCCTGGGTCGCGTCCACCACCAGCAGCGACCCTTCACAGGCTGCGAGCGACCGGCTCACCTCGTACTGGAAGTCCACGTGGCCCGGGGTGTCGATCAGGTTGAGGATGTAGTCCTTGCCGTCGCGGGCCTTGTAGGCCATGCGGACGCTCTGGGCCTTGATGGTGATGCCCCGCTCGCGCTCCAGGTCCATCGAGTCCAGGAGCTGCTTCTGCTGCTCCCTTTCGGTGGTGGTGCCGGTTCGCTCGAGCAGGCGATCGGCCAGGGTCGACTTGCCGTGATCGATGTGCGCGATGATGGAGAAGTTTCGGATGTGGGCGTTTTCTGCTGGCATCTATCGTCGATCGGGGTCTAGGGGGGCGCGTGGTCGTAACACACCCGCGTCCCGTTGAGAACACAGGAAGGCCGGCGAACGATTCACGGATCCGTGATTGAACCGCTGCCGGCCACCGGGCCACGCCCCCGGCGTGGCGGGTCTTTCTGTCGCCTCCTCGGCAGCCCCTCTCTAACCGCGAAGGCCGGCGCGCGCCGCTCTTCCCCCGACCGGCCTCAGGCAGCCTTCTGGCTGCGGAAGTAGGCGACCGTACGGGCGATCCCCTCCTCGAGGGGCACCTGGGGCTCCCAGCCCAGCACCTGCCGGGCGAGGGAGGGATCGATGCAGGAGCGCTTCTGCTCGCCGGGCCTCGCGTCGCCGAAGATCGGCGGCAGGGCGGAGCCCGCGGCTTCGGCGATCCGCCGGTGGAGGTCCACCACGTCGGTCTCCCTGCCGGTACCGATGTTCAGGGGCCCGACGTAGTCGCTCTCCAGGGCGAGGCGGTTCGCCCGGGCGACGTCGCCCACATAGACGTAGTCTCGGGTCTGGAGGCCGTCCCCGTAGATCGAGCAGGGCGCTCCCCCCAGGGCCCGCCCCGAGAAGATCGCCACCACCCCTGCCTCCCCCAGGGGATCCTGCCTGGGACCATAGACGTTGGCGTAGCGGAGCGCGCAGTAAGAGAGCTTCTTCTCTGCGGCGAAGTAGCCCAGGTAGAGCTCCCCCGAAGCCTTGGAGACCCCGTAGGGCGAGACCGGCCGGGTGGGATGGCGCTCGCTGGCGGGGAAGACCTCCTGCTCGCCGTAGCAGGCCCCCCCGGAGGAGGCGAAGAGGAAGCGCCCCACCCCGCCGGTGGTCGCTGCCTCCAGGAGGTTCAGCATCCCCAGGAGGTTCACCTCCGCGTCGTACCGGGGCTCCGCCACCGAGCGGCGGACGTCGATCTGGGCGGCCTGGTGGACCACCGCGCCGAAGCCCCCTTCGCGGACCAGCTTCGCCGCCGCCCCCGAGCGGATGTCCTCCTCCACGAAGTGGGCAGCGGCGGGGACCTGCTCGCGCCTGCCGCTGGAGAGGTTGTCCAGCACGGTCACCTCATGGCCCGCCGCGATCAGCTCGTCCGAAACGTGGCTCCCGATGAAGCCCGCTCCCCCCGTTACCAAGACCTTCATCTCTTCCCTCCAAGCGACTGGTTTCGCCGCAAGGTAGCGACCGCCAGCCTGCTCTGCACGAGCCACATCAGCTATCGGTTGGTTCGATTGGGGTCAGCTCTCGCCGCGATCGAACATCGAGAGCTGCTGGCCGGGGATCTCGCCCTGGTGCTGCTGCAGGATCAGATCGATCCCCTGCCGGATGTACTCGGCGACCGGGACCTTGGTGGCCCGGTTGAGCGCCTTGAGCTGCTCGTCCTGCTCCGGCGTGATGTAGATGGTGGTGCTGATCTTCTTTCGGGCCATGTGGCTGTACCCTACGTGACCCTATCTTTTGGGGTCAAGATCCCGCCCCTCGCCTTGGAGCGGGACCGACCCTCCGCCGATCAGGCGGGCTTCGCCCTGCCGTAGTCGTCGTCGAGGCGGACCACGTCCTCCACCTCGGGGGTGGAGACCTCGAGGATGTCGCTGTCCTCGATCGCTACGAAGCGGTGAACGGTGCCGGGGCGCACGTGGTAGCTCTGCCCGGGTCGCATCGGGATCTCCCGCAGCCCCTGCCCCTCGTCGACCATCAGGACGATCGCGCCGCTCTGCACGTAGATCGTCTCGTCCTTCTCCACGTGGTACTGGAGCGAGAGCTTATGCCCGGCCTTCACGTGCAGGATCTTGCCGACATAGCGCTCTGTATGAGCCCACCAGATCTCGTAGCCCCACGGCTTCTCGACTCTCTTGATCTCCATCAGTTCTCCAAGGAAGCGACGAAGCCCTCGAGGCGGGTCTCCCGCCGCAGGTCTTCGAGGTAGCGGACCGCCTCTTCGCGGCTGCCGAAGCGTCCCACGCGGACCCGGTAGAAGGTCCCTCTGCCCGCGATCTCCGCGACGGTGACGGATGCGTTCACGCCCTTCTCCCGCAGCTTCGTCACCAGGGCGTCCGCCTCCCGCTGGCTGGGCAGCGCGGCGACCTGGACGGTGAAGCCGCCGGGCCGGGTCAATGGTGCGGGCGCCGGCGCGGCGATGGAGGGCTTGTCTTCCTTGCGAGCGTCGACCTTCGCCAGCGCGGCGGAGACGTCCAGGGAGGGTTTGGCTCCAGCGGGGGTCGGGGCCTGCGCCCCCTGACCTCCTGCTGCCGGCGCCGCTGCTGCACCCTGGGAGGAAGAGCCCGCTGCCAACGCCGCAGAGAGATCACGAGGGACCGGAGGCTTCGACGCAGCGGCGGGCTTCGCCGAAGCCTCTTCTTCCGCCTTCGCTGCTGCGTCTGCAGGGGCGGGGTCCTTCGCTGCGGCAGGAGCGATAGACGCGGCAGGTCCGGCAGGTGCCGCAGCCTCTGCGACCTCCTTCGCCTCGGTGCGCTTCGCCTCTCTCGGCTCTGGCGCCCGCCTCTCCTCGGGTTCGCGCTCGTCCCGGGTCAGGTCCTCGGGAAAGGTGAGCTTCTGCCCCTCCAGCGCCGCCTGCTGATCCAGCCGCTCCAGCGGATCTCCCGCTGCGACGAGCGGAGGCTGGGCTCCCCCCAGGTCCTTGCCGACGGTGACCCCCAGGTAGAAGACGATTCCCAACAGGACCGCCGACCCCAGCACGATGGAGACGAGCTGGCGGGCGTCCAGGGTCAGCGCGATCTTCTCCTTCACCCTCGCGTCCTCCTTCATTCACGCTCCTCGTCCGCCCGCACCATCCGGTCGGGAGCCGAGACCCCCAGGAGCGCGAGCGCGTTGGCGAAGACCTGCTTCATGCTCGCGATCAGGTAGAGGCGCGCAGCCGTCTTGGCGGGATCGTCGGAGATCACCTTCTCGCCGCTGCGCTTCCCCGCCTCGTAGTAGTTCTGGAAGACCGCCGTGGTCTCCTGGATGTAGAAGACGATCCGATGCGGCTCGAGGGCCTGGGCAGCGCCGGAGACCACCTCAGGGAACGCCAGGATCCGCTTGGTGAGCTCAAGCTCCTCGGGCATCTGGAGGTGGGCTGCGTGATCGGGGGAGAAGGAGGGGCGCGGCAGCCCTTCCTCCAGCGCCTTGCGCAGGATCGACGCGCAGCGGGCGTGGCCGTACTGGACGTAGAAGACCGGGTTGTCCTTGCTCTGCGCCTTCGCCAGGTCGACGTCGAAGTCCATCATCGCGTCGCCCCGGCGCATCAGGAAGAAGACCCGGACGGCGTCGCTGCCCACCTCGTCGAGGAGCCAGCGCAGGGTGATGAAGTTCCCCGAGCGCTTGCCCATCTTCACCGGCTGGCCGTTCTTGAGCAGGTTGACCATCTGCACCAGGACCACGTGCAGGGTCTCCGGCGGGTGACCCAGTGCCTGGATCGCGGCGCGCACCCGCGGCACGTAGCCGCCGTGATCCGCGCCCCAGACGTTGATCAGCCTGTCGTAACCGCGCTCGAGCTTGTCCCAGTGGTAGGCCATGTCCGCGGCGAAGTAGGTCAGGTCGCCGTCGCCCTTGCGCAGGGTGCGGTCGGCGTCGTCTCCGAAGCGGGAGGAGAGGAAGACGAGCTGGGGCCGATCGTCCGCCTCCGCGTCGGGGTCCCGCTCGATCCCCTTGGGCGGCGGCAGGACCTTCTCTTCGACGAAGCCCCTGCGCTCGAGCTCGGCGATGGCCTTGTCGATCTCGCCCGAGGCGTGGAGGGCCTTCTCCGAGTACCACTCGTCGAAGCGGATCCCCAGGTGCTCCAGGTCCGGCTTGATCATGGTGTCGAGGACGACCTGCACCGCCACCTCGGCGATCCGATCCCGCAAGGGGGCAAAGGGGCCCTCCACCAGCGCGCGCCGCTCCGACTCGGGCCACCTCTCCAGCAGCACCTTCGCCACGTCGCGGATGTAGTCCCCGCGGTAGTCGTTGTCCCCGAGGGGCAGCGCCTCCAGCGCCTGATCCGGATGGGCCTCGGACCAGGCCTCCCGGGCACGGATCCACACCGAGTGGGCGAGCGCCGTCACCTGGCCACCCGCGTCGTTGACGTAGTACTCGCGGGAGACCTCGTAACCCGCGGCGATCAGGAGCCTGGAGAGGGCGTCGCCGGTGACGGCGCCTCTGCCGTGGCCCACGTGCATGGGGCCGGTGGGGTTGGCGGAGATGTACTCGAGGAGCACCCGCTGGCCCGCGCCGTCCTTCACGTCACCGTATCGATCGCCCTGCTCCCCCACCGCGCGCAGCGCGCGGAAGAACCAGGCGGGATCGATCCGCACGTTGATGAAACCCGGTCCGGCGATCTCGGCCTTCGCCACCAGGCCATCGGGATCGATCAGCCGATCGATCAGGAGCTGGGCGATCTCGCGGGGCGGACGCCCGGCCACCTTGCTCAGGATCATCGCCGCGTTGATGGCGAAGTCGCCGTGGGACGGATTCCGGGGGCTCTCCACCGTGAAGTCCCGTTTCTCGGACTCGGCAGGGAGGAGCCCCTCGCTCACGCACTGGGTGATCGTCACCCCAAAGATCTGGCGGATGCTCTCGCGCATCTTTCACTTTCCGGGCGCTGTCGTCTCGGCCCTGCTCTCGTGATCCTCGCGCTCGGTGGGCCCGGACCAACCGGGCACAGCATCCACCTGCGGCGAGGCAGGCGAAATACCATGTTCGGGCAGGTCTTTCCCTCCCCAATTCGCGGTGCCCTCGGCCCGGGCGATCGTGTCCCAGGCGAAGCATCGGGGGCAGCGGAAGAAGAACTGGGTCAGCTCCATGCCGCAGTCGCCGCAGGCGAAGGGGCGCAGCGGGTTGCCGGGACCCTTCAGGAGCGCACGCCGCTCGATCCGATGATCGCCAGGGATGGCCCCGTCCAGGAGGAGCTCACCGAGCTCCAGCCGGGCCTCTCCGAGCTGGGGGTGATCCTGGAGGACCTTGCGCAGCTCGGCGGCAGCCTCCGGAACGAGCCGGCGCCGGCGCAGATGCCTCGCGAGGGCCAGGCGCATGGAGGGATCGTCCGGGTTCAGGTGGAGGCGGGCCTCCAGGAAGGGGCCCAGATCCGCATAGGCGCTCTGGGCGATGAAGGCCGCTTCGAGCAGGGGGAAGATCGCCGGCAGCGCCTCCGGGCGCAGCTCCAACGCCTCCTCCAGCGCCGCCACCGCCGACTTTCCATCCCCTCGGGCCAGCGCCACCTCCGCCTTCGCGACGAAGGCGTCCGCGCTGGTCGGCGAGGCAGCGAAGGCACGCTCCAGCGCCTGATCCGCTTCATCCAGGCGCAGCTCCGCCAGGAGCTTGCGGGCGTGGCCGGCGTGGAGGTGGGCGGAGAGGGAAGGCGCCGACGCCCCGAGCTGCTCGAGCTGGGTCTGGTGGTGGGCGGCCCGCTCCCAGTCGCCGATCTCCTCGCAGATCTCGCGCAGCTCCCGGAGGGCCTCGCGGTGGTCGGGGACCTCCTCCACCACCTTCTCCAACGAGGCGATGGCCCTGCTGAACATCCCCAGCCTGCGAAAATCCACCCCCAGCTCGTACTCCACCGAGCGCCTCCACTCGGGCGAGAGCCCAGGGGTCTCGAGCATGGCCTCGTGGAGCCGGATCGCCCGGACCAGATCCCCCTTGCGACGAAAGAGGGAGCCGAGGGCGAAGGAGGTGGCCAGGGTGTCGGGCTGGTCGGCGGACCGCCGGCTCAGCTCCTCGATCGCCCCGTCCGAGTCGCCCTCGAGGACGTAGCGGAAGGAAGAGAGGTAGGCGCGCCCCGGCCCGTCATCGTCCTGGTCCTTTCGACGCTTCCCCGCCGCCGCGGCGAGGACGCCGATGATGGCGCCGACTGCCATGCCGAGGAGTGCGGCCCAGAGGAGATTGGCGACCAAGGGATCCAAGCGACCGGGACCATAGCATGAGCGAGCGCTCCGGGAGGCCGATGCGAGGCGAAGCTGCTTGCCGGACGGCGATCCGGTCTACGGCGGGCCTGGTCGGTCCTCCCTCGAGTCGTCAAAGCCTGGGATCGGTCCGGCGCAGGCTGCCCCCTCACCGCGACGCAGGCTTCAGGCGGCGAGGGCGCGATCGAAGGCGGGGCGGAGCTTCTCCCAGGTGGAGTCCAGGTGATCGGGGATCACCTTGGTCTCCGCGAGCACCGGCATGAAGTTCACGTCCCCCGCCCACCGGGGCACGATGTGCCAATGCAGGTGGTCGGCGATCCCGGCCCCTGCGGCGGCGCCGAGGTTCATCCCCACGTTCATCGCGTCGGGGCCGAAGACCTCCCGCAGGACGCCGATGGAGAGCCGCAGGGTCGCTTGCAGATCGTCGAACTCCTCGCCATCGAGGGCCTCGAGATCGGAGACGTGGCGGCGCGGCACCACCATCAGGTGCCCGTTGTTGTACGGGTACTTGTTCAGGATCACGAAGGACGAGGCCGAGCGGCCCAGGATCAGCCGCTCCCGATCCCGATCCTCCGCGGGGAAGGTGCAGAAGATGCAGCCCTCCGGTTTGGAGCCTTCGATGAAGGCCAGGCGCCAAGGGGCCCAGAGGCGTTCCATGGGTCGCTCCTCTTCAATGTCCCGGAAGTCGGTATTGAAACTGCGGCGCCCCCATCTCGTGCTGCAGCTGATCCCGCAGCTCGAGCATCGCCGCCCGCGTCACCTCGGCGGCGGCGCCGCTCAGCCCGCGCAGGAAGGGGAAGTCGCTCTCCTTCGGTGCGTAGACGAGGTTCGGATCCCCCTCGATCCCGGCGAGGGCGGCGGCGAGATCCACCGCGTCGTAGAAGTTGCCGAGCTCGTCGACCAGCCCCGCCTGCAGGGCCTGCTCTCCCGTGAGCACCCGCCCGTCGGCGACGGCGCGGACCGACTCCTCCGAGAGCTCCCTGCCGCTGGCCACCGCCTCCACGAACTGCCGGTAGATGTCGTCGATCAGCACCTGGAAGCCCTGGCGATCCTCCTCCGAGAAGGGGCGGAAGGGGTTGCCGGCGTCCTTGGCAGGGCCGCTCTTCACCGTGTTCATCTCGATGCCGATCTTGTCGGCGACCTTGGTGAGGTTGGCGAACTGGCTGATCACCCCGATGGATCCCGTGATGGTTCCGGGGTTCGCCACGATCCGCGTCGCGGAGGCGGACAGGTAGTAGCCCCCGGAGGCAGCCATGTCTCCCATGGAGACGACCACCGGCTTGACCTCGGTGATCTTCCGTACCTGCGTGTAGATCTCCTGGGAGGGCCCCACCGCGCCGCCCGGGCTGTCGACCCGGACGATCACCGCCGCGATCCGATCGTCCTTGTAGAAGCGCTCGAGGTCCCGGACGGCCTTGTCACTCTCCGTGATTGGCCCCTTTACCTCGACGACGCCAATCCCGCCCTTGCCGGTGAAGCCGGCGCCCCCTGCTCCGGCGATCCCCATCACCGCGAGCACGGCGGCGACCAGGAAGAGGAAGAACAACCCCAGGATCACCGCCCATAGCAGTCCGACTCTTCTGTCCAACGGATCACCTCGCGTCGCGTGCCACGTTCATCACGACGCGATCCCCGCGGCGAAGCTCGCGGGCGGAGCGGGTCACCAGACCCACCGAGGACGCCTCGAGTGCCTCCACCACCACGACCTCACCGATCCGCTCCGCAGGCAGCTCCTCGTCGTGCGGAGGGGTGAAGCCCGTGTCGGCGAGGCCGTCCGTGGCGCGGACCACCTGCATCGTGTTCCCTGTTTGGACACCATCCTCGGTGCCCTTGTCCAGGAATACCAGGTGCCCTGCAGCGACCTCGTGGATCTCATCGTCCAGGATCCCGGCGATGACGCCACGGACCTGGTTGGTGCTCCGGGTCCGCTCCACCTGTCGGAAGTTGGAGAAGCCGGAGGGACCCAGCAGATCGCCGCGGGTGATCTCCATCACCGAGCGGGTGATCACCGCGGTGGCGAGCTTGCCGTTGGCGGGAGCCTGCACCCACCTGGCGTTGCCGAGGATCCGGGTCACGTGGCCCAGAGTCTCGCCCGTGAGCGGGTGGACCACCGGCCGCTCGCTGCGGAAGATCACCAGGGTCTCGCCGACGCGAACCAGCCGCGGATCGCGGACCTCGACGTAGATGCGATCCCCCTCGTAGAGGAGCGCCTTCTCTTCCCAGGACTTGACGATCTTCCCGGCGCTCCCCACCTCGCGCGAGCCGAGGAAACCGAGTGCAGGGACCTGCAGCGAGCCCTCCCCCTGGTAGCCGATCTGGCCAGCGATGCTGACCTCGTCCTCCATGTAGTGCTCCAGCTCGTCCACGGAGGAGGCCAGCACCGGCTCCGGCTCACGCTGCGTGCCGTCGCCGAGGCGGATCTGGTCGCCGGGGTAGATCCAGTGGGGATTCTCGATCTGCGGGTTGTAGGACCAGACCTTCGGCCAGTACCAGGGGCTTCCCAGGTAGCGGGAGGAGAGGTCCCAGAGGGTGTCGCCGGTGACCACCGTGTGGGTCTCGTCGCTCGCGGGAGGTGCGTCGTCCCCGCTCTCTCCTTCCACGCCCGTGACCACCACCCCCTTCATGTCGACCTCGTCCGCCGCTCCTCCGAAGTCGCGGGAGGAGCGATCCCCGGCAAGGTTGGGGAGCTCGTAGTCTTCATCGTCCAGGCTTTGGGGTCGTGCGGCGACATCGGCGTTCTGGCCCAACACGATCAGTGCGACGAGCAGGGCGGCGAGGGTCTCGAGGCTGCGACGCATGGCGGCTCCTCTTGCTGCGATCATCGGGTGGCGAGGTGGACTTGCGCCCGCCTCGCTGCAGCGCTGGTCGGATGATCTTCGACCAGCCGTTGAAAGGCGGCCTGGGCTGCATCGTTGCGGCCCAGCTTCACGCAGGTCTCCCCGTAGCGCAAGAGCGCTTCCGGGACCACGTCCCCTGCGGGATACTCACGAACCACGCGCTCGAAGGCCTGCAGGGCGTTCCCAGGCTTGTTCAGCGCGAGCCAGGCCTCGCCCAGGGCGAGGACGGCGTTGTCGGCACTGCGGTGGCGGGGCTTCTCCTTCACGAAGCCCTCCAGGAGCCCGACCGCCCTGGCGGGATCGCCGGCCTCCAGCGCCTCTACCCCGCTTCGGTAGGCCTCGTCGCCTCCCTCTTCCTCTGCCTGCTCCAGGACGAGCAGCGGCGCGCTCTGAGCCTGTGAAGGAATCGCCCCCGCGGCGCGGGGGGCGCTTCCTTCAACTCGCGCTCCGCGCGAGAGGGCTCCTTTTCGTTTGCTCGCCTCCGGCTCGCGAGCGCTCGTGAAAACTTCCTGAGCGCTCTGCGGAAGCGCCAGGGGCACGTCCACCGGGAGCGCCGGGGCGGCGTCCGGACCACCGGTCCGCCTGGTGGAGCGCGGCGCCTTCGGAGCCTTGCTGCCACCGTCGGCGATGAAGACGTAGGGCTCCTCGTCGTCGGCGCCGACCTCCCCTGCCTGCTGCTGGGAGGTCGTGGGCGCGAGGCGGACCACCGCCAGATCCTGCGGGATCAGCGGGTGGTGGGAGGCCCTACCCACTTCCCCGGGCTGGGCGATGGGGGTCGGGCGTTGGGCGGCGAGGCGTGCCTCCAGGACCCGGATCGCGCGGCGGTCCTCTTCTCGATCGGCGCGAAGGCGGCGCAGCTCCTCGCGGACCTGGCCGAGCTCCTCGGCGGAAGCCGCCGGGGGCACGTGCGCACAGCCGACCAAAAGGCCGGCAGCAGCCAGGGCAGAGAGAGCCTCCCGGGCTCCATGTCGCACGACTGGCAGGCTTGATTTCAACGCAGAGAATCCTGAAGAAACCGAAAGAAACTGCCGCGATGCTAGGAGCGGCCCCTTGGGCTGTCAAGAAACCGGCCCACACCTTCTCCGCGGGTAGGAGCGCTCCGCGGCGGCGCTTCCACGCCAGCTGCCACCACGGGAGTCCGTCGCCGGACCGCGTGATCCTCACCCGCGGCGGCGCTGCGGAGCGCGGGCCTCGATGAAGGAGAGATGGCGGCCGGTGATCCCCCGATCCCGACGGTGGCTGAAGAAGCGCCCGGAATCGCAGGAGGTGCAGCGATCCATGGACTCGATCGAATCCGCTGGGAGCCCCGCGTCGAGGAGGGTCAGTCGGTTCGCGAGGGCGAGGTCGAGGTGGCGGCCCGAGGCGACCTCCGGGCCGAAGGTCGCCTGGAAGCGCGAAGCCAAGTCCGACGACACCTCGTAGCAGCAGCGGCCGATCGCCGGCCCGATCGCCGCGATCAGCCCCTGGCGCCGCGATCCCCTGACACTGAAGGCCTCCACCGCCTTCCCCGCGATCCGGGACTCGGTCCCCCTCCACCCGGCGTGGATGGCAGCGGCCCAGCCGGTCTCCGGGTCGGCGAGGAGGATGGGGACGCAGTCGGCTGTCCGCACCGCCGGCACGAGGCCCGGGACCAGGGACGCAACCGCGTCTGCCTCGATCCCTGCCCCGAGCTGATGGGGGTCGTCCAACAGCTGCACCTCGTCGCCATGTACCTGCGACACGGTTCGAAACGACGCCCGCGGGATGTGGGCTTCGGCTGCGAGGAGGCGGTGGTTCTCCTCCACCCGCTCCTCGTCGTCTCCCACCGAGGCGCCCAGATTCAGGGAGGCGAAGGGCCCATGGGAGCATCCACCGTGGCGGGTGGAGAAGCCATGGACGAAGCCGCTCCCGAGGAGCAGCGGGCTCTGAAGAAAGGAGGGGCTGGTCGGCGACCTGGTCATCTGCTGCCTCGGCCCCCTGGATCGGATGGATGGGGGAGGATCCCCCGGGCCAGGTGGTCCTCCCCCTCTGTGTGCCCCTCTGGGTCCATGTAGGCAAATCTCCGCTTGGACCCGCCAGGCAGGGCTGCTACCCTCCGCCCACTCTGCTCGATACACGGGGTGCTGGCTAGCCAGAATGTATCGGCGGTGAAACAGCGGGGTCATTGTCGAGTGTCTGACGCAGTTCAGCGTTCTTGGTCGATTCGATCCGGGCTACGGATGGGCCTCTTCTGCGCCCTGATCGCGGTGGCCCTGGAGTCGATCGGCGGCTTCGAGTGGCTCCGCTCGCAGCTCTCGACGCTCCCGGCGCTCCCGCGCATCGCCGCTGTCTTCGCGCTGGCCTTCGTCCTCTTCGCGCCGGTGGGCTGGGGGGTGTCCCGGCGCTTCGCCTCCCGCCTCTCGCTCGACAGTGCCCCAGGGCCCCAAGGCGCGCTCGCCCTCGAGACCGCAGGCGAGCTCGAGAGCGAGCGGGATCTCGATCCCGAGGAAGGGAGCGGCGGGTCCTTGGAGCGGACCCCGATCACGCCGCTGGACACCAGCACGATGGAGGAGAACAACCAGCGGCTCGAGACCCAGCTCCAGCAGCTCACCCTCCTGCACGAGGTGACCCGCTCCCTCACCATGACCCTGGAGATCGACGAGCTGCTGCGCCGCCTCACCGAGCTCCTCGGCAAGAACCGCAAGTTCGAGTCGTTCGCGATCCTCCTCGCCGACGAGGAGCAGACCGGGCTGGCGGTGCGCAGCACCTTCGGCTTCGAGCCGCATTTGGATCCCACCGGACTGCGCCTCCCCCTCACCGACGAGACCAGCGGCGCGGTGATGCAGAGCAGGACCCACGCGACGACCCGGGCGATCCTCCCGCTGGACCGGACCCGCCTCGAGGGCCTCGGGTGGCGGCCCGGCGACGCGCAGATCCTCGCGCTGGCCATGCGGCACAAGGATCGGGTGGAGGGGATCCTGGTCTTCGCGCGCCGCCCCGACGAACCCTTCACCGGCGAGGACGTGCAGCTCCTCCACAACATCGCCGGGCAGGCGGCCCTCGCCCTCTCCAACGCCAGGCTCTTCGAGCAGACGGTGAAGCTCTCCCTCACCGATCCCCTCACGGGCCTCCACAATCGGCGCCACTTCTTCGCCAGGCTCGACCTGGAGATCATGCGGGCGCGGCGCTACGGGAGCCCTGTCTCCGTCGCCATGTTCGACATCGATCACTTCAAGAACCTGAACGATACCCACGGACATGCGGCTGGTGACGTGGTCCTCCAGGAGCTGGGGCACCACCTCCAGCGGAACGTGCGCCGGGTGGACATCGTCGCCCGCTTCGGAGGGGAGGAGTTCTGCGTGATCCTCCCCTCCGTCACCAAGGAGGAGGCGGGGATCGCATCGGAGAAGCTGCGCCGCCTGATCGCAGAGACGCCCTTCCCCGGCGGAGACACCCAGCCTGGCGGCAGGCTCACGGTCTCGGTGGGCTACGCCACCCTCCCCGGCGACGCGGACGACGTGGACTCGCTCCTCGACGCTGCGGACACCGCGCTCTACGCCTCCAAGCACGCGGGACGCAACCGATCGACCCCCTACC
>Ga0180215_1001129_pt1 | contig 30424 bp, 30 predicted proteins | sample eDN3rd37CBELigBY_FD_128871 | JGI IMG/M metagenome (GOLD analysis project Ga0180215, IMG submission 128871) | Enriched backyard soil microbial communities from Emeryville, California, USA - eDNA 3rd pass 37_C BE-Lig BY (version 2) (version 2) | ecosystem: Environmental > Terrestrial > Soil >...
ATACTTACATAAATTCAAATATTGTTCCATCTTACCATTCCCCTTCAATTCTTATTTTAAGTTTTTTATATATTGATAAGTTAAAGGAGCATGCTCTAATAAAAATTGATTTGATTCTTCACTTGCATAAAAATAAGCAAAACATTCAGCAAAATACTCCTCTGGATAGCCCGTATAATATTGATTATTTCCAAACATAAGAACGGATTCTAGTAGCCATATTTGTTGGAAATCAGATCGTTCTCTAATTTTATCAAATACGACACGATCAATGGCATGGGCAAGTTCATGTAACTCTAGATTAATGGAACCATGTCCATTCCCTGTCTGGCTTGCTCCAATTTTTACAAACACATAATTCCCTTTTCCTGCACCAGAAACGTCTTCCCATTTCGTGGCAGCATTCACATAACCTCTAGGTGTATTGCCTTCCAAGAACTCCATTAAAGGCACGTCTGTTAAACTACCAGAAAAAAGAATCATTCGAATATGATGGGTGACCACTTCTTTTAGTAGTGAGGATGGGAGCGAATCAATCCGAAGAATAATATTTTTGGCTTCAATTTCATCAAATGGTTCGTTTGGTAAAAGAATGATTGATTCTAGGTGTTCTTTCGATTGAAGCTCTAAGGAATGAAATGTAGAGGTTCCTATTAATGTTTTGAGGAAAACATATTTAAATTGAGCATCGGAGCTTGTACATATAAGAAAAATGAGACACTCAATAACTAGTAACTTTTTCATAGTGAACCCCCGTTTTCCTGATGCAAAATATAAATGATAAGGGTTATTTCAAACTTATTTTTCCTATTATATCATGTATAAACTCTATCATTCTATGAAAATATCTTCCTAAAAAAAGAGAACACATACATGTCAAAAGTATGTGTTTTCTTAGTTTATATGACTATTCCAATTTGGCGGAGTATTTGTATCCCAGTAAATTTCACCTAAATTATAATGGGTTTGATAATCATCATGGAATGTATGGTAATGAAAATTAAACCAATATCCTTCTTGAGGTCGCAATTCTCGTCGCACATGGAAACGAATAATATCTTTTTTTGTTACATAATCGTATATATGAAAGATTTTTTCACTTTTGCCTTTTCCAGGAGACTCTGACACTACTAAATTTTGCAGTTCTTCTTCACAGAACTCAGCGGTTACTTCTTCAATCGCTTTTTCGATGTTTGGTAAAATGATTTGCTGAAATTCATCTTCAATAACTGGCCCAATTCGGTTTCCAAACTTTTTTCTTGCTTCTTTTTCTCCAAGAAAAATCATTTGATTGACAAACTCTTGTCGTTCGAATTCACTCTCTTCCTTAGAGAAATCAAGAAACACTTCATCATTCCGATTCGACGTTCCATTCGATTCAAAACGATCATCATTATCAGGTTTATCGACATGCGTACTAGTAGCTTGGATGGTCTGATAAGGGTTTATCATTCCAAACGTTAGTATCGTAATTAATGCAACGAATGATTTCCGTAACCAGTTTTTCATAGAAAGAATCCCCTTTAATAAAATACTCTTACTATAATTCTAGTATACTATATTTTTCAGAAAATCGTAAGCCATTTCAATAAATAAGTAATTAAGACTTGTTTAGGTAAATTTGATATAGAGGGTTGTATGTTTATTCAATAAAAACCGAAGGAACATTAAAATATCCATTTGAATGATCCTTCGGTTTGAGTAACTTATTTAGTAGTTTTTTCGAAAATTTAATCGATATTCTCGTTTAATGCTTGCATAATGTTTTCTATTACTTCTTCTAGTGTATGATCTTCTATATCATCACGTGAAATGAAATGAACCACTTCTTTTCCTTTCAATAAGGCCATAGAAGGTGAGGATGCTGGAATACCAACAAAGTATTCACGCATTTTTGCTGTCGCATCTTTATCTTGTCCCGCAAAAACGGTTACGAGATGATCAGGCTTTTTCTCACTATTTTGTATAGCATAATTAACAGCTGGACGAGCCAATCCTCCAGCACAACCACATACAGAGTTAACGACAACTAAAGTAGTTCCTTCTACGTTTTCCATAAAGTTTTCTACTTCTTCAGCTGTCTTTAATTCCTTAAATCCGTTTCTAACTAGCTCCTCACGCATTGGAATCACTAGTTGTCTCATATATTCTTCATAAGCCATTGACATGACCATTACCTCCTATAATCAAAACATTTAATGCTTTGTTGGAAATTTTACCATTTATATCATTTCGATCCAAATTAATTTTTAAGCTTCATTACTATTTTTTCTAGCTTCTGTCATTTGCTTCCAAATCGAACCTGATGCCTCTTGTCCGCTTTCAATTCTTTCAATAGCCATTTTTATTTGTAATGCCACTTCAAATTCAGGATCATTCTCTGCATCTTTTAAAGCTGGTAGTGCTCTTTCATCTCCAACTTCATAAAGAAACATAGCCGCTCTCCAACGTACTAATCGATTGGAATCTTTTAGTGCTTTTATCATTTCATCGATTGCTTCAGGAAAACCTAAATCACTGAGGACATCGCCAGCAGTTCGTCTAACCGTAACATTTTTATCATGTAATCCAACATAAACATAAGGGAGTACAACTTTGTCTTTTATCATTCCTAAATAAACAACAGCTAGACGGCGAATAGCCGGTTTTTCATCCTTTAAAGCCTTCTCTAATACAGGCAAATCACTGATATCAGGATCAGCCATTTGCTCTAGGGCAGCATAGCGATATTTCCAATCTTCATTTTCTAAGTCTTCTACCGTTACTTTTCGGTATCTTGATGTCCCTTCATTTTGTTCAGAATTTTTAGCTGCATGAACTAAAGCTTGAAGTCTTTCATCTGGATAAATAGCATTTATTTCTTCTACTAATTCTTGTATAATTTGCATTACTTCTCCGTATCGAACACCTTTATCAACCCATTTCCGTTGAAGAACAATATTATCGCCAGGAAGTTGTGCTTCATATGCTGAATCAATGAACCTCTTTGATAGGGCATGTCGTGTTTCTTGATCCCCTTCCATCAATTTTAACTGCATAGGAATCCCTTTAAACATTTGAACGAAAACTTTAACCTCACCATAGTGTTCATTTACCGTTTGATTTTCAAGTGATTCTTTTTCTTCCTTTTCGCCTAATGCAATGCGCACCTTTGGTAAAATTAGTTTCCAATCAGCCTTAGGATTTCGCTCAATTGCAAGGAAATCTGCAACATGGTAAACCCCTTTTATTCCCTTAATTTCAAATAAATTTTGAATCTCTTTTGGCGCCCCTTCTAGCTGGTCTTTTTTATAATTATTTCGAGATCCTTTAGGTAATTCTTCATCTAAAATGACCTTCATCGTATGTGGACTTGGAGTTGGTTCAATGGACTTTATTTTCATCTATTTCCTACCACCTTAATTCATAATCACTTTCATCATACCGAATTTTTACAATTTCTAAAAAGAATCTGCTCTATTCTCCAGCTAACTCAGATAAATATGTCCAACGTTCAATTAAATACTCAAGCTTTTCATTCAACTCTGCTTCTTCATTCATTAATACTTGCAAGGCTGTAAAATCACTTCCTGCATTTTTCATCTCATTTTGAACTTGCTCAAGTCGTTCTTCTACCTTTGCAATATTCTCTTCGATCGTTTCCCATTCCATTTTCTCTTTATAAGTCATTTTCTTTTTTAGTGGTTTTTCGGCTTTTATCACTTTTTCTTGCTTTTCTAATTCTTTTTTCTGACTTTCTTCTTCTCTAACTTCTTGTTTTGCCATTTCTAAGTAATCAGAATAATTTCCATAATAGGTTTCAATATTGCCTTTACCTTTAAAAACTAATAATTTATCACATACTTTATCTAGAAAATAGCGATCATGAGAAACGGTTATAACAACCCCTCTAAAATCTTCTAGAAAACGTTCAAGAACCGTTAAAGTTTCTGTATCTAGGTCATTTGTTGGCTCATCTAATAACAGAACATTTGGTTCGTCCATTAATAATTTCAATAAATAAAGTCTTCTTCGTTCTCCACCAGATAGTTTCCCAATTATCGTTCCATGGGTATGTGGTGGAAATAGGAAACGTTCTAATAATTGAGCAGCCGAAATCCATTTACCGTCTGTCGTTGAGATCATTTCCCTCGACTCTTTTATATACTCAATCATTCGTTTTGATAAGTCCATATCTTTCGATTCTTGAGTATAATAAGCAATTTTGACGGTTTGGCCAATTTTTAATTCGCCACTATCAAGTGTTTCTAACCCTGCAATAATATTTAATAAAGTAGATTTACCGCTACCATTTTTACCAACAATTCCGATTCGATCTTTTTGTGTAACAAGTAAATCAAAATGATGTAATATCACTTTTTCAGAAAAACTTTTGGAAGCATCTTTTAGTTCGATAACATCTTTTCCTAATCGTTTCCCCGAAAACGCCATATCAATGGTTTCGTTTGATTGAGTATTTTTTAAAGAATCCTCTAATGATTCAAAGCGTTGAATTCGTGCCTTTTGCTTAGTTGAGCGAGCTTGTGCTCCACGTCTGATCCAAGCTAATTCTCTTCGATAGAGATTTTCTGCTTTTTCACGTCTTCTTTCGTCTTCTTCTTGTCGAATTGCTTTTGCCTCTAGAAAATCAGAATAACTACCTTTATAGGTATATAGGTTTCCATTAAAAATTTCAAAAATCCGATTAGATACTGAGTCTAGAAAATATCGGTCATGGGTTACAAAAAGAATCGATTTCGGGTATCTTTTTAACTCTTCTTGCAACCATTCAATCATGGCATAATCAAGATGGTTTGTTGGTTCATCAAGTAATAATAAATCTGCATCAGCCATCAAAACTTGTGCCAGCGCGACTCTCTTTTTCTGTCCACCTGAAAGATTTGAACATTTTTCACTATAATTGGAAAATCCAAGCTTGTTTAACATCGTTTTCGCTTTTGCACTAATATCCCATCCACCAATGTCATCCATTTGCTTTTGTAAATTAAAAAACTGCTTTTGGATATCCTCATTTTCAGGATCTTGATTTAATTTCTCTAAAACATTTTCATAAGCTCTTACTACTTTGTTAATTTTATGATCAGAACTCAATACTTGGTCTAATATACTCAAGTCTCCCTTTAATTCTGTATCCTGTTCTAAATAAATAATGGAGTAATCATTTGGTTTTAAAATCATGCCTTCATCAAGAGGGAGAATATCTGCAATGATTTTTAATAGTGTTGATTTCCCCGTTCCATTAACACCAATTAACCCAATTCTTTCCTGTTCGCCAATGGAAAATGTGATGTTGTCAAATAATTTCTTTTCCCCTATTGACTTACTGATTCCTTCCGCTGTTAAAATTTTCAAATTCACCATTCCATTCTTTAAAAAATTGCTTCAAAAAATGTTCCATAAATAAATGACGCTCTTCCGCCAATCTTTTTCCTGTTTCTGTATGTATATAATCCTTTAATTTTAATAATTTTTCATAAAAGTGGTGAATAGATGAAGATTTACCATGTCGATATTCTTCTATAGACATATTTTCTCTAACAGTTAATGTGGGGTCATACATCGCTTGTCCATTTTTCCCACCATAGGCAAAGGTTCTGGCAATTCCAATTGCACCAATAGCATCTAGACGATCTGCATCTCTGACTATTTGGGCTTCTACTGTCTTTAATGGTGCTTGGTTTCCACCTTTAAAGGAAATGGTAGTAATGATTACAAATATATGTTGAATTTCTTTTTCACTTATTCCTTCAGCTCTAAGAAAATGAAGCAATTGTTTTTCGTTTTCTTTTATTGAATGGTCTAATTTATCATCTAAAAAGTCATGTAATAAAGCGGCCATTTCAATAATAAATTCATCACCTATAAACCCTTCACCTTGATTTATTTGCTTTGCCAATTTTCGGACTCGGTCTAGGTGGTACCAGTCATGCCCTGATGCATCGTTTTCAAAATAATTCTTCATAAAAGCTTCTGTTCGCATGATGATTTCACTTTTTTTCATTTTTTCACCACCAAAACTTAATCGAACTAAAAAATAGCTGCATTTCATTAAAGAATAAATGCAGCATTACATATTAAAGCTTTTTAACATTTCAAATATATCCTCATACGCACTCATCATGATTTCAATATCTTCAGAAAGAAGGTCAATGGTTTGCTCTGTTAAAAAATCATATTTACGCAATTGAAAATGGTAAACAATCGCTTGGTTAGAATACATTTCCTTAACCCATTCGACTTCAAAGTCATTTCCAAATTTCGTTCTTAAATATTTATGAATCCGCTTTTCTAATATTTCATTAAGTGGCTTATTAATAATAAACTGAAGTTTTAATTCTGAACCAGGTATTTCATTTATAAGTGTCCATTCTGATATGATTTGTTTAAAAGTAGAATGTATTTCAATTTTGCCTATAAACGTTTGTTTCTTATCTTCATGGAAAGAAAATGAGAGATTAAAAGTCCGAGAAAAATCAGCAAGATTTACGAGATCATTTCGTTCAATGACGACAATCTCTCCTTGTAAATCAAAATCATAAATCAGCCCTTCTAAAACGACTTTAATATTTTCATAAGCCGTTGGATCAAACATATAATCATTCCCTTAATATGGTAATAAACAGTTACTTTCATTATAAACGTATTTTGTACTTAAAAACAAACGATTCCTTCTTATGAAACCCAATTCAATTGGAAATGATGTAATTGAAAGGAGTTTGGAAAATGGAACAATTAATTGCTGTTGAACGAAATCGAAATGGTGAAATCATTAGTTTTAAAACCTCTACTGGAAGAGTGATCTCTTATCGAAAAGCTATTCAAGAGATTCAAGAAGGTATAATTAGTGGAGTTGAACTTAGTTATCAAGAAGAGCAAGATTTACCATCTATTGTCCAAATTACAAATGATTCGGTATCTTTTGATCATTTTCCACCAATTTATTAGTCTAAACTTTAAAAAGACAAAGAGTGGGTGTTTACTCCTCTTTGTCTCGATATTTCCATAATTCTTTTAATCTTTCTGGATTCTCCTCAAAATATTGAACTAAATCTCCAATTCGGTCTATGGCATTCCAACTTAAATGGTGTTCTATTCCTTCCACATCTTGATATATATTTTCCTCATCTACACCAATCATTTTTAAAAATTGTTCTAATAATTCATGTCTGATAACGAGCCGTTTACCAATCTTTTTACCTTTAGGTGTCAATATAAGTCCTCTATATTTTTCGTACACTAAATATTCACTTTTATCTAATTTCTGTACCATTTTGGTTACTGATGATGGGTGGACAGATAACGCTTCCGCAATATCTGAAACTCTGGCATACCCCTTATTTTCAATTAATAAGTATATTTGTTCAATATAATCTTCCATACTTGGCGTTGGCATGATCTATCCTCCATATTATTTATGTACATGTATGATTTAAATTCTACTATAGTTCCTAAACTTGAACAAGTACACTCTGAATGACACATTTTGTTCAATATTTTCATAGGTTTTAAAAGTTTTAAAAATTACAATACATTTCCTTGACGTACTAAATCAGCTATTGTATATTTGAAATAATCATGAGCTATATATTGTGGTTTATGGTGAGTCTTTACATGGGCACCATATGGTGTCGGTTAATTTAGGAGGAAAAAACATGCAAAACGGTAAAGTAAAATGGTTTAACAATGAAAAAGGTTACGGTTTCATCGAAGTTGAAGGTGGCGACGATGTATTCGTTCATTTCTCTGCAATTCAAGGAGAAGGCTTCAAAACATTAGAAGAAGGTCAAGCAGTTTCTTTTGAAATTGTTGAAGGTAACCGTGGACCACAAGCTGCTAATGTTGTAAAACTATAATATTTGAAATCACATTTGACACTATAAATGAATTCTAATGGCTGGATTACTCCAGCCTTTTTGTATTTTAACTTAATTTTTTACCAATATTTTTTAACTCTTCTCCAACTGTACACTTCTTAATGCAAAATTGATGGGCATAGCTCTTCCCGTGTTCCTTCTTATGATATTGATAAAGAAAACACCCTTGACAGTAATTTGTCAGTAAATAATCAATGGATTGATAAAATACCTTTCTATTATTCATTAACATTCCCCTTAACTGAAATCACTTGCTTACTATCAATTGAGACGTTCTGAAGTGCCTGATTCGCAAGTTTATCAGCTTCTTTATTTTGAGTCCTCGGTATAACTTGATATTCAGGATAAAGGTTTAACTCGTTTATTTTATTTTCAATTTTATTTAACCAATTATTTAAATTCTCATCATAACATGGCCAATCCCCTTTTAACTGCATTAATAATCCTTGACTATCACCATAAATGATCAGTTTTTTCCCTTTTATTTTTAATTCTTTAATCTGTTCAAGTGCAAAGTATAATGCAGCATATTCTGCCTCATTATTACTGTTTAATGAATTCGTATATGCGTTTATCCTATGTCGAACTTCATCCTTACCTAACTTGTAGTAAAGAACAATACCGTAACCAGCTTCGTATGTCTCTTTATTAAAACTCGCATCAAAATAAAGTCTTAAATTATCTGGTTCTTCCTCAAGTTTGATTAACAACTTCTTAAGTTCTTTTTTAGACCACGTTAAACCTGTTTCATCTTCAATGCGAATATCCTTAACTCTTCCTGTCTTTTCAACATCATCTATAAATGAAAGGATGATATCTCCTTCAATCCAATCTGACTGAAAAGTAGTGGAGTGCATTTTGGAAGAATAATCCCAATATAATTTAAACTTCATTCCTCTCACCCTTAAAATTATAATTTATGAATGACAATAGAATTTTTACTTAGTAATCGTTATAATTAACAATATTAAAAAATTTTATCCGATATGTAATGAATCCATTTAACAGTGAGGTTAGGATATGATTGAAGTATACATTGATGCAGCAACGAAAGGCAACCCTGGTCCTAGTGGAGCTGGAATTGTGTTAAAGGGTGAGGGAATATTGCTGGAGTATTCTTTTTTTATCGGAAATATGAATAATCATGAAGCAGAATTCTATGTATTAGTAAAGGCGCTAGAACTTTGTTATGAAAAACAATTTTCAATCGTTTCTCTTCGAACAGATTCTAAAATTGTTGCTGACTCTATTGAGAAACAATATGTTAAAAATAAGGATTTTAAACCTTACTTAGACCGAGCTTTACCTATAATTAATCAATTCCAATTATTTTTTATCAAGTGGATTCCAGAAAGTCAAAATAAGCATGCAGACCACTTAGCACGTCAAGGAATTCATAAAGACAAATCGTAACATATTCATCTTATGTTTAGTATTGGAGGAACAACATGAAAGTTGGAAAACTAGCTGATATTGTTTTACTTTTCGTTGCTTTTGTTTGGGGGGCTACTTTTGTAATTGTACAAGGAGCATTAGATTTTTTAGAACCTCATTCTTTTAATGCCGTACGATTTTTCATTGCCGCAAGTTTTTTATGGGGTTGGCTTTTATTATTTCAGAGGCATGAATTAAAAATGGCCAAACGAAAAATATGGGTATCTGGTGTTATTTTAGGTTTTTGGTTATTTATTGGATATGCCTTTCAAACAATCGGACTCACTTTTACCACATCTTCAAAAGCAGGGTTTATTACTGGACTCAGTGTTGTATTAGTACCATTGATCTCATTTTTCTTTTTCAAAACGAAACTTTCCATTCAAGCTTTAATCGGCATCTTCTGTGCAACTAGTGGACTTTATTTATTAACATTGTCCCCGTCAAGTGATCTCAATATTGGGGATGCACTGGTTCTTGTTTGTGCAATTGGTTTTGCCTTACAAATTATTTATACAGGAAAATATACGAAAAGTTATCCTACTTTATTATTAACATGCATTCAAATATCAACTGTTTCGTTATTTTCTTTTGTTGGAGCTCTTATATTTGAAGATTATTCAGTGATTTTCCAAATCGAAGTTATCACCAATAACGAAGTCATTTTTGCTCTTCTCATTACAAGTATTTTTGCAACTGCTTTAGCATTTTTAGCTCAAACCTATTTTCAAAAATTCACGAGTGCTATTCATACTGCCTTGATTTTTGCTATGGAACCAGCGTTTGCTGCAATAACAGCGTATATTATCCTTCATGAAACCTTATCTTTTAACGGTTACATAGGTTCAGCTCTAATTTTTATTGGGATGATTTTAGCAGAGCTACCCGCTTTTACAAAAAAACGACCTGTAATAAATAATGAAATCTAATCAAAAAACCTCTTATTATGAATTGATCATAATGGAGGTTTTTCTTTTAAACTCTATAAAATTTGCTTTGATTGGACATATTGATAGGCTTCTTTTTTGGATTGGACTCCTGATTCTTTTAATGATTCTAAAAGGTTCATGTAAAAGCTACCATCAAAAGTTTTTTGCGCTTTTAATGTAATTTCGATTGCGGTTTTTACTAAAAAATCTGAAGCCTTCGTATATTGTTTCCCAAAATAAATGAACCCGATTGCTGCTTGATCAAATTTAAAGCCTTTGCTTTGTAAATATAGTATATATTCTCCTACCGATTCATTTTTTCTATCCATATCCCTCAATCCTTTTCCCTAAATCCCTTTTTATCATAACAGAAAATATTCTTTTTGTATGATATTTTTTTAAAAAATATTGAATACTCACTCGGATTTGGGATGTAATCAGAATCCAAATAGTTTCTTATCTAAAAGGTCATATTAAGTATTAGGGGGGTGAATGGTTTGAGCAAAAACCGAAGAAGAGGAAAAAATTTTACCGGCGTCAATCCCCAAGGATATAGCCAAGATGGAGTAACTCCTAACCCTAAAAGCAAATTAGAAAATGCAGCAAAAAAATTAAATACGAAATAGTAAAAAGGGCGCCTTTATGGCACCCTTTCCTTGTTAACCAACTTCCTCTACCGAGTAATTACTAATCATATCAAGAATTCTCGACATTCCTTTAATACTTAGTTCATTTAATTTAGACTGTCTTTCCCTATAATCTAACGTTAATTTTGCATCATCTAAATTAAAATCGATTGGAACTGTTAAAATAATTTCTGCTAATTTTCTTGATAAAATTAAATTTTCTTTGTCGGCTTCTATTTTCTTTCTTTGAGAAGGTGTGAGTTCATGTAAACATTCTAGTATTCGGTCAACACTTCCATACTCGATAATTAGCTTTTCAGCAGTCTTTGGTCCAATTCCCTTTACACCTGGATAATGATCACTCGGGTCTCCAGTTAAGCCTTTTACATCAATAAACTGACGTGGATGAAAACCCTTTTCTTCAATAAAGCGATCTTTCGTATAGACATCATAATTACCAAAGCCTTTTTGAAGGAGAGCTACTTTAATCCCATCATCAAGAACTTGTAGAATATCTCGATCCCCTGTTAAGATGATGACTTCTGACTCATCTTTATATGTTGTTGCTAAAGTACCTAAGCAATCATCTGCTTCAAAGCCAATAACTCCAATATTTGGAATAGAGAATGCTTCCACAGCCTCTTTTGCTAAGTCAAATTGTGGAATCAGTTCACTTGGTGGTGCCTCACGATTTCCTTTATAATCATCAAACATTTCATTTCGAAATGTTTTACTTCCCATATCCCAACAAACCGCTAAATGAGTTGGTCTGAAATAATTTACGGCAGTAAACATATGTTTAAGTAATCCGTTAACAGCGTTTGTTGGAATTCCCTTTTCATTATATAAAAATTGGCCTGATACACTAGTTGCATAAAATGCTCTGAACAAAAGAGCCATACCATCGACTAGTAATAATTTCTTCGTTTTAATTGTCAATTTATACACCTCAAATATTTTCTAATTCTATACTACTAATCATAACATAATGTATCCAGGCTCACCGTAACAAATTATTTCCTTTTATTCATGAGCGAATATTGCATCTTTTAATATTTTATATTTAGATTCAATTTCCTCTATATTTAAAGGTATTTGAAGTGCAGATTCAAATGAAGCATATTGGTTTTCAAATTGTAAGTGAATGTTTTCGAGTATTTGTTGAATAAGTTTTTCCACTGCTACTTTAAATGTTTCATTTAAAGTTTGTTTTTCTTTTGTTAAATATAGATCACTAACTTGTTGCAACTGATTTTGAATCATTTCTGCCATAATCAGTTTCTCATTTTTTTCAAAGAAAGCTTTTGCATTTGAAAACATGTTTAATGCTTTTTTAAAATCTGTTAATGGCAATGATTTCATATAATTTTCAAATTGTGGAGTTTTCAATGGAAGAAACTCAAACTTTGTAAATGATAATCGGTTATTAATTTTTTTACATTGCAAGAACAGATTTTCCTCGAACTCACCTAATTTTTTGTTCATAAACATTTCAACACGAAGGCTTGTTGCTCGTAATTCTTGTGCAAAATCAAAACCGATGGATTGGAGAAGTTCTTTTAATGCTGTCTCTAATCCTTGTTTAGCATTTTTTGATGTACCGTTAATCGTCCCTGGATTAAATGCTTCTTTAAAGAAATCATTAAACCGTAGAAAAACTCTTTGTTTAACATAAAATACCAGTTCTTCAATTTCTTGTTGAACTTTTCCTACTTCAATTTCAGAAGATACATTTTCAAGCAATTGTTTTAATTGAACTTTTTCTAATCGCAACTTGGATAACATTTCTTCTTTTTGTTTAGAGTCTTGGTTTGCTGCTTTTATAAAATGTTCTACCCGACTAACAATAGCTTTAAATTCTTCTACAACCGTGTGGTAAGCAACTGATCGTAAAATGTGTTCGATAAAATGATAAAAATCATGCTCAAATGATTTTAAACCAGACTGTAGATTAGTATTTAATTTTTTCTCTTTTAATCCATTTAAGCTTGAAACTGGATATATATTCGCATTTCTAATACCAAATTTTATTAGTTCACTATCCACATACGAAATGACATCATGTAAATCATCTTCAGATTGAGCTAAGTCTGTTGCATTTATAATAAAGAACATTTTATCAAGAGCAAATTGATCTTTAACCCTTCCTAACTGAATGAGGAATTCACGATCAGCTTTTGAAAATGCATGATTATAATAGGTAACAAAAAGAATGGCATCCGCATTCTTAATGTACTCAAAAGCCACATCCGTATGTCTTGCATTAATAGAGTCCGCTCCAGGAGTATCTACAATTGTAATTCCCTTTTTTGTTAATTCACTTTCATAATAAAAATTGATTTCTTCAACAAAACAAGACTTGTCTTCTTCAGCAATAAATTGCATGACCATCTCTTTATCTGCAAAAAGACTCTTATTTAAATGATGGCTTAATTGTTCATAACCTTTACTAAAAGCATTTAAAAAGGATAATGAAAGGCTATGTTCTTCTTTTGATGTATGAGTTTTATAGATTACATTTTTTGTAAGTGTTACTGCTTCTGATAAAGAGATTGCTTGATGACCAAACTTTTCAAGAGCTTCATTTACATCCATTAGTAATGTTTCTGGACTTTTAAATTTAATAATCCCTGTTTCATGTGGATGTTTTTCATCTGGTGGCATAACTTTGCAAATGGATGCTGTTGTTGGATTTGGTGAAGATGGTAATACTTTCTCACCTAATAGTGCATTGGCAAAAGACGATTTCCCTGCACTAAACGCCCCGAATAAAGCAACGGTAAATTGTTGGTTCTTTAAGCGATTGATCTTCTTTCGTAATTCTTGAGCAATGGATTCGTATGTTGGAATCATCTCAAGTAATTGTGTTGATTCGGTTAATTTTCCTAAGTTAAAATGATTCTCCACATGAATCGTTCGCTCGATTTCCACTTTTTTCTCACGGTTTTTTTCAGTATTTGTAAGTTTAATGTCTTCAAAGCTAACGATTTTTTCTTTTCTACTCGTTTTCGCAGTAATTTCTTTTATAAAGTTTTCTAAATTACTTGTTTCTGTTTCGTCCATTGATAACATATCAATCATTAATAATTTGAGTGCAATATTTTGTTCCTCGATTTGTTGTAAAGATTCAATCGCATTTTTATAACTTTCAACTTTCGTAAGCGAGGTTTCAAGTTGAATAAGTGTTGGTTCAATTTGTTTTTTGTATACTTCCAAAATTGATGCGAATAAATCGTTAACCTTTTGTCTTGTAAATTTTTTAATTGATTCTGCTACATCTTTTGTGTAATTTAAAACAAATTGTCCGGTAACAAGTGCACCCTCTTTTAAACTTCCTAAAATTAAATTTTCGTCAATTAGCAAGGTCAAGTTTTGAATGGCGTATTCAATATTAGAATCAATGACGCCTAATTCTTTCATGAACTTTGATAATATATCTTTTACTCCCCAGACTACACCGGTATCGACATTGCGTTGGACTGATTGTTGGAAAGCAATGAGTCGCTCTTTTTTGACTTCTTCCGTTTTCTTTTTTCCAAACAAAAATCCTACTTTAAAATCTTTTTGTCGAGACTCTAAAAATTCTTTTGCCATTTCTCTAGTCTCGGCTGGCATCAGATAAGCATTATTTAACAAGTTATTAAGTTCTAAATCATATTCTTGTTTTACTCGGTCCTTATTTTTATTAAGTTGATTTTTTTCTTCCGTAAGTTTAATAAATTGATTATGAATTTCATCTCTCTCTTCATCACTTAAATCAGAAAGAATTCCTTCAAAATGCTCAACTTTGTCTTCTTGTTGTAAAGCCATATATTGTAAATGACCATCGATCAATTGTTTTAATGAAGCTTCAATATTGATTTTCTTTTCTTCTTTAAATAATTGAATGATGAATTGTTTAAGCTCCTCAATTTCATTTAAAGGATGATGTGGATCTTTTAAGCTCGTAAAGAAAATCCGTTCAGGAACGACTCCCCATTGTGCAAAAGATTGAACAATGGAATTTTTAAATTGAGAAAATGGAATTTCTTCTTCTTGATGTTTGTCAATCATATTAACAATTAAATAAAGTGGCTTTCCATATGAAATATACTCTTTTGTAAATAAAAAATTTTGTTCAGCTTGTACATGATTGTAATCCATCACATAAAAACAAATGTCCGCTAAATGAAGTGCGGATTCTGTTGAGATACGATGTGCATCATCTGTAGAGTCAATCCCAGGTGTATCTAATACAATCGAATCCATAGGCAATATTTTGGAAGGATATTCAATGTCAATTGAATGAATCATTGCACCATCTTTACAATATTTCTTAATTTGATCGAGATGGAATGGTGCATGGAATACATAAGTTTCATTATTAACAAAATGAACTTTTGCAATATGTTCATCAGATATTTTGATTTTCACTAAATTAGCACTAGTTGGAATTGGAGAACTTGGTAATAGGTCCTCTCCAACGAAATGATTTATCATGCTGGACTTTCCTGCTGAAAAATGCCCACAAAATAAGATGATGTTCTCATGATTTGCAATTTTTTTAGCTAGTTCAGCAATTTTCATAGCACTAACTTGATCGCCATTTGACTGAAACAATTCATAAAAGTTTTTTAATTGGCTTAATACAGCACTATTCTTTTCCGTATGCTCTAATGTTGAAAGTTTCATATCCCTTCCCCTTCGGCTATCAAAATCTTTTATAACATTCTTATTGTAAACGTTTTTCATATTTTTTCCCACTAAAAAACCGAGTGCTCTTTAACAAACACTCGGCTCTTAAAATTAAAATGTTTTTTCTTTTTTATTGTATTGAACATTAATGATAATCGGAATGAACTTTTCTTTCCCGCAATAATCACACCGCTTTTCCTGCTGACTTATTGTACAACAATTTTCACAATAATATTTTACCATTGAGTTCATCCACACTCACTTTTCTTTATCAATATATTTCATTATATGAAATTAGTGTTATTTGTGTGATGAATCTCAAAATAGTTTAGAATTAATAATATCTTCCGATCCGTTGGGATAGGGAGTACTCCATTGCTTGTTTTAATTGATTTTTCGCACGTTCAATCTCATCTAAAGCTGTATTTGAAAATGATTCATGTGTCTTTAACTTTTGATAAGTTTCTTCAATTGCTTTTGATATTTTTTCAAAATCAAGATTCGAACTAAACATACTCCACCCTCTTTAAAATATTCTACATATAGCTATTATATACAGCTTATATTAGAATATTCTCAAAAAATGGTCAGTTTCTTGGTGGTTTTGGTCCCCAAAATTGATAGTAATCCGTTTTAATGAAACCATTAAACAATTTTCTTTTCTTAGTTGCTTGTTGCCCATAAAACTCTTCAAACTGTTCATGAGATGTAATAATATAAATGGACCAAGTTGGTAATTTTCGGAAAGTGTGTCCTAATTCTTCATAGAGTTTTTCCACTTTTGCACGATCTTGCATTCGTTCCCCATATGGTGGATTTGTTACAATAACACCATATTCTAAATTCGTATGGAAATCAGTTGCTTGCATTTGTTTAAATTGAATGACATCACTTAATCCCGCTTCAAGAGCATTAGACTTCGCAATTTCAACCATGCGATGGTCGATATCTGATCCTAAAATTTCGAGCTTTCGATCATATTGTGCTAAATCTTCTGCTTCTTCTCTCACCTTGTCCCAAATATTAGAATCCATCCAATGCCAATCCTCACTCACAAAACTTCGATTAAACCCAGGTGCAATGTTTTGCCCAATTAAGGCAGCTTCAATCGGAATCGTACCTGAACCTGTAAAAGGATCAACAAAAGGACGATCATAAGTCCAATTCGTCAATAAGATTAATGCAGCAGCTAATGTTTCCTTTATTGGTGCCTCACCTTGTCCAACACGATAACCTCTTCGGTGTAAACCAGAACCACTCGTATCGATCGTTAACTGAACTTTATCTTTTAAAATCGAGACTTCAATAGGGAATTTCGGACCCGTTTCTTCAAACCATTCAGTCTTATATTTTGATTTAAGCCGTTCAACTATCGCTTTCTTTACAATACTTTGACAATCGGGAACACTATGTAACTTAGACTTTACTGATTTCCCTGAAACCGGAAACTCTGACATACTATTTAGGTATCGTTCCCATGGGATGGCTTTTGTGCCTTCAAACAACTGATCAAACGTATAAGCTTTAAACTCACCTACAATGATTTTTACCCTATCTGCTGTTCTAAGCCATAAATTACTTTTAGCGATGGCATATTCATCACCTGAATATATAATTTTTCCATTATCAACTGTACACTCGTATCCTAACTCACGAACTTCTTTTGCTACAACTGCTTCAATCCCCATCGGTGCAGTTGCTAAAATTTTATAGTTTGCCATATGTATACCTCACCAAATTTAACATTAACCATATTCCTATTATTTCCTAATATTGTGGAATAAAAAACACACATTCTTCATGAAAAAAGCTCCCCAGATAGGAGAGCTTTTCAATTCATTATCCCGATAATAACGTTCTGTAAGCCATGTTCTGTACCGTTGTACTGCAAACGACTATTCATCTCGTACTTCGGTGGTAATCATCTATCTGCAAAGAATTCTCTTTGCCCTTCTCTTTAAGTTCATTTCCTTAAGAGAAAGTGCCCCTACCATAATTTGGGTTTCTCGCTCGCGGGGTTTACCTCGTTCCACCTTTGTAATTTCTTACAAAGCTACGTCACTGTGGCACTTTAAAGGTAGTAGAACCATATCCATAGGACTTAGGTTCGTTCCCTGCCGTCAACCCAGATTGCTCCAGGTTGCCCTAGCTTATTTATTCGCTAGGCACGAACACTACAGGCATCTCAGCACTGTGCGAGCATGGACTTTCCTCAGCACTTATAAAAAGTACCGCGATTACCCGAACGTCATTAACGTTTACAAAATGATTATAGACAAATCATTAAGCATTTACAACTGTTTTTCTATGGAACTGCTGGAAAAACTAGTCATTTAGTTTGCTTCCAAATACATGTTTCTCAAGATTACTTAAACGTTTTAAAATATCAAAGTTAGTCGCACCAGTACTTGGTGTTGGCTGTTTACGCATTTCATCTAGTTGTTTTTTTAAACGTTGATTTTCTTGACGTAATTCATCAATTTCTGCATTAAAGGCCATATAATCTTTAATAATAATATCAAGGAATTGATCAACTTCTTCTTGATTATAGCCGCGCATACTTGACTTAAATTCTTTATCTAGTATATCTTGCAAGGTTAATTGTACTTTTTGTTGAGACATATTTTCACCTCATTTACCAATGCTCATTATATTATATTTATTTTTTCAAAAACGAACACTTTTGTCAATTTTATTCGTTATAATTTATTATAACGAGTCTATAAAAATTTTTATTTAGTAATCTATTCCTATTATTTTTTGTTTTTTCTTCATATGTAGATACAAAGACTTAGATACTTATTCATAAACCAAAAAACAAGGGCTAACTCGCCCTTGCTTTTTACCAACAATGTTTTGGTCTTGGTGGACAGCAGCAATTCACATGTTGATGGCAAACTTCATTGACCACTGATTGAGTATGTGGGCAATAATGTTCATGTTTAAATAAATGTTTGTTTACTGTTGTTGTATGAGAAGGATGAATATGAGGAACAATTGTTGTTTGATAATTTGTATTTACAAATTGCTGAGTTGGATGAACAATCGGTGGTAATGTGTTCACTGGACCTGGTCCAAACGGCGCCATAAAACCTGGACCTGTAAATGGACCTGTTTGTGTCATTGGTCCAAAACCACCAAATTGACCACCAGCTGGTGTTAGATTTGGATTCATTGTTGACATAAATAATCCCCTTTCTACATAGTATTAATGTTCATTAATAAGCTATGTCGAAATGAGGATACATGTACTAATGAAAAGACCTATTTTTTGGTTAGTTGTCCACCAAATTTTTACATAGTCAAATGTACAAATAGTTGATCTTTATATACCGTAAATACAACTAAAGTTGCTAGAATAATAGTAAAGAAAAGGCACAAAACAAAACGATGCATATAAAAAACTCCTTACAAGTTTATGATATTACTATTTTTACTAAAAGGAGAAAAAAGCTCAAGATTAAATTTTTTCCAATCTCAAACCAATTAATGATTATAGCACTTACGCTTTATTCTTGCCATACGATGAAGAATATCTTCTTTAAATTTTATTAACTTCGAATCCATGGTCTTAATGCTTTTTAATTCATTTATGGCTAATTCACAAAAATACACCGCATCTTCATAGTCTTGATAATGATGTTCTAATAACTTTGAGGCTTCAATGCAAGCTTGAATTTTTAACTTTTCACGAGCACCCAATGCTACTTGTTTAAACGCTTTGAAAGATTGATCGATATGATTTATTTTCTTATATTCACGACCTAATTGGAGTAAACCTAGCCATTTTTCTTCATGGCTATTCTCACTTACAGCTTCCTCTAAGACTTCAATCGCCTTTTTCGTTTCTTTTAAAGAGGAATACCATTGACCGACTTGTAATTTTTCATTTTTACTTTGATCAACAACAAGACCAAGCAACTGAAAAGAAATATGGGTGTATAAAATGAGTAAAGAAAGTACATCCTCTTCATTATGTTCCATTACTTTTAATATGCCTTCTAACTCGTTCGTTTCAAGAAAATCAAAATAAATGATAGGTGCTAAATGACCTGGAACATCCTGATGACGTTCTATCCCAAGTATTTCTTTCTCAACAATCGATAATTTTACCGCTTCAAGTTCATTTTTCCATAGCCTTCTTGAGGCATGAAGCAAATCAAAATGACCGAAAGCCGGAAGCTTTGGAACGTGGTCTCGAATTAGTGTATGTCTCGTTTTCACTTGTGGCCAATCAAAGGCTTTACCATTATAGGTTACTAGCGTTGTATAGTCTACTGACCTTAGGAAACTATCATACAGTGGAATTTCAAAGCCTGCTTTCGGTAAAAAATGTTGTCTAACAATGACTTCCTCATCTTTTACAAATGCATAGCCAAGTAGAAATATCGTATTTCCTACGCCACCACCAAGTCCTGTTGTTTCGGTATCAAAGAAAAAGAGATCACGAGCTTGATATCCTTTCGATGAAAGTGGGTGATGAACATCAGCTGTTTGCCAAGCACCAACTGCCCGAATAAAGTCGTAAAAAGAATATTTTCCACGTTTTTCATAGATAGAGTACCGTTTCTCCTTTATTAAACAGTACTCATCATCTACAATATACGGTTTCACACCATGAGCTTCCCACTCTTTTAGACGAGGGATTTCGATCTCTTGTTGTTTAAGTTCTTCAGTTTTGGGAGAATCTTCTACTTTCAAATAATTTTCATATAGCTTAAGTTTATTTTTGATTTTCATCTCGATTACTCCAAGGAATAAAATGATCAATGATTTGAAGAGTATCCATTTTACCTGTTTTTGATAATAGATCCGTACCTATACAAGAAGGACATCCGATTTCACATGGACAATGTTGAATAACATTTCGTGCAGCCATTAATATTTCTTCATATTTTTCAAATATTGTTTGACTTAATCCAACACCGCCTGGGTATCGATCATAAAAGAAAATAGTTGGTTTTTCATGATTCTCTGATTTTACTTGAGGTACGACTAAAACATCACTCGGGTCTGACATTGTATAAATGGGTACAATATTTTTTAATGTATGAGACAGACCAATCATCCCTTGCTCAAGACGACTTTGTCCTAGTTCATGAAGCTCTTTATCGATTGTTAGCCAAGTGCTCGATGTGTGTAAAATTGCTTCAGGTAAATGTATTGGACCTGATCCAATGTTTTCATGAGTTTCAAATTTAATTTTTTTAAAAATAGTTGCCATTGCCGATACACTAACATCACCATAATAGATCGATACTTGATCTTTATGATTTTCTTTATCAACATCTAGAATTTTTAAGTTTACTGCTAAGTTTGCATCTGTATAATAGTCCACTTGCACTTCTCTTACAAATGCTTTTTTCTCTTCCCAATCTAGTTTTTCAACTTGATATTGGATTCCTTGATGCAGATATATGGCTTCGTCATGTAATAAGGTCATCGCACTAAAAGTATCCATCTCACCAATTACTTTTACATTTGCAATATCGGTTTGATCAACTATAACGACATTTTCTTGTGAAGCCGATCTTAAACTAATATTATGGGCTGGAAATGAATCATTCATCCAATGAAATTTCTTCCCACTGAACACTAAAACCTTTTGGTCAACTAAATAGTCTAATATATCCTCAATATCAATACCAGCAAAAGTTTCACCTTTTTGAAAAGGTAGTTCATAAGCTGCACATTTCAAGTGATCGACAAGAATAATCAGGTTATTCGGGTTTATTCTTGCTTCTTCAGGAGATTGTTTAAAAAAGTATTCAGGATGCTGAATAATATATTGGTCTAGTGGTGAAGAGCTAGCTACATAAATGATTAATGATTCTTTATTTCGTCTTCCTGCACGACCTGCTTGTTGCCAAGCACTCGCAATTGTGCCAGGATATCCTGTCATTATACAAACTTGAAGTTGTCCAATATCAACACCCAGTTCAAGGGCATTTGTACTAACAACACCGTATATTTCTCCGTTCCTTAATCCTTTTTCAATTTTACGGCGCTCTGTTGGTAAGTATCCTCCACGATAACCAGAAATAGCTTTTGGGCCAATTTTATCTTTTACTAGTTCTTGTAAATAAGTAAGAATGATTTCAACACGGACACGACTTCGCGCAAAGACGATGGTTTGAATTTTATTTTTTAATAATTCTCCTGCGAGTCTCCTAACTTCTAAAGTAGCACTCTTTCGTATATTTAGAGATTGATTAACAATAGGAGGATTATAAAAGACAAAATGCTTCTTTCCACTTGGTGCCCCATTTTGGTCAATCAATTCCATCGGTTCATTCGTAAGTGCCTCAGCTAATTCTTTAGGATTGGCAATGGTTGCGGATGTGCAAATAAAAATGGGATGACTTCGATAAAACTCACAAATCCGCTTTAACCTTCTTATAACATTGGCAGTATGGCTGCCGAAAACTCCACGATAAATATGTAATTCATCAATAATGATAAATTTTAGATTTTCAAACAAGGATACCCATTTTGTATGATGAGGTAATATTCCTGAATGAAGCATATCAGGGTTCGTAATGACAATATGTCCCGCTTTACGGATTTTTTGTCTAATGTTTGCAGGTGTATCTCCGTCATATGTATAACTATTAACCTCAATACCCGCTTCCTTTATGATTTCATTTAACTCTTCCTTTTGGTCATAGCTTAACGCTTTTGTCGGAAACATATATAAGGCGCGTGAATTTGGATCTTCCAGTATTTTTTGAAGAACAGGTAAGTTATAGCATAATGTTTTTCCTGAAGCCGTTGGAGTAACTGCTGTAAAATGTTTCCCTCTCATGGCAGATTCAAACGCCAACTTTTGATGACTATATAGCGATGTGATTCCCCTTTTTTCCAAAGCATTACGAAGACGAGGATCAATGGAATTAGGAAGTGGAAGTGTTCTTGCTTCTCTTTCATCAATAGTTTCCCAATGTGATATATGTTCTTTAATTGATGGTTCAGTTTTTAACCAATCTAAAATTTGAGATAAATTTTGCTTTCCTAGCATTTTACTCACCACATCTCGATTATTTACTACCATTATAAAGAATGAATGTTCGCATTCCAATATCATTTGTAAATTCGTTTCAATTTATGGGCTTATGCACAGTCGAAAGTTTATTTAGTTCATATATTATAGCGGAAAAATATAGACGATGCGAGGTGGGAAATGTGTCTGATCAACAACTTCCAAAAGAGCAAGATGCTGAAAAACCTGAACGCCTTTTTGATAATTGGTTATGGGGAAAACCATTTCAGCATATTACTATAGGAAATTTATTAGATAGTCTTGATCATTTATTTCGAACTTCCCAACTAAAGCCAGCCTTTAGAGTGAAGGTGGATGAGACAAAAGATTATTACGTTGTAACTGCTGAACTTCCTGGTGTAAAAAAAGAAAATATTCATATTAAAGTACTTAGTAATAGTTTGACGATATCAGTTGAAAAATACGAAAGCCAAACAATGACTGATGATATCAATAATAAGGTCGAAAAATCAGCTTCATTTGAAAAGGTTTCCCGTACAATCCCATTGTATCAACCGATTGACGAAAACAAAACGAAAGCAAACTACCAGAACGGATTGTTAACCATCAAACTAAAAAAAGCAGTAGGGAAGTCTATTCATATTGATGGTTAAGAAAAATACATGCAATAAATAATGACCTCACCCATACTCAATGAATGTCCATAGCTTCATTGAATTATCGTGAGGTCATTATTGTCATCTTGTTATACTTTAAACATTGAAGTAAAACCTTTGATTAATCCAGAAACTTGATTGACAACTCCAACTAACTGACCGGCAGTATTTACCATTTTGTTAATATCAAGTTGCCCATTCTGATTTTTAAAAGAATCTAAAATACTTGGTCTTGGCGGGACTAAATTGGCATGAAAAGGAGTAACAATCGTTTGATTTGGCATCAGAGAAGGCTTATTTTGATATACAGGATTAATTGGATTATCTAATAAGTTTTGTATATTTGGATAAAGGTGCGCAAAATCACTTTGATATTGAGATACAACTGGCAAGCCAGTCACCATTGGAGGAAAAGGACTTAAAGTATATTGGTCGGTGTATCCAAATGACTGATTCGGAAATGGACTAGCTTGTTGATGTAGCATAAACGGATATGGATGTACATAGGGTACTTGAGCGCGATATGGATCAAGTGATGAGAGTCCATTTAAATGCGACAAATACATGATCATTCACCCTCTCTAATAAACTCATAATAATGTATGAGTCCTATTAGGCGAAGGTGAATTCATTATTTCTTAGTATTTTTATTTACCTCGAATAAAACCTTTTCAAGTATATAATGAATAGAATGTACATGTTCCTTAAAGCGTTTATATGAAGTTTTTGGATAAAAAGCTTGTACAACGATTTCTTTAAAGTTCTCTTTTGCCGCTAATATGTTTGGAATGAAAATGTTTTTTGGCCGTTCAGATCTCACCCAGTCAGTCACTTCTTTTTCCCATTCATCTAAAAAAAGATGGACTTCATCCACAAAAGGCTTAACTGTTTGATAAAAATCGCCTTCAACACCTGATTGTTTCGTTTCTTCAAAAATGGCATCCGTTCTCGATAAATATTCATTCATTTTATTTGTTTTCTCTATAATTGACTCGATACTCATCAAACAATCACCTATCTTCAATTTCATTATTTCTCCAATATTCTCATTCAAAAATCGTACCATTAAAAGAAAAAAGTGTCCAAAGAAAATAGATTGTTTAATCAAACTATTTTCTTTAAACACATATTTATCTAAATCGCTTCTAAAATTTGGTATATACGAGGAATTGGAGCAGATTTATTTTTCTCTGAAAACTCTTCTTTCACTTTTTCAAGCTGCATTTCGGTAAACTTTATTTCTTCGTTTAGTTCCTCTAGTTTATGAGTTTTCTCTTTTTGTATCGTTCCTAGTAGGTGTTCCTCTAACTCATTTAATAGTGTTTCGATTGAGTTTATTTTATCGAGAAGTATTTCTTTATCCATCCAAGCCTTTTTCTCACTCATGAATAACCCCCCAATCCCTTTTTTTATAGTATTCTCATCAATTAATGCACTTCCTGCTTAACTGACAAAACTAGAAGCAATTCGGCAAAGAAGGTGGTCTTTTGACATATAAGTACTCTCCAGAATGTTTTTCTCGACATTGCAAATAATATCGTAAGGAGGTGTTAAGATTGAGTAAAAAGAAAAAGAAAAACCGTGGAGAGAATAAAGAAAATCAAGCATATACTCCTGCAGCGGAAGGCAATCCAAAATTAACTGGACCAAATCGACCTTCTACATAAAAGAGGAGGAGGCTTCCTCCTCTTCTTTTTATATGATTTATTTTTCCAAGTCACTCATTTAACAAAAACCAATTTTTAATAGAAATGAAAATTTCTATTTCCTTTTGTTTCTTTTTATACCATTTTGTTATAGGTTCTAGTTTTTCTAATTTAGGTGGTCCGAACCATTTTTCTTTTACTTTTCTATTCACATCCCATAGCTCCTCGTTCGATTTGGTTTGTTGAATAATTGGAAAGGCGATCCGTAAAAAAGGGGTTTTTCGAATGATATTTTCTTGAAAATATTGCTCATAATCATATCTTGACCCCGTATGGACAGTCCTTTTGGCGAATTGGATAAAGTCATCAAATACGTTTTCATGAAATAAAATAGCAGCTAACTTTTTCCCTAACTCAATACGTTCATCTAATTTTTGAAACTTTTCAACACTTGCCCCGTATAGTTCACCAGATAGCGTTGGAAATAAAACAATGCTATAATGCATAAGGTCGTTCATTTTATATGGCAAAGAATGAAAGATACGACGTTTAAAAATATCTTTTTCGATAACTGGTTTTTGGATGACATTTTGTTCATTGATAATTAGTGCGTAAAGAAGTCGTTGTTTATCTCGATTCTCCCAATAATAATTCCATTCTTTTTCCATAAATTTAGAAACATTAAATATTGATAACAAGTGAAACCATGGCTTATTAAATATCGTCGAATAGTGATAAAGTAGTAATTGAGGATAGGCATCCTGAAAGATAAGCCAATTAGACCTTTCATATGTTAAAAATAATTGTTTAGAATAAGATGGAGTAAGGAGATCTGATAGAGTATGACCTTTTAAGTCGCACATGTTCCATCCTGCATTTCTTGATACGAAAGCTGCTAAAAGTGCCCATTGGATATCAGGATATTGAAAATAAAAACGTTCGTAACATTGTGTTCGAGATATATTGTCTATATTACCTTTTAATACCTTTTTTTTTATCGTATTGATTAAGATATCTTCCTGGATGGTCATCACTCCATTCAAATTTATGAGGTTCGCAAACATTTAGAGGTGAATACAAATTGGAATTCCGTTATCCAAATGGAAAATGTGTCAATCATTCGACATCAACTCAAAAAGGAAATAAAACGAAACAAAACCGACTATTACAATATGGAAATCGTGGAATGACTCTTGAAGAAGACTTAAATGCATCTAATGACTATTATTTGAGTAATCGTATTGCGGTTATTCACAAAAAACCAACACCAATACAAATTGTTCAAGTAGATTATCCTAGTCGAAGTGCTGCGGTCATTAAAGAGGCTTATTTTAAAACACCTTCAACAACAGATTTCAATGGTGTTTATAAAGGCAGATATATTGACTTTGAGGCGAAAGAAACGAAAAGTGATACCTCTTTTCCATTAAAAAACTTTCATCCTCATCAAATTGAGCATATGAAGTCAGTATTAGAAAACGATGGAATTTGTTTTGTCATCATTCGCTTTTCCATTACTGAAGAAGTATATTTCCTTGAAGGAAAAGATTTATTACATTTTTGGGGAAGAATGGAAAAAGGTGGAAGAAAATCGATAACAAAACAAGAAATTCAAGAAGTTGGACATTTAATTCCACTTGGCATTAATCCTCGCATTGATTATATTAGAATAATAGATTCACTCTATTTCCTAACATAACTGGAAAGTAGTATTATAAATCATGCTGATTCACAGAAAGGGAGGTATGAATCATGAGTGAACAATATCAATCTCGTATACAAAAACGGGAAGCATTGAAGAAAAAAAAGCAATCAAAGAAACCAAAAAATAAATTTGCAGATATTGCTAAAAAGGTATTTTTAGTTTTAATTATACTCGGTTTTGTTGGTTTAGTTGGTGGTATAGCTACTTTTGCCTACTTAGTAAGTGATGCACCTAAACTTGACAGAGAACAATTAAAGGTCCCTGTTTCCTCCAAAATTTACGATAAAAATGGTGATTTACTAGTTGAGCTTGGGGCTGAAAAACGTGATATCGTTGAATTTGACGAGATACCAGACCTTGTAAAAAACGCAATAATTGCGACTGAAGATTCCCGATTTTTTGAACATCACGGGATCGATATTATCCGTCTCGGTGGTGCTGTAATTAGTAATATTACAGATGGTTTTGGTTCCCAAGGAGCAAGTACGATTACTCAACAAATTGTTAAGCTATCATTTCTATCTAATGAAAAGAAATTAAAACGCAAAGTACATGAAGCTTGGCTAGCCTATCAGCTTGAGCAAAACTTTACGAAAGAAGAAATTTTTGAAATGTATGTGAACCGAATTCATATGGGTGGTAGCATTTACGGGATTAAAAAAGCGGCAAAAACATATTTCGGAAAAGAATTAGATGAACTTACTTTACCAGAAGCAGCAGTAATTGCAGGGCTCCCGCAACGTCCAAATGCCTATAATCCGTTTGATAATCCAGATTTAGCAGATGAACGGAAAAATACAGTTCTTTATTTAATGAACATGCATGGTTACATTACTGATGATGAAATGAAAGCCGCTCAAGAAGTGAAAACCGCATCATTAGTTGTTCCTGAAGAAAAACGAAATACTACTGGGGATAGTAATCCATACGATTCCTTTGTGGATTTAGTGATTGATGAAGTAGAAGAGTTAGGATATAACATTTATACAGATGGATTAGAAATATATTCAACGATTGATCCGAAAGCACAAGAAAAACTTTATGAATTATTAAATTCAGAATCACTGTTTAATAATGATCCTGATATACAAGCTGGTGTCGTCCTGCTTGATACAAAAACTGGAGAAGTACGGGCTGTTGGTGGTGGTCGAAATCAAACGGTAAGACGTGGATATAATTACGCCACTGATATTACAAGACAACCTGGTTCTACCATAAAACCTGTTCTTGATTATGGACCAGCTATTGAATATTTAAATTGGTCGACTTATCAAATTATTGATGACTCCCGATATACGTATTCAGATGGAACACCAGTTAACAACTGGAATAAAAAATACGCAGGTCCTATCACAATGAGGCAGGCATTAGTGGAATCTAAAAATATCCCTGCATTGAAAGCTCTTCAAGCTGTTGGTCTTGAAAAAGCTAGAGATTTTGCGGCAAATCTTGGAATTCCACTTGAAGAAAAAATATATGAACCATATGCTATTGGTGGATTTTCAAAAGGAATTGCTCCAATTCACTTAGCTGGTGCATATGCCGCTTTTGGTAATGGTGGCATATACAATGAACCACATATAATTAATAAAATTGTCCTTGCGGATGGCTTAACTGAAATTAATTTACAACCAGAATCGAAAATTGCTATGAAAGATTCAACTGCATATATGATTACAAGTATGCTAACATCAGCAGTACAATATGGTACAGGTGCACAAGCAAAAGTAAGTGGAGTACAAATTGCTGGTAAAACGGGAACAACAAACTATACGAGTGATGAAATAAAAGAATATGGAGTATCTTCAACGTCCTCACCAGATGCTTGGTTTGCAGGTTATTCGACTAATTATACAGCAGCCATTTGGGTTGGACATGAAACGAAAAAAGAACCTGTTAAGGATACCCAATTACCGGAGAAAATATTCCAAAAACTGATGACTTTTATGCATAAAGGAATTAAGACGGAAAACTTTAAACAACCATCAAGTGTTGTTAGAGTAGGTGTTGAGAAAGGATCTAATCCGCCGAAGATTCCAAGTCCTTTCACTCCAAAAGATGAAATCATCTATGAATATTTTGTTAAAGGTACAGAGCCAACTGAAACATCCGATAAATATGATAAAGTTGTTCCAGTAACTAATCTAAAAGCAAAATATAATCAAAATAATAATACCATCTCTTTATCTTGGGACTATGATAAAATTGACAACGTGAAATTTGAAGTTTACGTATCTTACAGTGGTTCAAATGAACAATTATTAACCGTAACGGATAAAAAGGCTTTAAATATTGATCAAATTTCTCTTGGCATAAATTATAAATTTAAAGTCATTGCAGTTTACAACGATAAGAAGAGCGATCCAATTGAAGTAACCGTAGATTTATCCGACTTTATAGAAGACTTTAATGGACCAGGAAATGGTCCTGGAAACGGAAATGGTCCTGGAAACGGAAACGGTCCTGGAAATGGAAATGGTCCTGGAAATGGAAACGGTCCTGGAAATGGAAATGGTCCTGGGAATGGAAATGGTCCTGGGAATGGAAGCGATGATCCAGAAGAAACGGATGTTCCAATTGAAGATGAGATTATTAATGGTGTTAGGGATTTAATCAATAATAGATAAAAAGAAGAGCATCAAAATGAATGGCTAGACTCATTCATTTGATGCTCTTTTCTTTTTATTCGATTGAAGTCGCTCGGATTCTTTCATTCTTTTCTTTCCTTCTCGACATAGTGATAACAGTGGACACTCCTCGCATTTTGGACGCTGTGCCTTACAATGATATCTTCCAAAGAAGATTAAACGATGATGAGTTACCGACCACTCTTCAATCGGAACCTTTTTCATAAGAGTTTCCTCTACTTCAAGTACACTATCTTTCCAACGGCAAATTCCTAGACGTTTACTAACTCTTTCAACATGGGTATCTACGGCAATCGCTGGCGTCCCAAATGCAACAGAAACAACGACATTAGCTGTTTTCCTACCAACACCTGGCAATTCCATAAGTAAATCCCGATTATTAGGAACTTGTCCATCATATTGATCGATTAATATTTGACAAAGTTTTTGAATGTTTTTAGCTTTATTTCGATATAGACCAATTGAACGAATATCATCCATTAACTCTTCAAGAGGTACAGCTAAGTAATCTTCAGGCTTCTTATATTTTTCGAATAAATCTTTAGTTACTTTATTAACTAAAACATCGGTACATTGAGCAGAAAGCAATACAGCAATTACAAGTTCAAATGGGTTTCTATGATTTAATTCACAGTGTGCATCAGGAAACATCTCACCAATTTTATCTAGCACATAACGGACTTCCTTTTTAGATAACATTTTGACACTCCTTAACTCTCCAACCAATTGTAAAACGGGATTGCTTCACTTGACCGTTTATCTTCTGTAGGTTGCTTTTGTTTTGGTTTGCGGAATTTTTTGGCATATTCGTAGGCTTGTTCAACGGTTTGAACGCCATTTTTCTTCCACTCAAACAAAATACGATCTATATATCTAAAGTTCATTTTACCAGATATAACCGCTTCTTTTAATGCAGCTTTAATGACAGTTGGCTTATGGTGATCATGATCAATCCACATTGTTAACATTTCTCGTTCCATCGGTGAAAGTGGTCTCGCAAATTCTTGCTCGAATATAGAAAATAGAGCTCCCTCTTCATTTTTTTGTTGAACTTCTTCATCTTTCTTTTCTATTAAACTTTGAGAGTCTATTATTCTTTCCCACAAAGGTTTCAAGGAATATTTTTCATAATAGATTCCCGTTTCCGTATTCCCTTTAATAATAGATAAATATCCTCTATGAATGAGAGAACCTATCATTTGGGCACATTGTTCCACAGATAAGAGCATTCG
>Ga0180215_1001132_pt1 | contig 30404 bp, 26 predicted proteins | sample eDN3rd37CBELigBY_FD_128871 | JGI IMG/M metagenome (GOLD analysis project Ga0180215, IMG submission 128871) | Enriched backyard soil microbial communities from Emeryville, California, USA - eDNA 3rd pass 37_C BE-Lig BY (version 2) (version 2) | ecosystem: Environmental > Terrestrial > Soil >...
TTCCCGCGGCAACGCCCCTCCCCCCGCCGCCACGTTCCCGCGGCAACGCCCCTCCCCCCGCCGCCACGTTCCCGCGGCCACGCCCCTCCCCCCGCCGCCACGTTCCCGCGGCAACGCCCCCGCCTTCCGCTGCTCCTCCGCGCCCACATCCCTCCCCACCCGCCACGGGTCCGAGGCAGGGTTCGACCCCCTTCCCGCGTTTCCGCGGCAACGCGCGAGACCTGGTCCGCGTTGCCGCGGCGGCGCGGGGGGAGGGATGGGTCAGTCGCCGGCGGCGCGGAAGATCCAGGGGTAGGTGACGACGACCTCGCCGCCGCCCTCCGGTGCGGGGAAGCGCCAGCGGCGCACCTTCTCGACGATGCAGCGGGCGGCGGTGCCGTCGCCGAGGGTGTCCTCCGTGGCGGCGGCGCTGGAGACGGTGCCGGTGCCGCTGATGCTGAAGAGCACGGCCACCTTGCCCTGGAGCTCCGGGTGCTTCTGGAGCTCGCGCTCGTAGCAGTAGCGGATCTCGGCGCTCCGCTTCTCGATGTAGGCGCCGATCACCTCGCGGGAGAGGCCACCCACGACGGTGGTCTTACCGGGGATGATGCGGGTGGTGGACTTGCCGCGGCGGGCGAGGTCGATCTCTCCGCCGCCCGGGCCCCTGCCCACGCCGCCGGTGCCGATGTCGCCGAGGGAGAGGCCGGTGCCGCCGCCCCCCGGACCGACGCCGCGAACGCCGATGCCGGCGAGCCCGTGGGCGTCCCCGATGCCGCCACCCCGCAGACCGCCGAGGCCCTGGTTGATCCCGTTGCCGAGGCCCGTGCCGGAGAGGACGGCGTCGGCAGCGCCCCCGGCGGCGCGCAGGGCGCCGAGCAGGCCGGTGTCGCGGACGCGCGCCAGGTCGTCGGCCCGCCGCTCACCCGCGGTTCTGGAGCGGGCGGCGTCACGTTCGGTGCCGCGCTGGACGCCAAAGCGCCCCTCCTCCCGCGGCGCCCGCGGGGCGTTTTCGACGCGGAAGCGCCGTTCGGGTGCAAGCCGAGGCGGCTTCAACGCGGGCGTGACGGAGAAGGAGATCTCCCGCAGCGGCCGGTCGAAGAGGCGATCCTCGAGGGGCTCGGGTTCGCGGGGCGTGACGCCCACCACCGCGAGGAGGAAGCTGGCGCCCATCGCGGAGAAGGTGAGCGCCTTGCCGAAGGCGAGGTCGAGCCCCTGCCCGCGCCTGCGGATCCGCTCCGCCGGCGGGCCGAAGCGCAGCGCCACCACGAGCGCGCCGAGGCGCACCACCGCCCGCTCTCCCGGCGCCAGGCGCAGCGGTCCTTCCACCGCGGCGCCGATGCCACCGCACCACCGCTCCAGCCGCGCGGCCGGCGGCGCGCGCACCTCCGCGACACCGCCGGCGATTCGCACCAGCGGAAAGCACCCCTCGATCGCCGCGGCGATGGTGCAGCCGGGCGCGTCGCCGATGGTCACCTCGCCTGCGTCGAACTGGCCGGCGTCGAGGATCTGGTCCCCCCAGATCACCGCCAGCTCGAGCACCACCGCTCCCGTCGCGTTCTCCTCCCGATCGCCGAGCCACCAGCCGGCGGCGTCCTGGCCGCGAAGGCCGCCGAGGAGCGAGCGCTCCACCTTTCGTTCCGCTTTCGTCATGCCGTCTCCGTCGGCGCATCCCGGGGGGACGCGCCTGCGCAACCGGCGGAAGGCGTGCCTGCACGCCGTGCCGCCGCAGCCACCCGCAGGTGGCGTGGTCGATGGGTTGCGCTGCTCCGGAGCAGCGGGCGGCGAATGGCCACCCAACGGCTTGGACACCGCCCACGCGCCGCGGTTCCAGCGCGGAACGGAAGGTCAGGAACGACAGAACCCCGGCCGCCGGGGAGGCGTCGGGGTTCTCTCGTTCACCGGCAGGTGCCGGCAGGTGTTTCAACCGATCAGAACGTGTACTTCACGCGGGGCGCGATCGAGAGGCCGATCGCCTCGGTGCCCAGGAACATGCGACCGGCGATGTCGAGACCGAGCGAGAAGTGATCGAACTGGGTCGCCCACTCCGCACCCACGCCAGCGCCGATGGTGGGAACCGGGCTCTCCACGGTGAAGGCCCGGGGCTCGATGAAGCTCACGCCACCCAGGAGGCGCCCGGTGAGCATCAGGCGCGGCAGCACCTGGTAGCCGTAGAGCGCCGACGCCTCGAGCATGGTCGCGGTCCAGTTGTTGGAGAGCTGCCAGGGCTCGTTCGTCGAGGGATCGACGCCGCTGTCGCGGCAGGGCGTCTGCGACGTCTGGTCGTAGATGTCGCCATAGCAGGAGCCCGCGGAGGTACCCATGCCGACGCCGGCAGCCACCGCGACGAAGTGGTCGCCCTCGGCGTAGAGGTCGTAACCGGCGCCGAGGTGGAAGTACATCTGGGCATCGGACGGGCTCTTGCCCTGGCCACCCAGCGTGAAGAACGCGCCGAAGTCGGTCTCCGTGAAGAAGCCGCGACGGATCGGGGTGGGAACGCCCTGCATCGGGGTTGCCGCCTGGGCCGCCGCGGGCAGGAGCACCGCGACGGCGAGGGCGACCGAAAGAAGAGGCCGAAGAAGCTTCATGGCTTGCTTGGTTGCCTTCACCAGAGGTGGACGGAAATTACTCGCCAGCAGCGCGGAACACCCAGGGATACGTCACGATCACCTGGCCGCCGCCCTTCGGCTCCGGGAACTTCCAGCGACGGATGCGCTGGGTCATGCAGCGGGAGACGGCGCCGCCGGCACCCAGGCTGTCCTCGGTCACCGTCGCATCGGCCACCGCGCCGGTGCCGTCGATGGTGAACATCACCGAGACCTTGCCCTGCAGGTTGGGATCCTTCTGCAGCTCGCGCTCGTAGCAGTACTTGATCTCGTTCGCGTGCCGCGCGATCACCTTGCCGATGACGTCCTTGGAGAGACCGCCGACCACCGTGGTCTTGCCGGGGATGATGCGGGTCGTGCCCTTGCCCTTGCCGCCCAGGTCGATCGACCCGTAGCCGCCGCGGCCGCGCCCGCCGCCCTTGGTGCCGAGGCCGCCGAGGCCAAGGCCGGTGCCGCCGCCGCCGGGGCCCGTGCCGCGGGAGCCGAGGCCGCCGACGCCGTGGGCGTCGCCCATGCCCGCGCCACCCTGGAGGCCGCCGAGGGCGTTGTTGATGCCGGTGCCGAGGCCGCCGGGACCGAAGACGTTGGAGGCAGCGCCGTCGTCCGGGCCCATCGCGCCGAGAAGGCCGGCGGAGAGGACCTTCTTGCGATCCTCCTCGCGCTTGTTGGCGTCGACCTTGGGGGCGCCCTTCTTCGAAGGATCGGCGTCTTCCTTCTTCGCCTCCTTCTTGCCGAACTTGCCCTCGTCGTCCTTCGCCTTCGCCCCTTCCTTCATGCCGGAGAGGTCGAGCTTCTTCTTCTGGGGCTCGGGCGCCTTGAGGATCAGCTTGGTGAACCGGTTCTGGTTCTTGAAGAGGTCCTCGGCGAGGAGCTCGCCGGCGGGCGGCGTGACCAGCATCGCGGCGAGGATCACCGCGTGGGCCATCACCGAGATGGAGAGCACCTTGGTGAAGTAGAGGTCGATGCCCTCGAAGAAGCCCGTCTTCATCCGGGCCGCGGGCCTGGTGAACCGGACGACGAACTCCACCGTGCCCAGCTTGATCCGGGCGCGGTCGTTGAGACCGATCGTGGCGGTCGAACCGGCCTGCTCGTCCCTGCCGCCGCGGCGCACGACGATGCTGCCGCCAGCGGGCGCGGTCAGGTTGGCGCTGTCACCCGAGATCGCGGCGAGCACGTGGTTGTCCACGCCCTCGAGGTAGACCTGGAAGTGGTTGCCTTCGCCCCCGCCGATCTTGACCGAGCCGTCCCTGAACTGGATCGCCTCGATGATGGCGTCGCCCCAGATGAGCGCGATCTCGAGCGCGCGGTTGCCCGCGGTCGGACGTGCCTCTTCCGGAAGCTCTTCGTAGAAGAGCGAAGCGGCGCTGCGCCCCTTCAGCCCACCGAGAAGGGAACGCTTGCCGGTACCACCTGCTGCCTTGTTCGTCTCGATCATCTAGCCCCTCGTGGCTGCTGCACGTCTCGACTCGCGCGCGGCCTGGCTCGGTAGGGGACCGGTGGCGCCTCGGCGGCGCCACGGGTACCTCAGAGGTTGTCTACGCTCTTCTGCAGCTCGGGGAGGAAGTTGTCCCGCATGTTGATGAGGGACGTGAACGACGTCTTCTTGCGCGACATGTTGTACGCGCCCTCGGGCTTGGTCAGCTCGCCTTCCAGCGTCACGTCGTTGAAGTCGACGACGGTCTTCTTCTTGTAGACGACCTTGTCGGCCTCCTGGATGACGGTTTCCTGGGCCTGGGCCACGCCAGAAACCCCGAGAATTCCTACCGAAAGGAGCGCCGCCACCATGAAACGCTTCATCGCTTCCTCCGCGCCGATCCCGCCGCCAGGCGCCGGGATCGACCGAACCTGCCCACGGATGCCGCCCCGATCGACAACGGCGCGGCGCCGGGAGTTCCGATGATTCTTCCCGATCGTCGGAACTGCAAAACCACCCATTTGTAGGTCAGGCGGGCAGTCTACCCGCCCACCGACCCGATGCACAACCCCTACCCCGGGTCCGGCTGTGGGACCCGGGCAGGCGTCATTCCGCGGGGGAAGCGGCGGGCTCCGCCGCAGCCTCGTCACCCTCGTCCGCAGGCATCTCGCCCTCGGCGGGAACGGTCTCCCCCTCCCCGGGAGAGCCATCCTCCGCCTCGGGAAGCTCCTCGCCCTCCGGCGCCACGCCCTCGAGGAAGTCGAGGTCGCCCGCCTCGGCACCCTCGCCGCTGCGGATGGAGGGCTCGCGACGAGCCTCCTGCTCCTCCTCCTCGACGGCCTGCGCGCCGGCCTGGAGCTTCATGTCGATCACCTGGATCCGCTGCTCCGCCGTCTCGCGCCGCGGCAGGTTGCCGCCCTGGGCGAGGTAGGTCTGGAAGTACTCCTTGGACTTGTTCAGGTCCTTGAGCGGCCCGTAGTAGAGCTCGGCGAGGCCGAAGAGCGCCTCCGGGTGGTTGCCGCGGAGCTTCGTCACCCGCTCGAACGCCTTGGCCGCCTCGGGGGCCTTCTTCAGGCCCGCGAGCGCGTAGGCGCTCATCAGGTGGACCTCGTAGTTGTTGGGCTCGAGCGCCGCCGCCTTGGAGAACGCCGCCTCCGCCGCCTTGTAGTCGCGGAACGCGAGGGCGACGGCGCCGACGTTCATGTTGCAGCTGTAGCAGGTCGGATCGAGCTCCACCGCCTTCTGGAACTGGCCGAGCGCCTTGCGGCGATCGTTGTTCTGCAGGGAGATCATCCCGAGGTTGTTCCACACGCCGGCGTCGTTCTCGTCCAGCTTGCGGGCCTCGATGAGGACGAACTCCGCCAGGCGGTAGTTGCCCTGATCGTAGTAGACCAGGCCGAGGTTCTTGTACGCTTCGGGGTTCTTCGGCGTGCGGGACAGGAGCTTGCGCAGCGCCTGGATCGCGTCGTCGTACCGCTTGTCGAGGCGGTAGACCACCGCCACGTTGTTCAGGTAGTCGACGTCGAACTCGTTGGCCTTGAGCGCCTCCTCGTAGAGCTTCGCCGCGTCGGCGAAGGCGCCCCGCAGCCGCAGCACGCGGCCGAGGTTGAGGATGGCGCCCTTGTGGGCGGCGTCCGCCTGGAGCGCCGCGCGGTAGGCCTGCTCCGCGCCCGCGAGGTCGTTGGTCTCCTCGGCGATGATGCCGAGGTTGTAGTGGGCGTTGGCGAGGGACGGGTTCTTCGCCGCCGCCTCGGAGAAGGCGGCGCGGGCCGCCTCCCACTCTTTGGCGTTCATCGCCGCCACGCCCTCGGCGAAGAGCTCCTCGGGAGTCTTCTCCACCGGCTTGACGATCTCGGTCTCCACCGGCTTCGGCGGCGGGGCGCTGGCGCAGGCGGCGGCCAGCGAACCGGCGAGAACGGCCAGGAAAATCTTGCTCGTACGCATGTTGGTCGGTTCCCGTGGGGCGGGTGCTCGCGCACCCGCCCCGGATACGCTCGGCTACTTGGCCGCAGCCTCGTCGAGGATCAGCTTGCCGCTCTTCTTCTCGGGAGCGGGTGCGGGCGTCTCCTCGGCCTGGTTCTCGTCCGCCTTCGCGGTCTTCTCGCCCGCGGCGGCCTCCGCCTCCGCGGGCTTCTCCGCGTCGGCCTGGACCGCCTTGCCGTAGGCGGAGCCGAACGTGGCGTCCACGGTGGTGGCGGCGGGCGCACCGGAGAAGAACTCCGAGCCGGTGAACTTCACCTGCTGGATCTCGCCGTACTCACCCGGCTTGAACCGGTTGAGGGCGTCCTGCGCAGCGAGCGTGAACTCGTTGTAGACGTTCAGCTCGTAGGACTTCTGGAGCGCCGTCTCGTACGCCTCGATGGCCTTCTCCTCCAGCGGGAAGGCGCGGTTCTCGAGCTCGCTGCGGTACATCATCAGCTGCTCGAAATCGAGACCCGGCGGATCCGGCGAGTCGAGGAAGTTCCGGGCGAAGTCCTGGTACATCATGCCGATGCGGGTCAGCGCGGCGATACCCCAGTCCGCGGAACCGACGCCGAGGACGTCGGTGTAGGCCTTCTCCAGCTCCGGGGTCATCTTCAGCTTCTTCTGGAGCTGGGTCCGGAGGGTGCGGACGTTGTCGAACTTCACCGCCGTGTAGGCCTTCCACTTCGGCTCGAGCATCACGAAGAGCGAGTGGGCGTACGCGTCGATGTAGTCGATGTTCTTCTTGTCCGCGGCGGAGACCTTCGGGAACTCCTTGGTGCAGAGCTCGAACATCCGGTTGGCGTCGGCGGTGCGGCCGAGCTTCTGGAGGGCGAGCGCCTGCTTGTAGCGGGCGAAGAAGACGTTGCCCGCGGGAGCGGAGCGCTCGTAGTTCTTCACGAACTCGCCGAACGCCGCCTCCGCCTTGGCCCAGTCGCCCTCCTTCTCGCGGATGAGAGCGATGTTGAAGGCCAGGGTGTGGGCGGGGATGCCGTCCTTCACCGTGCTGTACCGCTCGATGTACTCGCGGTAGAGCGCGATCGCCTCGTCGTAGTGGCCGAGACCCTCGGTCCAGAGCGCGGCGTTGTAGAGCGCATCGGAGGCGCGGCGGGCGTCGTCCGGCTGCGCCTTGATCACGTCCGCCGGCTTCTTGAGGCTCGGGTTGCGCTCGCCGGCCTTCGCCCGGATGCCGACCTTCTCCTCCCACTCGTACGCGTAGCGCTTGTAGTAGGCGGCGGCCTTCTGGAAGTCGGCGGTCCGCTCGTAGAAGCCCGCGAGGGTCAGCATCGCCGGAGCCTTGTGCTCGCTGTCGGGGTACTGGGCGAGGATCTGCTCGCCGACCTCGATGCCGCGGTCGAGCTCCTTGGCCTCCTCGAAGATGATCATCGCGTAGCGGAGGGCCTGCGCGGCGAACTGGCTCTTCGGGAACTCCGCGACGAACTCGCGGAACTTGTTGGCGGCCTCGGCCTTCTTGCCTTCCTTCTTGTAGATGACGAGGTCGATGTACTTGTACTGCGCGCCCTCCATGATCTTCGCGAGATCCTGGGTCCACTTCTGGCCCGGGCGGGCGAGCTTCTTGTTCTCGTAGAAGGCGCGGGAGAGGCGGGCCAGGTCGTACCACTCCTCCTTCACCTCGAGGATGTTGAGGGAGAGGTCAGCCGCCTTCTGGGCCTGGGGATCGGTCGGCCACTTGAGGATGATCTCGCCGAAGCGGTTCGCCGCCTCGGTGAAGTGCTTGCGGTCGTAGTAGATGAACGCGGCCTTGTAGCGGACGTTGATCTCGTCGCTGTCGGGGATGCGCTCGTCCTTCGCGGCGATCTCGGCGTACCGGTCACACGCCGCGATCATCTTCTGCTCCCACTTCGGGATCTCTTCCTCGCGGGTGTCCTTGTCGATCGAGGAGGCGCTCACGCGCTTCGACTGCTGCGCGCGGCCCTTGCCCTTGTTCTCGTCGACCTTCTGATCGTCGCGGAGCCGGCTCCTCTCGAGCTCGCCCTTGTCGATGGCGATCAGCTTCTCGTAGGCGAGGATGGCGTTGTACGCGGCGGTCTTGCTGTACGAACCGTCCGGATCACGCGCGTAGACCAGCTCGTACTGCTCGGCGGCCTGCTCCCACTCCTCCAGGGTCCAGAGGATCTCCGCGTAGTAGAAGCGGAGGTTGTAGGCGTAGTCCGAGTCGTGGAACGAGTCGAGGTAGTCCTTGTAGATGCCGGCGGCGAGACGGTAGGTCTTGACCTCCTTCGTCTTCTGCGCCTCCTGGTGGTAATCGGTCACCAGCTCGCGCATCGCGCCTTCGGTCAGCTCGTAGGCGTTGGCGATCGCCGCCTTGTTGTTCTGGTTCGCCACCGCCCAGGCGGAGCCCGGCTTGTAGTTGGCGACCAGGACCTTCATCTGCTCGACCACCTTGTCGCGCTCGCGGAGGTCCTCGTACGAACGGACGATGTTCGACTGGAACTCGGGCGCGCGGGGATCGTTGGGCTCCTCGTCGATCAGCAGCGCGTAGGTGTCGATCGCCAGCTCCGACCGCTTGTCGCTGAAGTAGCGGTTGGCGAGACGGGCCATGTAGTCGCGGGCACGCTCCCGGGAGGTGACGCTCTTGTAGTACGCGTTGGCCTTCTGGACCTCGCCGAGCTGCGACCAGGTCAGGACCATGTCACGAAGGGCCTCCCACTTGAGGGCCACCTCGTTCTTGTTCTTCGACGCCTCGGAGCGGCGCACCACTTCCTGCAGGCGCGAGAGCGAGAGCTCGTAGTCGCCCGCGTTGAAGGCGCACCACGCGAGCTTGTAGAGGGCGAAGTTGTAGATGCGCGGCTCGTTGGGGCTCGACTCGAGCGCCTTCTGGTACGCCGCCTCCGCCTTCGCCAGCTCGTTGCTCGCGAAATAGTGCTCGCCCATCGCGACGTACGCGTCGCCGGCGAACTGCGAGTTGGGATACTGGGTCACCAGGTCGCGGTACCGCGCGATCGAGGCCGCCTTGTCACCCTTCTCGTAGAGGTTGACCGCCAGGGCGAAGAGGACCTCGTCCTTGCGCTGGTAGGTGGGCGAGTCCTTGAGGATCTGCTCGTAGAGGCGCAGCGCCTCCGCGCGGTAGAGCTCGGACTGGTGGTTGTTGATCTTCGGCTCGGCGCCGCAGGCGTCGAGGCCCTTCGCGTCCTGGCACTCCCGGAAGGAGGTCAGCTTCCTGTCGAGCTCGGCCCACTCCTGGAAGTAGTAGAACTTCGACTTCTCGATCCAGAGCTCGGCGAGCTGGAAGAGCGCGTCGCTCTTCTGCGGCCCCGGCTGGAGCCTGCCGATGATCGCCTTGAGCTGCTCGATCGCCTCGTCGCGCTTGCGGTCCGCCTCCGCGGTCCGCTTGCTCTCGTCGAGCTCCGGACGCCCGCCGGAGAACTCGGCGGGACCGGTGCGCTCCTCTTCCGCGGGAGCGCCGGTGGCGGCAGCGTTCTTCGCGTCGTCGCTGCCCTTCTTCGCCTGCGCAGCGGGGGCCGCGCGGACGACGCCGGGACCGCCGATGGAGACGAGGCTGACGGCAACCGTCAGCACACGAAACATGGACTTCATCTAGATCCTCCAGGACCCGCGCACCCGGGGCGCGCGGGAGCCAGGGACGAAAAGGGGGACGCCTCGAACGGCTACTCCTGCTCCGGCTGGGCGCAGGCGTTCTTCAGCGTGAACTGGTAGTAGCCGATCTCGTCGAGCCAGAACTCGTCCTGGAAGCTCCAGTACTCCCAGTCCTCGGCGGGGATCACCGGCCGCTCCAGCTTCTGCGAAGCCAGGCGCGCCTCGAACTCGGCGCCCTTCTCCAGCCGCTCCTTCTCCGCCTTGGCCGTCTCGAACTTGATGATGTCGGCCTGGGCGTCGAAGTGGCGGATGGTGGCGACCGCGTCCTCGAGGCGGCCGCGGACGAACTTGCCGGCAACGTTCTCGAGGATGTTCTTCTGCTGGTCGATCACCTGCACCATCTCGGCCTGGAGCGCGGTGTTCTTGAGAGGGCCGCTGCTGGTGAGGCGGGCCTTCTCGGCGTCGAGCTTCGAGATGTAGCGCTTGAAGCCCTCCACCCGCTTGTTGCTCGCCAGGTAGGTGTAGACCGAGCGCGGCAGCTTGGTGCGCTGCTCCGGCCGCGCGATGAGCGCCCAGTAGTACGAGAACTCACGCCCCTCGTCGAGCAGCGGCTGGATGCGCGGCGGCAGCGACGAGTAGTTCTGCGAGTAGATGTCGAGGGCGTTCTTCGCCTCGTCGTACAGGCAGGCGGTGTAGTAGATCGTCGACTTGAGGGTCCACGACTCCGGCTGGAACGCGCCGGCGAACTGCGGCGCGTGGAGCGCCTGGAGCGTACCGAGCGCCCCGCCGTAGTCCTCGTTGAAGAAGCGGGCCCAGCCGTTCTCGAAGAGCGCCTGATCCCAGTGCGGCGAGAAGCGCGGCACCTGCTCGTAGTACTTGACCGCGTTGGCGTAGTCGCCGAGGCCGTAGTAGGTCCGGGCCATGCCGAGGCGGGAGAGGTCGCGCAGGTCGGAGAGCTCGAGGTAGCGGCGCTGCTGGGTGTTCTTCAGCGAGAGCACCTCGTTGAAGTAGCCGAGCGCGGTCTGCGAGGCGGTCTCGAGGTCGCCCGTCTGCTGGCCGCGGGCGATCGCCACGATGCCGAGCAGGTAGCGGGCGCGGGCGTAGTAGCTGCTCTCGGCGGGGACCACGCCGAGGAACATCTCCGCGTCCTCGAGGCGGCCGGCGCGGTAGGAGACCATGCCGACCATGTAGTTGATCTTCTGGAGGTACTCGGGCCGGAGCCGCTGGAACTCCTCGTTGTACTCCTTGTCGAAGAGCGACGGGACGAACAGGTCGTCGTCGAGCTGCTCCGACACGTCCACGATCCCCTCGACCGCCTGCACGTAGAACGGATGTGCGGGGCCTTCCTTGAGGATGTTGGCGTAGGTGTAGAGGGCGCTCTGGTAGAGCCCCATCTTCTCGAGGGTCTGCCCGAGGTAGAACTCGGCCTTGGCACGGTCGGCGGTGGCGCCGCTCTGCGCGATGAAGTCGTGCAGGTAGACCGCAGCGCGATCGTACTGGGCGGCGTTGTACGCCTGGATGGCGGGCGTGAGGTCCGCCTGGGCGATGGCGATGCTGGGCACCGCCATCGCGGCGGCGACGAGCACGCCGGCAAGGGTCTTGGTCAGGTTGCGCATCATCTGAGTGCAGTCCCCGAATACTTAGAAGGTGTACGAGATGCCGCCGTACACGCCGACGTTGTTGAGGACGTCCGAGGACGGCTCCTCGATCAGGCGACGAGCCAGCAGGCGATCGGCGTCTTCCTTCGTGTTCCCCGCAGCCGACTTCTTGAACCGGGCCTGGTCGCACGACGCGGAGATCTGACCGCCGTTGGCCTCCTCGAGGGCCACCAGGTCCTTGAGGTTGCAGCCGTTGATGCTGTCGACCTTGGCCGTGTAGATGAGGTCCTTGACCTCCAGGCGGAGCACGAGGCTGTCGTTGAGGCGGACGCGGAAGCCGCCGCCGACCTGGCCCACGAACTTGAGGCCGGTGTCGCCGAAGGTGGCGCCGTGGATGCTGGCGTCGTTCTGGATCTGGACGCGGGTGCTGCCCACGCCGGCGCCCGCGTTGAGCACGATGCCGAAGCTGGCGAGCGTGTCGTCGAACCAGGCGAACTTGCCGTAGATCGGCGTCACCTCGAAGCCGCCGGTGGCAGCCCACTGCATCGTCAGCGCGGAGGCGGCGGGGGCCGCCTGCTGCGACGTGGAGATGAGCTGGTTGTTGAAGTCCGTCTGCTCGTTTACGTAGAAGTAGGTGCCCATCACCTGCAGCGCGAAGTTCTCGTGCAGGTGGTAGAGGTACTGGGCGCCCGCGCCGAGGTGCGTGGTGAACTTGCCGTTCATCTGCGCCACGGCGGGATAGAGCACCACCTCGTGCTTGCCGCCGTCCGCCACGCGCTTGCGCTGGACGGTGTGCAGCTGGAGGTTGTTCGAGTCGACGGTATCGGCGACGCCCTGGAAGCTTCCCAGGGTGGTGGCACCGTTGCTGGAGGGCGCCGCGGGCACAGCATCTTCCTGTGCGGTCGCGAGGGCCGGGAGCGCCGTGGCAAGAAGCCCGGCGACGATTCGAATCGCGGAAGTCTTCATCGGTAGGGCAGCTCGCTTAGAAGACGACGGAGGCGCCGACGTTGAACATGAGGACGTTGGTCAGGCCGGTCTCGACCGAGCCCGCCTTCGGCTCGGAACCCGGGGCCTCCTGCTCCGCCTCGGAGCGGCGGAAGCCGACGCGGTACTCGTCCGGATAGACCATGTCGAAGAGCTCGAGGCGCAGCAGCACCAGGTCGCTGAGGAAGAAGCGGAGACCACCGCCGGCAGCAGCCGCCCAGGTCGCCTTCGAGTCCTGCAGGTACCCGCTTCCGTCGCCGCCGCACTGCGCCGGCCGGTTGGCGGCGCCATCGCCCTCGGGCGGGGTCACGCCGTTCTGGCAGTAGACCAGCGACTCGTGCTTGAGGCCCACCGCGCCACCGCCGGCGGTCAGGTACGCCTGGAAGTGGATCGGCACCTCGGTGACGAGGTTGAGCTTGCCGTAGATCGGCGTCCACCGCGGCATGAGCAGCGCCTGCCACTCCATCCGCCACATGTCCTGGAAGTCGTCGGTCTCCTTGACACGCTCGCCGGCGCCGAAGGGGTCGATGCCCTGGATCTTGTCGCGCGCCTGCTCGCCCACGTCCGTGATCGAGCTGATGGCGAAGCCCGGACGCAGCTCGAGGGCCCACGTCTCGGAGAAGTTGTAGGCCAGCCCGAGCTGGAAGTTCGTGTGGCTGGTCAGCCGATTGGACAGGGAGAACCCGACCGTCGGCGTGACCTCGAACTTCTGCCAGGTGGTGTACTTGCGGTTGCGGACGACCACGCGCTCCACCACGTCGTCGGCCCGGGCGAAGTCCGGGACGACCACCGCGGCGACGAGCAGGGTGGCCAGGATTGTGAGCAGGCTCCGGTTCACAAGTCTTTCCATGGAGAGTAGTTGCTGCCTCGCGCCTAAGTCACCGGCACATCAATCGTCGTCCCCCACGTCGACGTCGTAGCAGACCTCGATCGTGTGGAGCGGCTCGGGAATCGACCGACCGCTGAAGCGGACCACGTTGCGATGGGTTCCGCCCGAGCAAATCACATGCTCCCACCCTTCTGGAAGCCCCCCCGGTACGTGGCGGGCACAACGCCCCCGCACGCACGCCGGGAAGTCATCCGGACAGGAAGCGGCATCGTCGCACAGAATCGGATCGTTCGGCACTACCACCACGTCGATCGTATTGCAGATCGGCATCCGACCCAGTGCGAATTCGCTGCGGAGGCCGGAGGCGCCGAGCCCCAGCTCCGCGAGACCGGCGGTGTAGTCCGCCGCGCAGATGCTCACCGCGGCGCCCCCCGTCGCCCGCGCCAGCTCCGCGTACCGCGGCGCGTGGAAGGCGCAGGCGGCGCCCTCCCCTCCCGCCACCGCGCAGGGCAAGGCGGGGTCGCTGGTGCAGCCGACGTAGGTGCGGCCGGTCTCGTCGTGAAAGTCCAACTCGTCCTCTTCCGTGGCCACGATCGCGCCGACGCGGACCCAGGACTCGTTCCCGAAGCCCTTGAGACCGCGGAAGAAGCGCGCGTAGTAGGCCACCGAACCCCAGGCGGGCGAATCCTCGCACTTGCACGACGGGCCTGCAAGACATGGCTCTTCGTCCACGTAGGGTCCGCACGAGGAGTCCTCCTCGTCCGAGACGAAGATGACGGAGAGCGCCGCGTCGGAGCGGAGGAAGCCGTCGTTGTACCCGCTCCGCAGCGGCTCGGAGAGCGCCAGCGTCGCGGCGAGGAGCCCCTTCTCCACGGGGCTCCCGTCGGTGCCGACGCGGACCAGCTCGCGGAAGGCGTCCTTCGCCTCGTCGAGGGAGCCGCCGCCCACGTTGCAGCGCACGCCCTCCCCCGTGGGCCAGCACGCGATGAACGGCTCGTCGGCGCCCTTCGGCCGCTGGAGCCAGCCCGGGCCGATGCCCGCCGCGGGCACCACGCGATCGACGTCGGTGGTGATGACGCCGAGGTGGAAGTCGGCGGGCGGCTCGGCGCCGGCGAGGGCGTCGATCGTGTCGCCGAAGTACACCGCCAGCCTGGCCTGCACGTCGCGCATGGAGGCGGAGCTGTCCACCACCCAGAGGACGTCGACCTTGCGGTGCGGCTCCTGGCGGAAGGTGTCGCAGCGGTGGGGCCGGCTCGGCCGGAGATCGCCGACGCCACCGTTCTTCTCCTCCACGGCGGGAGAGCCGACGTCGGCGGTGGGCTGGCCGCCGACCAGCGAGAAGTCCTCGCGCGGCGTGCGCAGCGGCGCGTCCTCGCCACAGGCGAGCAGCACACCCGCGGCGGCGGCGCCGGCGGCCGCCCCCCGGACCGCGCGCACGACGTCCCGCGCGGGGCGCGCAGGGACACGATCGTGGGCGGAGCGGAGCAGCGGCATGCCGATCCCTTGGGAAGGACCCGGTGGGCTCAGGTTGGGGAGGGCGAATTTGCTATCACGTCCCCTCCGGTGGTTCAAGCAACCACCTGGCCCGCCGGACGACGATGCGGCGCTTTTCCCCTTCCCCCGGGGCGGCGCGGTCCACGACGCGGCGCGTGATACGTTTCACGTGCTTTTCCGGCCCCGCCTGTCCCTCCGCGCGGGCTCAACCGGATGCGACGGTGGGGGGCAGGCAGACTTCGCGCTCCAGCCCGTCCACGGTGACGGTCCAGCCGCAGCTCCAGGTGGCGGGACAGTCGGCGCTGGTGTCGCAGCGCCTGGTGCAGACGTTTCCGCTCTGCTTGCGGATGCAGAGCTGCTCGCTGCAGGCGGCGGGGCCGAAGGTGCAGTCGGATCCCACGGCGCCACCGCCTGCCGGGAAGCAGACGCGGATGAAGTCGTCCGGGCCGCCGCCCTCGTGGCGCGCCTCGCTGCAGACGAACGAGCCCGGCGCGCCCGACCGAGCGTCGCAGTCGGCGGGCCCGGTGCAGGTGGCGGTGCAGAGCTGCGCCGTGCCGATGTCGAGGCAGATGCCGTCCTGGCAGGGCGGCCGGCCCGCCTCGCAGCTGTCGCCGAAGAGTCCGCCCGCGGGGGCGCAGACGCCGCCGGAGGGACCGGGCGGAACGGAGCAATCCCAGGCCACCCTCTCGCCCTCGTCCACCCGCGCGCAGCAGCGCCACGAGCCGCCGCAGTCGGCGTCGTCGTCGCAGCGCGCGCTGCAGAGGCCGTCGTCGCCGTCGCGCAAACAGACGCCGGAGAGGCAGCCCGCGGCGCCCCGCGCGCCGCACGGATCGCCGATCCAACCCACCCCGCCGCCGCAGGTGCCGCCGGCGGGGATGCAGAGCGTCTGCCCGCCCACGGGGAGGCAGTCGAAGCCGGGGCCGGCGAGGGCCACGCACTCGTCGCGATCGGCGCAGATCGGCGCGCAGAACGACTCGCCCGAGGCCTGGTTGGCGACGCAGCGCGACGGGATCACCGTCCCCGGCAGGGCACAGCCGTCGTCGTCGGCGCACGGCGCGCACGCCCTGCCGTCCACGGCGGGGACGCACGAGTTGCGATCGCAGAGGTAGCCGGGCGGACAGGAGCGATCGTCGCTGCACCAGCCGGCGCACGAGCCCGCGTCGGGGACGCACTGGAACGGCCCGTTCCCCTCGCCCGAGAGATCGCTGCAGCGAAAGCCGTCGGGGCAGGCGCTGACGCAGTCGCCGCCGGTGCAGGCGGGGTTGCACGAGAGGCCGCAGACCCGCTCGCCGGAGAGGAAGTTCTTCACGCAGAGGTCGTTGCCGTCGCCACACTGGGCGTCGCCGGTGCACGGCGCGCACAGCGGCCTGCCGCCCTCGCACGTGCCCGACGCGGGCACGCACAGGCACCTGCCGCTGCTCCACTCCGCGACGAGGCCCGCGCCGCACGCCGCCGCGCCTGCGGCGCACGGCTCCGCGCAGAAGCGCTCTCCCGTGGCGGGGGAACGGAAGCAGACGCCGTCGCCGCCGCACTGGGCGTCCGCGTTGCACGGCGCGCAGGGGCCGCGGCGCACCGGGATGTAGCAGGTCCCCGCCGCCACGTCGCAGCGGTGGCCGGTGGGGCACTCCGTGTCGTCGGCGCAGCGGAAGCCGGGCTCGCACCGCGCGCTCGTCCCGCCCTGCTGCACCCTGCAGGTGAGCGAGGCGGGGCAGTCTGCGTCGGTGATGCAGGCGTGGGTGCAGATGCCGACGCCGCCGCCGAGATCGAGGCAGGTCGCGTCGGGCCCCTCGCAACGCTGCGGCTCGTCGGGATCGCAGAGCGCGCCGGCGCCGATCGTGCGCGCTTCGTTCACCTCGCAGGCGAGGGCGATCGGGAGCAGGAGGAGCAGGAGGCGGCGAACCAGCGGCATGCGAGCCCCAGTTCTACGCGAGGCGCGGGGGCCCTGCCAGCAGCGAGCGCCGAAAACGGCAGCGGCGGCCGCCGGAGGGACCGGGGCCGCCGCCAGGATCATCCACGACGGGACGCGCGCTCAGCCGCGGCCCTTCGAAGCCTTCATCGGGTTGATCGGCTTCTTCGAGGTGACCACCACCTTCTCCCGCGGCGGCTTGATGGCCGGGCGGAGGACGAGGAGGCCCTCGTTGTGGCCGGGGACCGCGCCGCGGATCAGGAGGAGGTTGCGCTCCTCGTCCACGCCCACCACCTGCAGGTTGCGGACGGTGACCCGCTCGACGCCCAGGTGACCGGGCATGCGCTTGCCGGGGAAGACGCGGCCCGGGGTCTTGCGCTGGCCGATGGCGCCGACGTGGCGGTGGTACTCGTGGGTACCGTGCGAACCGCGCGCGCCCTGGCCCGCCATGTTGTGGCGCTTCATGACGCCGGCGAAGCCCTTGCCCTTCGAGGTGCCGGTGATGTCGAGGTAGGCGCCCATCCCGAAGATGCCCGCGCCGTAGGAAGCGCCGACCTCGAGGCCCTGCGCGTCGGCCTCCTTGAGGCGGAACTCGCGCACCCAGCGGGTCGGGGTGACGCCCAGCTTCTTGAAGACGCCGAGCTCGGGCTTGTTGAACAGCTTCTCGCGCTTCTCGCCGTAGCCGACGCGGAGGTTGACCTCGCCATCGGCGACGGGCTTGACGCCGAGGACGACGTTGGGGCCGGCCTTCACCACGGTGACGGGGACCTGGTCGCCGTTCTCGTTGAAGATCGAGGTCATCCCGATCTTCTGACCGAGGAGGCCCTTGCCACGGAACTTGCCCATTCGTTTTCTCCGAGAGGTTCCCCGCGGGCGGGGAACATCGTTCTGGGTTACCCCCGCCGGCGGCTGGCCGGACGGGGACGCGCACCTTAGGCGAAACACCCGCGCCGGCGCAAGCGCGTTGCCTGCAACCCGGGCCGGAGATGGGCTCTTCCGCCGCTACTGGGCCGCCGCCCGCGCCTCGCGAGCGTAGTGGAGGGCGAGGGAGCGGGCGAGCTCCGCCGCGTGCCCCAACCCCTCCACCGCGAGCCGCTCGAGGAGCGCGCCGGTGTCGGGGTCGCCCAGCGCGGTGGCGAGGCGGGCGATCCGCCTGCACCGGGCGGAGAGGGCGTGGGCGGTGGCGAGATCCGCCCGGAGCAGGCGCGCCACCTCCACCGCGGGGGTGGGCAGGACGTGGGGGAAGAGGGGCGGCGGGGCGCCCTGCACCGCCGCCACCCGCGCCCCCACCCGGTCGCGGAACTCCGCGCGGGCGGCGGCGATCGCCAGCCACCGGGCACGCAGGATCGGATCCGGGGACCGGCGCGCCCTGCTGGCGCCGAGCTCCGCCGCGTGGGCCAGGGCGCCGTGCACGGCGAGGAGCTCTTCCAACACGCGCTGCCGATCGTCCGCCATGGATCCCTCCGACGAGAGGGGAAGGTGGCGGCTGGCCTCCCGGGGCGCAAGGACGGGGGGCGGCTCCACCACCTCGCTCCACCGGTCGGAGGGCGCGAAATCGTCGGGATCCCGCACGGAGCGGATGGTTTCGGGACGAAGCGGGTGTTATGGACCGGCCATGACGCGCCGTCCCCTCGACCGCCCCGCCCTCCAGGCCCTCGTCCTCGCCGCAGGCGCGGGGCTCCTCGGGCTGGTGGTCAACGCGGCGCGCCCGGACGGGATCGAGCTGGGGCGGCCGGTGCTCGCCGCCTCCGGCACCGGCGCTGCGACCTGCGCGCCGCCGACCGGCCAGGGGGCGGCGGAGATCGAGCTGGCGGAGGCGCGCTCGCTCCACGCGGCGGGCGCCGCCTTCGTCGATGCGCGGCCCGCGGGGAACTACGCGGTGGGCCACGTGCCCGGCGCCTTCCACCTGCCGTCGATGGGGGAGCACCCGGACGGCCCCGGGGTGATCGCCGCGCTGCGCGGCGCGGCGACCGTGGTGGTCTACGACGACGGCGCCTCGTGCGCGCTGGCCCGGCGCCTGGCCGATCGGCTGCTCGCCGAGGGGCTGGCGGACGTCCGGCTCCTCCTCGGCGGCTTCGATGGCTGGCAGGCGGCGGGAGAGCCGGCGGAGTCGGGGCTGTGCGAGGCGTGCGAGACGGTAGCGGGAGGGAGCGAATGAGGACCGTGGTGCTGCTCGCGCGGATCGCCCTGGGCGCCGTCTTCCTGTACGCCGGCGCGATCAAGGCGTTTGACGCCCGCGGCTTCGCCGACGACATCGCCAACTACCAGCTCCTCCCCGGCCTGCTCGTCCCCACGGTGGCCGCGGCCCTCCCCTGGGTGGAGATGGCCGCGGGGCTGTCGCTGGTGCTCGGCCGCTGGAGCCGCGGCGCCGCGCTGCTGGTGGGCGGGCTGATGACGGCCTTCACCCTCGCCCTCCTCCAGGCCTTCGCGCGCGGGATCGACCTCACCTGCGGCTGCTTCGGCGGCGACGCGCCGGCGGACTGGACCACGCTGGTGCGCGACCTCGTCCTCCTCGCCGGCGCCGCCTTCGTCTTCGCCTTCGACCGGTGCGGCGCGCGTCCCGAAAAGGCCGCCCCGGCGATCTGAGCGGCGATTCCCCTGCCCCGGGGGGAAGGCCGTTTCCCACCCGCGCCCCCGCCCTGCCCTTACGCTTCGGCGCCGGCGTTCCCACCCTCCCATCGACGGCAGGCCCGGCGCTTGCTGTGGGCACGGTGGGAGGCAGCGATGACGGGTCGACTCACCGAGGGATTGTCGTTCGAGTGGCGTGCAGAGCGCCACCTGGAGGCGCTGCTGGAGCAGCTCGCGGCGGAGGACCCGACGCCGGAGCAGGCGGCGCGCATCGCCGAGCTGGCGGCTTCCGCGCGGGCGCGCCGCACCAGGCTCGAGCGGCGGCTGCAGGTGCTGCGCGCGCCGCCGCGCCTGGCGCCGGTGCCCCACCCGATCGATCGCTACGACGAGGGGCTCGAGGTGGCGCTTGCGCTGACGCGGGCGGCGGCGGATCGCTACTCCGCGCTGGCGGAGCTGGCGCGGCGGCTGGCCGATCCCGAGTCGGCCTTCTCCTGCGAGCTCAACCGGATTGCAGCGGAGGAGGCGGCGATCCTCCTCGACGGCATGCTCACCGCCGCGGTGGAGCGCTCGTTGCGCGGGGAGAAGGCGGCGGTCTGATCGCGCCCGCGGCGGCGCGTCCTCCATCCGCCCCGCTTGCGCGGGACCGCGTGGAGAACCGGCGCGCTCGCGCGCCCGAGACGAGCTTGCGTCTGCTCCGCCTCCGGCGGAGCGAGCCGCCGCTTCGCGGCCGCTCACCCCACCAGCCGCTCCACCAGCCAGTAGGCGCCGAAGAAGCCGATCAGCGCGGAGAAGCCCGGCACCGCGGTACGTGCGTACCAGCTCTGGCGCCGGGCGAGGAGGAGGACCGGCGCCACCGCCAGCACCACCGCGAGCTGGCCCGCCTCCACGCCGAGGTTGAAGCCCGCCAGCGCGGCGCCGACGCTCCCCTGCCCCAGACCGAGCTCGCGGAGGAGGCCGGCGAAGCCGAAGCCGTGGACGAGACCGAAGAGAAAGGTGAGCCACACCCTGCCCCGGTGGCCCCTGCGCACCAGGTTCTCCACCGCCACCACCACGATCGACGCGGCGATGAGCGGCTCCACCACGCTGGCGGGCAGATCGATCACGCCCAGCACCGCGGCGCCCAGGGTGATCGAATGGGCGACGGTGAAGCTGGTGACGAGGCGCGCCACCTCGCCCACGCCGCGGGCGACGAGGAGCAGGCCCGCGAGGAAGAGGAGGTGGTCGAAGCCGGTGAAGATGTGCTCGACGCCGAGGACGAAGAAGTGGAGGAAGCCGCCCTGCCCCTGCGGGCGCAGCGCGATCTGCGGCTCGCTCGCGTCGGCGACGAAGGCGTGGATCCGCGCGCCGAAGCGCGCCTCGCCCACCACCCTGTGGCCCCTGGGCAGGGCGTCGAGGTAGCCGAGGGCCAGGTCGAGGGCGTCCTCCACCGGCGCGGCGCAGCGGAACGTTCCCGCCACGCGCACGCCGCCCAGGGGATCGAGGCCCACCGTGGCGGGCCCCCGCGCGCAGGCGCCCGCGGGGATGCCGACGCCGATGCGCTCGAAGGAGCCCGCGACGATCCGCTCGCTGGCGCGCGCCACCTCCGCCTCGTCGAGCGCGCCGTCGCCGTCGCGATCGAAGGAGCCGAGCTCCTCCGCGTGGAAGGCGACGGCGACGTCCACCTCCGCGCCGCGGACGTCCACCTCGACGAGGGAGACGCCGAGGTTGTGCGCGGCGGCGATCGAGGGGACGAGGAGGAGGAACAGGAGCGGTACGGAGCGGATCATCGAGCGCAAGGGTAGCAACCCCGCGCCCCGCCGCCACCCCGCGTTCCTGCCCCGCCTGCACGGGACCGCTTCTTCGCCTCCGGCGGCGCTCACTTCCCCTGGATGGCGTGCTCGGTGGCGCAGAAGGGGCAGTGGATCGCGCCGGTCCACGAGTCGCGCACCTTCACGTCCTCGCCGCAGCAGACCATCGGCACCACCCGCATGTCGTCGGGCTCCGCGCGCACGGCGAACCGGAACGGGGCGGGCGGCACCGGCAGGAAGGTGAGGTTGGGATTCTGGCCGAGGGTGCGCTCGATGTGGCGGAGCTGCTCGAAGCGGATCTCCTCGCCGAGCGCCGCCGCCTTCCGTGCGAGGAAGAGCCGCTGCTCCTCCGTCCAGAAGGTGTCCGCGTCCGCCTGCACCGCGCAGTACGGGCAGGTGCGGAGCGCGGTGCCCGGGCGCACCTCGTGATCGTTGACGTGGGGCAGCTCGGCGCCGAGCCGGCGCATCACCAGCACGGCGTCCTGCTCGCTCCAGCGGAGCTTGAACTGCCTGTGGCAGGTGGCGCATTCGCGCCGGAGGAAACCGCGGCGATCCAGCGGGAGTTTGAGCTGCTCTTCGAAGTGGGAGATGGCGATCATTCGCGCTTCCTGCTCCGCCGGCTAGGCCAGCCGGTCTCGCCGCAGCACCTGGGTTGCGATGGTCAGGAGGAGATGGACGGTCGCGGCGTGGAGCCAGGCAACGAGGTGCTGCGCGGCGACGAGCCCCACGATCCACAGCGCGAGTACCATGGTGATGGTCGCCACCCGCCCTCCGTCGTCCGTGCGCCCGAGCGCACGCGCCGCCGCCCGGAGGTGAAGCTAGGGAGCGGCCGGGCGGCAGACAACGTTCCGGAGCGCCGCTTCTCCTGGTGGGAAAACCGGTCGCCACCCTCGGAAAGCCGCTCCCCTCTCGCCCCCCGGCGGCAGCCGACTTAAGGGCGGGCGGCTGCGCGGCCGGCACGATCCCTGCCATGGACGCCTCCCGTTTCCACGGAGGCGGCGATGGCGACGAGGCTCTCGACGATCGGGGCGGCGGCGGCAGCGGCGCTGCTGCTGGGCTGCTCCCTGGCCGGTCCGCTCGGCGCGGCGAAGTCCGGCGAGGAGGACGAGGTGGCGCGGCTGCGCGCCGAGGTGGCGGCGCTGACCGCGGCCCTGGAGGCGGCCCGGGAGGAGCTGGCGCGGGCCCCTGCGCGGGAGGAGATCGAGCGGCTCGAGCGGCGGCTCGCCGCGCTGGACGACGGCGCCTTCGACGAGGCGGTGGCGCTGGGGATCGCGCGGCGCTTCGAGGAGGCGGAGACCGGGCTCACGCCGGAGGGCGATCGCCGGGCGGCGGCGGCGGTGGTCCGGTACGCGCGGGCCGCGGGGCTCGATCCCCTCCTGGTGGCGGCGGTGATCGAGGTGGAGTCGACCTACCGCGCCTACGCCGTCTCGCCGGCGGGGGCGATCGGCCTGATGCAGGTGATGCCCGCCACCGGCAGGTGGTTCGGGGAGAAGCTGGGTAAGCCCGTGCACGATCGGGCGCAGCTCTTCGATCCGGAGCGGAACATCGAGCTGGGCGTGCACTACCTGGCCGAGCTGCATCGGCAGTTCGGCAGGCTCGACCTGGCGCTGCTCGCCTACAACGCCGGTCCGCGCCGGGCGCGGCAGATCGCGCGGGGGCCGGAGGAGCGGCTGGCGCGGTGGCTCGAGGGCTACGCGGGCAAGGTGATCGCCACCCACCGGCGGCTGCAGGCGCACGTGGCGTCGCGGTAGCGCCGCTCAGGTCCCCTTCAGCTCCGCCAGGGCGGCGTGGATCGCCTCCGCCCGGAGGGGGAGCGGGAGCGAGCGGAAGTTCGCGCCGGGCGCCTCGCCCAGGTAGATGAGCGGGATCTCGCCGAGCCCCGGCTCGGCCCGGAAGACGTTGGGCGCCTCCGGGAAGGTCGACTCCACGAAGATCGCCTCGGGGAGGAGGAGGGTCGCCTGCTGCACGCCCTCGCGCAGGGTGCGGGCGACGGCGAGCCGCTCCGCCCCCAGCGCCCGGGCGAGGCCGGAACCGACCGACTCGTCGCTGCACAGCGCGAGGAGCCGCGGCTTGGCGCCGGCGCCGTCCCGCACCGGGACCGTGAAGACGAAGCAGGTGCCGCCCCCCTCCCGCGCCGCGGCCCAGATGGCGCCGCCGTGCTGCTCGACGATCTCCCGGCAGATGGCGAGGCCCAGCCCCAGCCCGGAGCTCGCGCCGCTCTTGCGGTAGCGCTCGAAGACGAGGGGGAGCTCCTCCGCGGGAATGCCCGGTCCGCGATCGCGCACCTCGACGCGCACGTGATCGGCGGCGCCGGCGAGGCGGACCTCCACCTCCACCTCCGCTCCTGCGGGCGAGTGGGAGATGGCGTTGGAGACGAGGTTCTCGAGCACCTGGCGCAGCGCGCTCCCGTCGCCATCCGCCACCGCGGTGGCGTCGCCGGTGGCGACCACCCGGACGCCCCGCTCGCCCACAGCGTCCTCCGCGAGGCTGCGGGCCACCGCGGCGAGATCGACCGGCTGGCGGGTGGCGGCGACCGTGCGGTTGCGCCCCCGCTCCAGGATGTGCTGCACCAGCTGGAGCAGGCGCTTGCCCTGCCGCTCCACCGCCTCGGCGGAGCGCTGCGCGCGCTCGGGCAGGTTGGCCTCCTGGAGGAGCCGCGCGTGGCCGAGGAGCGTGTTGAGGGGCGAGCGGAGATCGTGCGAGCACATCGCGAGGAGCTCGTCCTTGATCCGGTTGGCCTCGCGGAGCTGCTCGTTGGCGTGGTTGAGCTCCTCGTAGCGCTGCTGGTAGGCGGCCTCGAGCTCGTCGCGCTTCTGCCGCACGCTGGTGTGGAGGCGGGCGTTGCGCACCGAGTTGGCCACCGCGGACGCGGCGGCGCGCACGAATGCCTGCTCGCTCGGGCCGAAGGCGCGGTTGCGGGCGAGCCGGAGGAGGAGCGCGCCGTAGGCGTCGCCCTGCGCCACCAGCGGCGCCACCACGAGCGAGGAGACGGGGAGGCCCGAGACGAGGGGCCGCACGTTCTCCATCAGCGGGTGGGTGTGCAGGTCGTCGATCACCACCGGCGCCCGCGACTCCACCGCCGCCCGCACCTCCGGGTAGCGATCGACCTCGATGCGCAGGCGGCGCAAGTCGGGGACGTCGTGGGAGGCCATCACCAGCGCGTGGTCCTCGTCCTCGAGGAGGATGGCGGAGCAGCGATCGGTGGGAACGACGGCGGCGATCCGATCGACCACCACCCGGAGCAGGTCCTCCAGCTCGAGGTGGCTGGTGGCCGCCTCGGTGATCTGGAGGAGCGCCTCCAGCTCGCCGCGGCTCAAGGCGTGCGAGGCGGCGCCCTCCTCGCTCCCGGCGGGCGCGCGATCCTCGGTTGCACCGCGCCGCCTGCCGCACGCCCAGCGGATCCGCGCCGCCAGCTCCACCGGGCCGGCGTTGCGCGCCACCGCCTCGTCGGCGCCGCGGGCCAGGGCGTCTCCCAGGGCGGCGGGGGGCACGTCCACCGCGATCACCGGCTGCGCCCCGCCGGCGAGGGCGGCGAGGCGCTCCAGCGCCTCGATTTCGCCCATCACGAAGACGATGGGGCAGCCGGGGGACGCGGCCGGCGCCGACGCGACCCGTTCCACGGCGAAGCCCTCCCGGCGCAGGCCGGCGGCGATCGACCTGCCGCGGGTCTCGGAGTGGCTGACGACGAGGAGCCGCTCGCTCATCGGTTCTGGCTCGGCGGGCATCCGGTTGCCTCCGGGGCGTCCCGACGACGCACCCAACGCGGGGCATTTCCATAGCAGTTCTTGGGCGTTGGGCCAAAGCGGGCCGCGCGCTCCCCCGCGTTCGTTTTCCGTTCGCTTTTCCACTCGATACACCACCGAGACGGCGAGGACTTGCCTGCCCGGCCGCTGCTGCGGACAATCGATTCGTCTCGAGGCGCGGATTTACTGAACTTTTCAGAATCGGACAAAACATGACGATTCTTTGTATCGACGATGATCCGCAGTTCTGCGACGCCATCGCCGGTGCTCTCGCCGACGCCGGTTACCGGGCGCTCTCCGCGCGTACCGCCGGCGAGGGTCTTCAGCACGCCCGCGAGGTCGACCTCGCGATCGTGGATCTGCATCTCCGCGGCCTCTCCGGAGACGAGCTCGTCCGGGCGATCCGCGAGGTCCGCTCGATCCCGGTGATCCTCACCTCGGGGGTGCAGCTCGAGGAGGGCCGAGCGATCGCCCGGCGCTGCGGCGCCCAGCACTTCCTCGCCAAGCCCTTCGACCTCGACGAGCTGCTCCGCGTGGTGGACACGCTGCTGGGGGAGGCGCGGGACGCCCGGTCGGCGGCGCCGGGGGAGAGGCTGCCCGCCTGATCAGCGCTTGCGGGAGCCGGCGCTCCGCTCGCGCGCGGTCTTCGGCGCCTCCCCCTCCTTCTCCTTCGCCGCGCGGGCGGGGGCCTTGCGCCGCGTGGTTCGCGCCGCCTGCGCCGCGGCGGCGGCGCGCCGCTCCCCCTTCGCGGGCCGCTCCTCCGCCGCCTGCCCACCGGGCGCTCTGCCCTGCTCCAGGCTCCTGCGCAGGATCTCCGCCAGGTCGATCACCTCACCGGTGGGCGGCGGCGCTGCCGCCTCGGGCATCGGCAGCCCCTGCAGCTTGCGGTCGATCATCCGCTGCACCGCCGCCTGGTAGCGATCCTCGTATTTCTCCGGATCCCAGGGGGCGGTGAGCTGATCCACCAGCATCAGCGCCAGATCGATCTGCTTCTCGGGCAGATCGGTGGCGGCGCCGGTGGGCAGGTGGAGCTCCTTCACGTCGCGGAGCTCGGAGGCGAAGCGCATCGTGTCCATCGCCAGCGCCTCGCCCCGGGGACGGACGGCGGCGAGGTACTCGCGCTCGCGGAAGACCACACGCGCGATCCCCACCTTGCCGCTGCGCACCAGCGCCGCGTGGAGGAGCGCGTAGGCGCGCTCCGCGCCGCGGCTCGGCTCGAGGAAGTAGGGCCGGTCGTAGAAGACCGGATCGATCTCCTCCTGGTCGACGAACTGGACGATGTCGACGGTGCGGGCCAGACCGATGTCGATCGACTCGAGGTCCTCGTCGGTGATCTCCACGTAGCGACCGCGGGCGTACTCGTAGCCCTTGACGATCTCCTCCCAGGGGACCTCCTCCCCGTCGATCTCGCAGACCCGCTTGTAGTGGATCCGACCCTGGTCCCTGGCGTGGAGCAGCTTGAAGGCGACCCGCTCGCTCTTCGCGGCGAGGTAGAGGCTCACCGGGATGTTGACCAGCCCGAAGCTGATCGAGCCCTTCCAGATCGGACGCATCGCCATGGGGAGCCGCCCTCGCCGCCGCGCGTCGGTCGCGCCACGGGGAAGGTAGGCACCGGCTGCGCACGAAGCCTACGGGCTCCATCCGGTGCGCGCGCCGCCGGACGCCGCGTGGAGCGCGCCTGGGCGGGCTTTGGGCACCGCCCCGCACGGAGGCCGTGAACGGACGCGCCATCCCGCGGCGCCCCGGTGGGCACGGGCGCACCAGCGGCGGCTGCCGAACAACGGAACCCCCATATTTTCGGCCACTTTTCCGGGCCGGTCCCCGGCACGGCCCCTGCTTTGCGCCCGACCACCGGACGGAGGGTCGAATGGCCGAACAGCACAGCAAGGGACTGGGTGGACTGGGTCGCCTCTTCGCGCGGGCGCAGGAGCGCCGGCGGGAGCGGCGGCAGCGGGAGGAGGAGCAGCGGCGCGCGCGGAGCGGCGACCTCGGCAGGACCGGTGACGAGCGCGCCTACCGCGCGCTGCAGGAGCGGCGGGCGCTGGAGATGGAGCAGCGCCGGTTCGCCGAGCGGGAGCGGGGCGGGTACGGGCCCCCGCCGGGGCGCGGCCCCTGGACGGAGCGCTACCCCGGCGGCAGGGAGGCGTGGGGCCCCCGCAGGCCGTGGGAGGCGGGCGGCACGTGGGAGGGCGGCGGCACGATGCGGGTGCGCCGCGCCCCCTACCCCGCCGGCGGCGAGACCTGGCGCGGCGGCGAGTACCGCGGCGGCAGGGAGCACTGGCGCGGCGCCGAGTTCCGCGGCGGCGGCGCGGAGACCTGGCGCAACCGGGATCGGCGCCGGGCGATGGAGGCGCGCGAGCCCCGGGGGCGGATGCCGGGCGCCCCGCCGGGCGGCTGGCCGGCGCACCCCAGCGATCACCCGCGCGGCCTCGGCGAGGCGTACGACGAGGACGTGATCCCGCCGATGGAGCGCGGCTGGCACCCGGAGCGGCCCGGCGCGGGGATGGTCGAGCCCCTCGGCGCCGGCAGCGGGGGCTACGGCGGGCCCCACGGCGGCTACGCGGCGCGGGAATGGCGCGGCTACGCCGCTCCGCCGCCCTCGTGGGGCGACCGCGAGGAGCAAGAGCTGGGCGCCCGCCGCGTGGGCCCCGGCGCCTTCGTCCGGCCGAGCAGCTGGGTGGGCGAGCACCACGGATCGTGGTGGGAGGGCGGCAGCGAGGCGGCGCGCACCGGCGTCTGGTTCGGCGGGGAGCGGGACCGCTCCCGCTGGGCGGGCAGCGGCCCCGGCACCGAGCGGACCGGCGAGTGGATCGGCGGCGACGCCGGTCGCGAGCGCCCCGCCTCCGCGTGGTACGGCGGCGGCGTCCACGAGGCGCGCGACGAGCGCGCCGCCCAGTCCTTCGGCTCCCTCGGCGGACCGCACCAGGGGCGCTACGGGCGCGAGCCCGCGCCGGATCGCGGCGGCGGGCGCGGCTTCGGCGGACCGCTGGGGCGCTTCCAGGATCGCTGGCGCGGCGAGCAGGGGCGCCTCTACGACGGCAGGTACCGCGGCAGGGAGGACGACTACCCCATCTACGGAGAGGCGGTCGCGGGCAGGGGCCACGTGGGCAGCGAGGACTACCGCGACCTCGCCCGCTTCGGCCTGGGCGGCGCCGATCGCGGCAGCGCGCGGCGGTTCCGCGAGGCGCACGAGAGCGACCACTTCCGCAGCAGGTGACCCGCGAGGACGGCAGGTTTCCCCAGGGAGCGACAGGCAATGGCGACGTACGAGCAGGGCATGCGGGGCAACGGCCGCGGTGCCGATCACGACAGGGAGGAGATGATGCGCGAATCGGACGAGATGCGGTGGCGGGGGAGCGAGCGCGAGCTCCGGGCGGATCTCGATCGCCGCACCAACCGCGAGGAGATCGACCGCAGGCACGACTGGCATCCCGGCGAGAGCCGCTATGGGATGGAGCGCGGCTTCGACTGGCGCGAGGATCTCGATCGCCGCACCAACCGCGAGGAGATCGATCGCCGCCACGATTGGCACCCCGGCGCCGAGGGCCGCGGCGGCCCGTGGACGGAGGCCCGCGGCTGGCGCGAGCGCGGCTTCGACCTGCGCGAGGACCTCGATCGCCGCACCCACCGCGAGGAGATCGATCGGCGCCACGACTGGCACCCCGGCGGCAGGGAGCGCTACATGCGCGGCGAGCCGTCGGACATGTGGGCGGGCAGGCGCTGGGAGGAGACCCGCGAGATGCCGGGGCGCTCCTACGGCTCGAGCGCGCCCGGGGGCGGCTACGGAACCATGTACGGCTCCGAATACTACGGCAGCGGCGGGGGCTACGGCGGTCCCGGCTACGGCGCGTACGGCGGCTACGGCGGGTACGGCACCCGGGGCTCGTGGGGGCCGTACGACCGCGGCGAGCGCGAGAGCCCGGTGCCGCCCTGGTACGGCGGCGGCTACGGCGGCTATGGTGGCGGCCACTACGGCGGCAGCTACGGCGGCATGGGCGGAGGCGAGGCGGACTGGTACCAGCCGGCGGGGAGCTACGGCGGGCCGAGCGGCGCGGGCTCGATCGCGGGGACCTACGGCGAGACGGCGGGCTGGGAGCCCGATCGCCAGAACGTCCGCCCCGGCGCCTTCGCCGCCCACAGCATGCTGCTCGAGGGCGAGGCGCCGCAGCGCGGGATGCGCTGGCGCCGCGGCTGGGAGCGCGAGGGCACGCTGGTCCGCGACGTGATGACGCGCAACCCCAAGAGCGTCCACCCCGACACGCCCGCCCGCGAGGCGGCGCGGCTGATGCGCGAGGAGGACACCGGCGTGATGCCGGTGGTCGAGGACGGCAGGGTGGTCGGCATCGTCACCGACCGCGACCTCGCCATGCGGATCATCGCCGAGGGGAAGGACACCAACACCCAGGTCCGCCACGTGATGAGCGGCGACGTCCACGTCTGCACCCCGGACGACAAGCTGGTCGACGCGGTGCGGATCATGGGCGAGGAGAACGTCCGCCGGCTGCCGGTGGTGGATCGGGACGATCGCCTCAAGGGCATGCTCTCGATGACCGACATCGCCCGCGAGGCGGAGATGGACTACGCGCTCCAGGAGGCGCTGGAGCAGATCGCCTCGCGCCGCTCCTTCTGGTCGCGCTGGTAGCGGGACCGCGCGCCACAGCACGAGGGGGGCCTTCCGGCGACGGGAGGCCCCCGTTTCGTTCGGGGCGCCTGCCGCGCGGCGGGCGGGCCATCGGCCAGCCGACCGATTGCACGGTGTCGGGCCTGGACGCAGATGCGCACGGCGCCCCGAAAGATCAACCGGGCGGCAACCGCCCGAAGGCGGCCGGCCGGTAATTCTTACCGGCCCCGACCCCCTGCAATCCCGCCCCCGGGGCGAGGCCTGTAATTCCTACCGACCCCCTTGCCGCCGCGTGTCGGAGTGAACACCACAAGTAGGCATTTTTCCTAGCCTTTGTGGCGTTGGGAGAGTGGCACCCCATTCGCACAGGGACCCGGCACCGTGCCGCGGTCCATCCGGACCCGTACCACCCGGACTTTGGAGGCGACGTAGTCATGCAGCTCTCGACCCTGCCGGCATCCTCGGGCTCGCTCGCGATGTATCTCTCGGAGATCAACCAGTACCCGCTCCTCACCCAGGAGGAGGAGCAGGAGCTGGCCCGGCGCTACCGGAAGCATGGAGACGAGGCGGCGGCGAACCGCCTCGTGACCGCAAACCTCCGCTTCGTCGTCAAGGTCTCCTACGAGTACCGCTCGTACGGCATCAAGATGGCCGACCTGATCCAGGAGGGGAACATCGGCCTGATGAAGGCGGTGCAGAAGTTTGATCCGGACAAGGGCATCCGCCTCATCTCCTACGCCGTGTGGTGGATCCGCGCCTACATCCAGAACTACATCCTCAAGAGCTGGTCGCTGGTGAAGCTCGGCACCACGCAGGCGCAGCGGAAGCTCTTCTTCTCCCTCGCCCGCACCAAGCGCGAGCTGGAGAAGCTCGGCGGCGCGGAGGAGTCCCAGGACGCCAGGCGGATCGCCAAGAAGCTGCGGGTCAAGCCGGGCGAGGTGATCGAGATGACCCAGCGCATGGAGGGGCGCGACCTGTCCCTCGACGCGCCGATGGGTGACGACGGCGGCAACAGCCACGTCGACTTCGTGGCCGACGGCACGGAGGGCCAGGACGTGCTCCTCGCCGACGCCGAGGAGCGGGAGATCGTCACCAGCCGCGTCGAGCAGGCGCTGATGCGGCTCGATCCCCGCGAGCGCTTCATCATCGAGAAGCGGGTGATGAGCGACAAGCCGATGACGTTGAAGGAGCTGGGCCAGCACTTCGGCTTCTCGCGGGAGCGCGCCAGGCAGCTCGAGATCCGGGCCAAGGACAAGCTCAAGCACGAGCTGGTCCAGCTGATGGAGGACATCGAGCCCGAGGGCGTCGGGCCGATCGCCGCCTCCGCCGGCGCCTGATCGGATCGACGGGCGCTCGAA